>Ga0265298_10009428_pt1 | contig 11630 bp, 7 predicted proteins | sample AusTroGonzalo_MG_3_FD_193486 | JGI IMG/M metagenome (GOLD analysis project Ga0265298, IMG submission 193486) | Bovine rumen microbial communities from tropical cattle in Woodstock, Queensland, Australia - Gonzalo_01 | ecosystem: Host-associated > Mammals > Digestive system > Stomach > Rumen ...
TACAACGAATGAGATTCTTCATCACCCTGAGCTACGACGGCACGCGCTATCACGGTTGGCAGGTACAACCCAACGGCCCTTCCGTGCAGGAGAAGCTGCAGTGGGCGCTGTCTACCATCCTCCGTCAGGATATTCAGGTGACGGGTGCTGGAAGGACGGATGCTGGCGTGCATGCCCGGATGATGGTGGCACATTTCGATGTGGAGACGATGGACTACGAACTGCAGGACCTGATGTATAAGCTGAACCGTCTGCTGCCCCAGGACATCGCCCTCCAGAAGATCGAACCCGTGAGCGACGAGATGCACGCCCGGTTCTCTGCCACCTCGCGCACGTACCATTATTATATACATACCGTGAAGGATCCTTTCCTCAGGGCATACTCTTGCGAACTGCATTATCCGCTTGACTTCCAACGTATGAACGAGGCTGCCGCCATCCTGATGACCTACGAGGACTTCGGGGCTTTCTGCAAGGCCCATGCCGACGTGAAGACCACGCTCTGTCATATCACTGCCGCCCAATGGCATCAGACCTCGTCTTCAAGTTGGTATTTCGAGATCACCGCCAACCGTTTCCTGCGGAATATGGTGCGCGCTGTCGTGGGAACCCTCATCGATGTAGGCCGCGGGCGTCTCTCGCTCGACGACTTCCGTAAGGTCATCGAAGGCAAGCGTCGTACAGAGGCCGGTGAGTCCATGCCCGGCAATGCCCTCTTTTTGGAGGAAGTGAATTATTGATTATGTGGTTAATTCTCGCATTCATGTCTGCAGCGCTGCTTGGCTGCTACGACTCTTTTAAGAAACAGGCACTCAAGTCGAATGCTGTCATTCCCGTCCTGTTCCTCAACACGCTTTTCTCATCCTTGATCTTCCTGCCGTTCATTGTTCTGAGCGGCACCACCGACGTGCTCGACGGCACCGTCTTCCATACAGCTTCCGGCGGGTGGGAGATGCACAAATACATCGTGCTCAAGGCCCTCATCGTCCTGTCGAGCTGGATCCTCGGCTATTTCGGCATGAAGCATCTGCCGCTGACCATCGTCGGTCCTATCAATGCTACGCGTCCTGTGATGGTACTAGTGGGTGCGTTGCTGTTCTTTGGCGAACGGCTGAACCTGTGGCAGTGGATCGGTGTACTGCTGGCCGTTGCCTCGTTTATCATGCTCAGTCGCAGCGGCAAAAAAGAAGGTATCGACTTCAAGCACGACCACTGGATCTACATGATCGTGGGTGCCGCCATGCTGGGTGCCGTCAGTGGTCTGTACGACAAATACCTCATGGCTCCCGTAGAGAGTGGGGGCGTGGGACTCGACCGTATGATGGTGCAGTCGTGGTATAATATCTACCAGTGTGGGATGATGGCTCTGATGTTGTGGTTGTTGTGGTGGCCGAAACATCAGGAGACGACGCCGTTCCATTGGTCGTGGTCTATTCTCGGTGTGAGTATCTTCCTCTCCACCGCCGACTTCATGTATTTCTATTCCCTCTCGTTGCCCGATGCGATGATCTCCATTGTGTCGATGATCCGTCGGGGCAGCGTCATTGTGAGTTTCCTCTTCGGTGCCCTCTTCTTCCGCGAGAAGAACCTCAAGGCTAAGGCCTTCGACCTCGCCCTGGTACTATTAGGAATGATCTTCCTCTACATCGGTAGTAAGTAATCTGAAGCAGGTAGGAATCAGGAATGTTCTTTCGCTGTACAGACTGTGGCACTATTTTCATGTGAGGGAATCTGATAAGAACTAGATACTGGTCTTTGGCGGGCGTTCCAATCATCGTGGCCGCCTGTCCACATCAATTAGGTCGGGCGGCCGAATTAATTTGTCCGTTCGCCCACGACGAGTTTATAGACGCTTCCCTCCTGGTTTATAGGCATCTTTCTCCCAGTTTAATGCCTTGTTTCTATCATTCACCAATATTCAAACTCCATGGCTTAATCTAATCAAATACAAATAATTCCATAAATGCTTGCAAGTTTCGGGGATTATTCGTATCTTTGCCATCGATAGTTGGAAGGCCCCGCTCTGTAGGAGGGACGTTATGCTCTGAATATGTCAGTAATACTTAGTGTTGAATATAACTAACTAAAATTATAAAAAGTATGAAAAAACTAATTCTATTTCTCTTTTCGATGCTGTTTCCAATAACAGCCGTAAGTGTTTATGCAGAACAAGTTTCCAAACAGGAAGCCTTGCTGAAGGCTCAGCAGTTTATGCCTGGGAAACAGTTCAAGGACTCTGGTAAGGCTTCAGCCCGTGTAGTGGGTCAAGTTGAAAGTGATGCATTCTACATCTTTAATGTCGAAAACAACGGAGGCTTTGTTATCGTTTCTGGTGATGATCGTACGACTGAGATCCTTGGTTATTCAGATCGTGGTGAACTAAACTTTGACAGGGCACCTTGTAATGTGAAGTGGCTGTTGGAATGCTACAAGCATGTCATCGACAGTCTTGCACAGGAGCCGAATGTAAAGGCAAAGGCAAAAACAAGGGGGAGCTCTCCGAAAAGAGTAGCGATAGAACCGATGATTACGACTCATTGGGGACAAGGCGCACCATATAATAATATGTGTCCGGAGGTTGACGGGGAGAAGTGCGTGACTGGCTGTGTGGCCACAGCGATGGCCCAGATCATGAACTATCATAAATGGCCCCAGCGGAATACAAGTGCCATTGATGCATACACGACTTCTATTTATGGTATTTCAATGCCACAATTAAAGCCGACTTCTTTTGACTGGAACCATATGCGTGATGAATACACCAACGTCCAGACGACAGAAGCGGAAAATCAAGCTGTTGCAAAATTGATGCAGTATTGCGGACAGGCAGTAAACATGGATTATGGAACAGAATCCTCATCGGCAGGTACATGGATTTATGAGAACTTAATCAATCTGTTTGGCTATAGTCGAGGAGCTTATAGTTTTCCTGGTGGTGCCATAACAAAAGGATATTTGGAAGAAGTTGTATATAAGGAATTGGAAGCTAACCGCCCTGTGTTTTATACAGGAACCAATAGTAGTGATGGTCACGCTTTTGTAGTAGACGGCTATCATGAAGACGGCACGTTCCATATCAATTGGGGTTGGGATGGTGATTGCGATGGCTATTTCGTATTGACAGGTCTGACAGAAGATGTGATGCCTTTTCCATACAATGGTTTTGGAACAACATTGACAACAGGTATTGAGCCGCCAGGAGAGGATTACGATCATTCAAAAGTAAGAATTACATATTTAACTTTCAACAATAGGAGTGTCTATCGTGAGGATCCTAATGGCAATTATCTACAGCAGGTAGGAATCTTTGGTGATTTGTGTAGTGACATTGATGGTGACTATTATGTGGGATTTGGTCTTTTTGATGATACCGGATTGGTGAAAGTGCTTTCAAGTGAAAAGATAACCTATCCTCTCCGTTGCTCTTACGGCCTGAATGATTATATTGGAAAAGATATTCCAGGTGGTGATTATTGCATATACCTAATTTATCGGCACAACGAGAGTGAAAAATGGATGAAGTGCGAAGGCTCTAACCTATACTACATCATTGCCCATGTGAATGAGAAATCACTTGTTTTTGAATATATTTTTAATAGCGAAGACTATCTGGATTATGGTGTCTATGAAAAAGATGGAGTTACTTACAAATTATGTTCTGAAGCAGGAAACAACAGGGCGTACGTCCTTCCTTACCATCTTTCAGGTAAGTATTCAGGAGATGTCGTCGTTCCAAATATAATAACAACAGAAGCAGGCCAATCATTTATGGTTTTCAGTGGAGAATTTTCACCATTTGAGAATTGTCCCGAGTTAACTTCCTTGACCTCAGGAATTGAGTCTGGTTATATTATTTCAAATTGTAAGATGCTCTCGAATTTGGTGTTCACCCATGGTAGAGTAGTTCAAATCAGTAGTTGTCCAATGCTGGAAAGCGTGGAATTTCCTATCACAATGAGCGATCCAATCATTCAGAATTGTGAAAATTTGAAGACTATCACAGCAAAGTGTCTAGCTCTTAATTGGGATTTTATGCCTGTCTATTGGGACGATAAATCTTTGCCGTCATTACAGGATGTTTATTTCTACACTCAGTCACCACCTCCTGTCTGTGATTATCATGACGAGAACTGGAACCCCATAGAATGTGATGTACCTGCCAATTCTCATGCAAAGCTTCATGTGCCAAAGGGAAGTTTGGCTGTATATCAGAATTCCCGATGGAAACTATGGAATATCGTTGATGATGTGGAAGCAAATCCTTTTGTCACATGGGGCTATTGCCATGGCAATGCCGTCATCAATACAGGCATGGCGAGCGGTATGGGAGATAATGACTCAGAATATGCCATGTGCATTCCATCAGCAGAATTGGAGATTTATAAGGGGAACCAGATTACTCACATTGAGGTCTATTCACCCGGCCGTTCTATTAACGATTATGGATTTGAAAATTACGAGTATGTGTTTATTACAAAGCCAGGAACAGACTATTTGGTAAAACAACCGTTTGAGGTGATTCGTGGTGCTTGGAACACCGTCGAGTTAAACGAGCCTTATACCATAACAGGCGACTCGTTGTTTGTCGGAGTTGGTCGTCACGGGCAGATAAGTATCCAGTTTTCTGATGATACTTATGTTTTAGATGCTTCTTGGCAGAGAGCAATGGGCAATGACTATGGTGACACTGAGGGCATGTTTGTTCCAGGGAAATGGGTAATACCTTGTCCCATAGATATGGCCCATCCGCTGCCTATTCGTTTTGCGATTGGTGGAGAGGGCGTGCCTGAAGGTGTAGTTATACGCGATATGAAATTGGTGGAATCAGACGACCTCACAGCTTCAGCAAGAGCGAGAGGCGCGGATTCTGGCGTCAAAATACAAGGAACAATCCGAAACAGATCTTTGGAGAACATAACCTCTTATACGGTTGAATGGACAATTGATGGAAGCGAGAAAGGGAGCCAGACGTTTGAAACGGAAATATTGCCTAATGCTTGTGAGTTCATAACAATTGATCTGCCCGAAAAGGTTGGAGAAGGACATCATGAGATAACTTTTGATGTCACGTCTATAAACAATGGCGTAAATAATCTTTCAGGAACATATCTGCCTGTATTTGAAATCGGAGATAAGACGGCAGAACCGTTGCCAGGCGATGCCAACAGCGATGGAGAGTTGGATGAAAAGGATGTGGAAGCCATCGTCAAGCATATCATGGGTGATACTCCTGAGGACTTCGACGAGGAGGCTGCCGATCTAAATGGCGACAAGACTGTGAATGCCGTGGATTTGGTGAAACTAATAGAATTACTAAAAGCCATCAATCCCCAGAGCTTTAATGAGTACATTTGGGAGGCTGGTGTGAACAACAATTGGGGATCCTTTGAGCAGCCGCTCTATTGCGCTAATCAGGATGGTATTTATACAGGTTTCTTCTACGCTCAGGATGCAGACTGGAGTGACGGCATGGGTGCCTTCAAATTCACTGGAGCTTTCAGCAGTTGGGATGACGGCAACTACGGCACAGGTACCACTAACGACGATGGTCTTTCTGGTACGCTGATTAATAGTTATAGTTCTGGTAACATCATTGCAACACCTGGCTTCTATAAGGCTACCGTGAATCTTGTCGACATGACTTATACACTTATACCTATCACAGGTATTGGAATCATAGGTTCGGCAGCTGGTGGCTGGGATGATGATGTCGACCTCACCTACAACTTCGAGACCCGTGCTTGGGAAGGCACTATTGAACTGGCAGTCGGCGAGTTCAAGTTCCGCGCTAATGATAATTGGGAAATCGGCTGGGGCGGCGAAGTAAACAACCTGACGCAGAACGGTCCTAACCTTACAATCAGTGAAGCGGGTTCGTACTTCATCCAGTTCTTCCCGCTCTGCGAGAGCAAGTCTTACTGTATCCTTAGTAAAAAGTAAAGTATAATTGTTACAGATTAATCGGGCTAACCGCTGATTACGGCTAGCCCGATTATTTGCAAACCTTCAGCTCCATCTACTTGCCCATATTACCTCAGACGCTCCAGCGCTTTGGCATCGAGGCGATAGACGGTCCACTCGTTCATGGGAACGGCTCCAAGCGAGAGGTAGAAGTCTATGCTGGGCTGGTTCCAGTTAAGACAACTCCATTCTATCCGTCCGCAATGCTTCTCTCGTGCAAAAACCCAAAGGGACAGATCCATGAGTTAACCCACAAATCTGTCCCTACGAGTTCAGAATTCTTTAACCCATGCTGATTCCTCAAGAACAATGACCTCACTCATAATATGTTACTCCTATAGTATATTCCCATGATGAATCCCATGAAGAATAATTGATATCAGCCTTATACGTAGCTAAACCTGTTTTATAATAGCCATGAATTGAAGAATTGCTCTTTCGCTCTACTTGCAAGGGTATTCCTATCTCTTTAAAATCTGCAATAATCGCATCATACATAGCACCAGGATCTGAGATAGATGAATAACCAATCTTAAAAGTATAATCTATAACAACTGATGATGAATACTCTGCCACATACATCTTGTAGAATGGTAACCCACGATAATCAAAACTTAGGTTTGAATTGCTGGATGCATTCAAATAAAAATATCCAGAATTAGAGTCAAGTCTATAATATGAAGACAACGTTCTTTTTATAGTAGAATATGAAGCGGATTCTAAATCAACATCAACCGTTCCAAAGGGCTTTTTCAGAATCTTCCCCAAACGGGTGTCAGGCAAAGAAGCCGTACTAGCTCCTTGAGCTACTTTCACCGTTTTCTTCCCTATGTCTGAAGAGAAAGTGAGCGTGGCTTCCCGTCTGTCATATGTAGAGTTCTTATCTATATACACAGTTATCTTTTTATTGCTTGTCTCACTTATTTCGTTTTGATCGTTCGTACTGGAATTAAAATGTATCCATGAATCAGAATTAGACTTGGAGGCTTTCCATTTGAGTGAAGGACTTATAGAAACCTCTATCTGGAAATTACCACCGTCTGCAACAAAGGCAAATGTAGATGGTGACACATTGAATGTCGCTCCCGACTGAGTGATCTCCAGGGATTTCGTCTCGGCATCAGAAGTAAAAGAAATGGTTGCACTTCGACTTTCTGTTGATGTGTTAGGATCCACTGTCAGCGTTAATGTCAGGTCTCCAGACTTGACTATCTCATTTTGACTGTTGCTTTTGGAATCAAAGTGTACCCATGATTTAGACTTGGATGCCTTCCAGTCGAGAGTCGAGGGATCTGTCGTAACCTTTGTCGTGAAGTCGCCCCCTTCTGCATCGAAACTCTTTGATTTAACTGACAAAGTCAACGTCTTCTCCTTTCCCTTTTGAGAGATATCTATTTTCTTCGAAGACAAACCTTCTGAGACAATAGTAATAACAGCATTTCGGTTTTCGTAAGTTGTGTTTTTATCTATCGTCACCTTTACCTTCTTTGATCCCTTCCCACTGTTGGTATCAAAATGTAACCATGAGGCATCACATGAGATGGTCCATGAACGACTGCTTAAGGCAGATATGCCTAATTGCTCCGTTCCTCCATCTTTCGTGAAATTCTTCGTCGGCATATCGACTTCGAGTTTGTCCTCAAGTCCTGCCTGGTAGAATGTTATTTCCTTTGTCCCTATGTCCGATTTGACTGTAATTGTGCCTTTACGCCTTTCGGTAGTTGGATTATTATCTACATATATATTCACGTTGGAGGTACCTGTTCCGGTATATGTATCATTATTATTGGTACTATTTCCTAAATGGATCCAATTGTCTGAACGAGTAATAGTCCAGCTGATGGAGTTTGAGGCTGTAATGGACAAGGGATTACTGCCTCCGTCGGCAGAATAGTTGCTTAAGGATGCAACACTGAATGTTATTTCTGTTTCACCATCAGAACTTGATTTATCTTTTACTGTCCGGATATAAAAATCTCCACCGCCAGTACTTTTACCGAATTTAAACGATCCTGATTCGTATTCATAATGTACATATTTCGTAATGCCGTAATCATCTGTCTTTGTGCTTGTACCTAGATATACTTTAAATTGCTTATCATTAAAGCAGCATATATGAATTGACTTGTTGTTTGGACCGGTGATGCGCAAACCATTTTCGGTTCTCTCAAATTTGCATTTGTTGTTTAGCTCCTTTACTTCTTGTTCTGTTGGAACTCTTTCTCCTGAAGAGAGGGCGCTTTTACTGACGGGGAGAGAATAAGTCCGCCCTAATTCCATGGGGCTCGACGCTCCAAGATTCTTCGAAGACCAAAGACAGCTGAGACCAATGTCTACAAAATCCGAGGTTTCAATGTCTATCGTACTTGTAGACTTGATTTCTCCTGCGAAAGCAGTTTCACCAAAAAATATAAAGGGACAGAAATAAATATTCTTCCCAGGGTCTACCTCTAATCTTAGCTCTCCGCTGCTGTCTTTGTCAAGAAGAGCAAATCTCAGATCGCTATCCCAAACACTATAATATGGCGTAAAGTTATTATAGAATTCATTGACTCCGCCATATTCATAATATTTAGTATTGCGAAAATTCTTATACAGTCTAGAGGCTTCCAAGTCACTCTCTTTCGGTGAGTATGCTAAACCTATGGTATACGTTTCATTTTCGTTGAGTTTGGATAAATTAAAGCTACATTTGACGAATATGGACTGAAGAGTAGACTCCTTATATATAGAGGCCGACATGGTGCCATTAAAGGATACTTCTTTTGTCGTAAAGGTCATCGTTTCGCCAATATTCCTAAATGCTCCACCTGTTAGTTTATTTAAATCATCTCCTCCTGGAACAATATAGGTCCTGTAGTAATATTTGGTATTTGGTTCTAAATCAATAATAGTTATATCAAAAGAGCCTTCTTTTCTGGTTCCAGTATATTCTTTCATAGTATTTACACTTTCTCCACACTCTATTCCAGCTAAAAAACCAACTTTAGTAGAGTATGTCACTCGATCGATATCATTAAATTTGCTGAGATCGATCCTACCTGTCAGCACAGCATAGGTAGCACCAATATCCTTAACGTTAGCCGTAAGGGCATTATTTCCTCCCCCTGATCCTGGAGAATAAGGGGTGTCATCTGATTCACTATTGCCACCACCACAGGCGATGGTTGTGAAAGCCATGATAATAGCCATCAATAATGGATAGGCGTAGTTTAGTATTAGTATTTTTTTCATAAATGCTCGCTTTACCTTGGTGCGTAGGGCTGAAATGTTGTTCATAGTATATTTACTTCTGATGCTTCTTCGAAAGGTCTGCTATGAGATCATAGAGCGTCCCACTGTTGAGGCAGGAAAAAGTTACAGGTTCATCGTAATCGTCACCTTCGAAATATCTAAAAACAAGGTTGCCATCTCCATAATCTGTGATAATAGCATTTTCTGTCTTACCCTTTTCATTGACTGTGGTAATAATATTCCCTGTAATGGAATATTTGAAATTCCATACATCTTCTTCTGTATTACTGAAGTTGTCAGAAGATCTGCGCTTCAATTCGTAGCCTGTGCCCGTACCGTTAGAACGGAAAGAAAAGCCCGTTACTTCTACTGTATTGCTTGACTCCCATACAACATACCATGTTTTACCGACAATTTTTGATGTCAACGTTGAGTTTCCATTGCCGTTGTCAACGGAATCGTCATCATCACCGCCGCAGGCGGTCATCGTGAATACCATTGCGCAAGCCAAGAGGATCATACTTGCATAGTTGAAATGCTTTTTCATAATTGATACATTTTTATTGTTAGTAATGTTCGTTGTACGATCAAAAGGGGCACAAAGAATGGCGTGGCCATCCTTATGCACTTAACCATGAGGGGCAGACCTCGGAATTGAACCCCCACCTAACGTCTAAGAATGCAACCACGCCAAAGGCGTGTGCATAGCTCATGTTAGGTAGGATTGGCATCCTTTAGCCTTTCCTCTGCTTCTAAAATCGAACTATTCCAAAACAGATTTCCGAGGTCTTTTCGGTTAAGTGCGAAATTATAAGCTAATGCATCGCGGCTCGGATTTCTCCCCAAGCCGTTGCAAAGATAAGCATTTTATTTGAAACAAAAAAGGAAAACACAGAAAAACTTATAAAAAAGTTTCGGGTGTAAATATGACACGAAGATCAGGGTGCCTCATTCAAATTCGGCAACGGCTAAAGTGGTAAGACACTAACCCACAGAGGTGACAGGGACAAACGGTTTAACTTCTGACCTGTGGGCTCATGGTATAGCTCTTGTTACGGAGGAATGGCTCTTTTGTAATACGGTGCTAATTCTTTTTATCTTGCATCGACAACATACATGTCGCCATCTGCATCAAATAAACGTTACGAGGGGCAACGTCCCAAACGACATAAGTGCCATTGGTGTATCGGCCTTCATCGTTTTGCTTCGTAAAGCCAATGGCAGACATATAGGTATCGATCATGATTTGGGTAGCAGGTCTGGCATTCCTAATACGCCTTTGCTTCAGAACAGGCATACTCATCTTTTTATTTGTTTGTGCAAAGATAGCGATTTTATCTGAGACCTGTGCTTTTTATTAGCACTTTGGTTACGGTTACAACTGTAACCATGTAACCGATAGAATCCAAAATTAAAACCAATGTAAACATATTTCATATTGCTTATTATTTAATGTAAGAATTTGTATCTGTCTGATTTACAACGTATTGCATTTGGATATTTTAGAGCTAAGGAAACTATGGCTTTGGGCTAAGGAAACTCCCACTTTCCTTACTGCAAACTCCCAGAAAGGTGCCTACTTTCTGCGAGAAATCAGTAGCTTGAATTGATTGTAAAATTATTTTATTTCTTTGGTGGGTTGTTGGTTACATGGTTACAGCTGTAACCGTGTAACCGTTTGTGTAGATTTTGCTATCTCGACATAGCAAATCCAGGGGTATGTATATAAGTATATATAGTTAAGGGTTGTTCTGATGCCTTGCAAGAGGGTAAGGGATGCTTAGTACGACAGTAAGGGATGGCACTTTAGGGGGTATAGAAGGCATCTTAAAGACCCGTGGAAAGCATCTTAACAACCCGTAGAAGGCATCTTTACGAACTGTATGGTTTCAACAAAAAGAAAAGAGGGGTGAACATTTTGTTCATCCCTCTCTAAGCATAGTGTTCTTATGTGATTTACTTGATCAAATCAACTGAGCGCTTCAGGAAACGATCAAGGGAATTATCCCTTGATAAGTTCTACGCTTCGCTTCAGGAACTTATCGAGCGCTTCGCCACGAAGCATACCATTCTGAAGCAGTGCCAGGTCGATGAGCTGGTGGACGATCGAGTTGTCCTTCGCATAGTCTGCGATGACAGCCTGCTTCTTGTCCTTTTGCTCCTGCACAGCCTTCTCGGTCTCGGCCTTCTGGTCCTTGTCCTCCTGTGTCAGCTCGTCGTACTTCTTTTTGTCCTGAGCCTGACGGATGGCAGCCAGACGGGCCTCCTGACCTTTCAGTTCTGACTCGATGGGCTTCAGGGCCTCGGCGGTGGCAGCCTCGCTGTCGTCGAGCACCTTCTTCACCAGCGGGTGGTCTGAGTTCAGCACGATGTTATACGAGTCGGGCATCTGTCCATAGAATCCCATACCGGGCTGGAACTTGCTCATATCCTTC
>Ga0265298_10009429_pt1 | contig 11630 bp, 10 predicted proteins | sample AusTroGonzalo_MG_3_FD_193486 | JGI IMG/M metagenome (GOLD analysis project Ga0265298, IMG submission 193486) | Bovine rumen microbial communities from tropical cattle in Woodstock, Queensland, Australia - Gonzalo_01 | ecosystem: Host-associated > Mammals > Digestive system > Stomach > Rumen ...
GCATGGGAGACGTTCGCGCGTCCGCCCAGGAAATCGACCTCTACGTCCTCCTGCGGGACGCGCAGGTCCGGGAGTATGGCGAACACGCGGCCGGCCTCCAGCTTCTCCTTGATCTCGACGAGCGTCTTCGCGCTGCCGCGCTCGACGACGTCTATGTCGCCGTACTGGCGCTTCATCCAGGCGTAGATCTTCGGGTTGCGCTGCTTCGCCGCTATGGCGAAAAGCGGCAGCCCGTACTTCGCCATCGACCATGCGGCCATGTACCAGTTCCCCGAATGCGGGACCATGACGACCACGCCCCTGCCTTCGTCAACATACGACTGGAGGCGATCCTTGTACATGCGCCCATCTACCACGTGCGCGTCCATCCATTCGCGGGTCAGCCCCGGCGCGCGCATCATTTCGACGCCCGTCTTGAGCACGTTCTCGAAACTCTTCCTCGCGATGCGCCGCAGCTCGCGATCGGAACGACCGGGGAACACGCTTCTGAGCCGCCCCATGGTGCGCTTTCTCTTGAGGCGCAGGACGGAGAACGAAAACCTGGCGAGCGCCGCCGCCGTCCACATGGCGATGCGGTACGGTATGAGGTTCACGAACCCGCAGCAGCAGCGCAGCAGAGCATATTCGCAGTTGACGGCGAACCTGCCTTTGCGTGCCATGTCGTGGTCAGTGCGCCTTTAGAGCGAAGCAGCCCTGGCGCATGCGTCGGCGATCGCCCGGCAGACGGCCCTGGACGTGATCGTCGCGGACGTGATTGCCTCGATCTCCCCGCCGTCCTTCTTCACCGTGAGGCCCGTGCCGTCGCGACCGGCGAACTGCCCGGCGAACGAGGGGTCTTTGAGCTTCATGCCGAGGCCCGGCGTCTCGGCGGCGGCAAGGGTCTTGTAGCGGACGACGGTCTTGCGGTCCGGCGCGAAGCCGACCATCAGCTCGATGTCGCCGCCGTAGCCGCCGGAGTCCGCGCCCTTGACGGCATACCCAGCGACCGAGCCGTCGGCGGCGCGCCCGACGAACGCGACCGGGGCGGACTTCGCTTCGTCCGCCCACGCGGCCGCCTCGACCGACGCGACGCCTTCGGGCATGACCTCGCCGGCGGCGCGAAGCACGTTCTTCTCCTTCGTGGCCTTTATCGACCCCTCCGTAACGCTGTTGACGTACGCAAGGACGCCCGCGCAGACGGCGGATATGACCGTAAGGCTTAGTACGAGCGAGAGGATCTTCTTCATGCCGCTGGCCTCCGCTTGGATCGACTACTTGTCCTCGAGGGCGGCGACGCCCGGGAGCGTCTTGCCTTCCAGGAATTCGAGCGACGCGCCGCCGCCGGTCGAGACATGGCTCATCTCGGGGGCCTTGCCGCTCTTCTTGACGGCGCTCACGGAGTCGCCGCCGCCGATTATGGACACGCCGCCGTTCGCCTTCACGCCGGCGACCGCGTCGCAGACGCCGTACGTTCCCTTGGAGAGCGGGGCGAACTCGAAGCAGCCCATCGGCCCGTTCCAGACGACCGTCTTCGCGTCCTTGACCGCGTCCGCAAAGAGCGCGACGGACTTGGGACCGATGTCGAGGCCCATCCAGCCGTCGGGGATGTCGCCTTCGACGACCTTCATCTGGATGTCGCTCGCGTCCTTCGTCTCCGGGAACTTGTCGGAGATCACGTTGTCAACGGGGAGGAGTATCTTTATGCCCTTCGCCGCAGCGGCCTCGAGCATCTCCTTGCAGTACGCGACCTGGTCGTCTTCGCAGAGGGACGTGCCGATCTTGATGCCCTGCGCCTTCTTGAAGGTGTAGGCCATGCCGCCGCCGATGATCAGCGTATCGACCTTGTTGAGGAGGCTCTTCACCACCGCGAGCTTGTCCGAGACCTTCGCGCCGCCGAGGATGGCGACGAACGGGCGGACCGGGTTCTCGACGGCGTCGCCGAGGAACTTGATCTCCTTTTCGAGGAGGAATCCGCTCACCGCCGGCTTCAGGTAGTCGGCGACGACGGCGGTAGAGGCGTGGGCGCGGTGCGCCGTGCCGAACGCGTCGTTGCAGTAGATTTCGCCGTAGGAGGCGAGCTTCTTCGCCATCTCCTGGCGGGCGGCCTTCAGCTCGGCCTTCTTCGCGGCGAACTCCTCGTCGGTGAGGTGGATGCCCTTCTTGTCGTCGTCCTTCTTGACCTTGCCGTCCTCGGCCTTGTAGAAGCGGGTGTTCTCGAGCAGCACGACTTCGCCGGGCTTGAGCGCGGCGACGACATCGTCCGCGGCCATGCAGTCTGGGGCGAACTTCACGTCGGTCCCGAGCTTCTTCGAGAGTTCCTCGGCGACCGGCTTCAGCGTGAACGCCGCGTTGTCGGCGTTCGGCGCCGCGCCGAGCTTGACACCCTTCGGACGGCCGAGGTGCGACATGAGGACGAGCGAGCCGCCCTGCTCCAGGACGTACTTGATGGAGGGGAGCGCCGCGACGATGCGGGTGTCGTCCGTGATTTTGCCGGAGCCGTCCTTGGCCATCGGCACGTTGAAATCGACGCGCATGAGGACGCGCCTGCCCTTGAGGTCAACGTCCCTGAGAGTTTTCTTTGCCATTTTGGATTTCCTTTCTGGTGTAATAGTTTTGGCAGTTAGGTGGTGCGGAAGTCAGGTAGTTAGCCTTTCAACTTTTCAACCTTTCAACTTTTCAACTTTTTGAATCGCAAAGGGCACCAGAATGCCTTTACATTCCGATGCCCCTCGCCGGTCACATTCCCTTTTTCCCCGGATTCCTCTTACTTGGCCTCCGCAGGGGCGCCCGCCGCAGCCATCTTGTTGAGCCTGAGCTGGGCGCGGGATTTCTTGCGGTTGGCCGTGTTCTTGGTGATGATGCCTTTTTTCGCGGCCTTGTCAAGACCGGAAACAAGCTCTTTGAACTTCTTCTCCGCCTCTTCGCGCGAGCCTGCGTCGGCCGCCTTGAAGAGCTTCTTGTGTGTGTCGTGCAGCTTGGTCTTGGCAAGCGAGTTGCGCTTGTTGGCCTTGGCATTCTGCCTGTCGCGTTTTCTGGCGGCACGTCCGCCTTTTATGTTTGCCATTTCTGTATTTCCTTGTTTGGGAATGTTCGTCGGATATTTTACCCTTTTCGCCGCGTTTTCGCAAGGGGGCAAATTTTGGGGATTTGAGATTGGGGGATTTGGGGATTGGGAGGTTGTAGATAAACGCTTCTCAAAAAATCTCAAAATCCAAAAATCAAAAAATGGTATAATATCCAAAAGATGAGACTCGTGGGGAAAATGCAGGCGGCGCTCGCCGCGACGGCCCTTCTCGCGGCGGGATGCTTCTCCCTGGAAACAGGGACCGTGTCCAGCTCCGGCGAGAAGCACGTCCTCGTCGCCAACTACGGCTGGTATCTCTTCCACTTCATCCCCGTCGTCTGCGGCAACGCGAACCCCCGTCCGTGGCTGCCGTGGGTGTTCTTCCGCGACGACGTTACGATGGAGAAGATCCAGTCCCGCTTCATGTCGCACGCGGAAAGCGAAGGCGGGGACGCGTACGACCTCTCGTACACCACTTCCGAGTCCGTGATGCTGAACATCCCGGCGATGAACCTTCCGCTGCCCTTGCCGTATCTGCTTACGTACAAGGACATGCAGCTTTCCGGAACGCTGCGCAAGGCCGCGCCGCCCGTGGCGGAGGGAGGCGCGGAATGAAGGCGATGGCCATTCTCCTCGCGGCGGCGTCCGCACTGTGCGGCTGCGCGACAGTGCAGTTCTGCGACCGAGGCGGCAAGAACATGGTGGACATAACGAACACCGGCTGGTACCTTCTCAACATCATACCGCTCGCGTCTGGCGACCCCGACGCGCCGAACGAAAACACATGCCGCCTTTTCCGCCAGACCACGACTCTGGCGAACAACATGAAGCTTCTCGACTACGCGATGGCGAAAAGCGGCGCGGAGCGCGCGAAGTGCGTGACGAGCTACAAGACCGACGAAAACGTGCTGTTCATACTGCTGAAGCGCCACGCATGCCACACGAGCGCGGAGCTTGTCCCGGCAGAGCGGCGGAACGGAGAGACGGAATGATGACGACAAAATCCGTGCGGCGCCTCGCGCCGTACACCCCCGGCGAGCAGCCGAAGACGGCCGGGGCTGTCAAGCTGAACACGAACGAGAACCCCTACCCGCCCTCCCCGGCGTGCGCCGCCGCGCTGGCGGGCTTCGACCCGGCTTCGCTCCGCAAATACCCTGACCCGGTCTTTTCCGCGATCCGCGCCAGGGTCGCAATGATGTGGAAGACAGTCCCGGAGCGCGTCTTCGTCGGCAACGGCTCCGACGAGATTCTCACCCTAGCCGCGAAGGCGTTCGTGGAGGACGACGAGGCGATCGGCTCGCTCGACCCGTCGTATTCCCTCTACAAGACGCTCGCAGCGATAAGGGACGTCCCCTTCGTCCCGACGCCGCTTGACGACGACTTCGCCTGGAACGGACGCATAACGGAGTCTGCCACCGCAGCGGACGGGAGGAAAGGTGCCGCCGTCTCGCTCTTCCTGCTGACGAACCCGAACGCGCCGACGGGGGCGTTCGCGCCAGTCGCGAAGATCGCGGCGGCCGCGAAGAAGTTCAAGGGCGTAGTGCTCGTGGACGAGGCGTACGCGGACTTCGCGACCGAGAACTGCGTCCAGCTGGCGACGTCCGCCGGATGCAGAAACGTGGTCGTCATGAGGACTCTCTCCAAGTCGTTCTCCCTCGCGGGGCTCAGGGTCGGCTACTGCATCGGTCCGAAGCCACTCATCGAGGCGCTGTACAAGGTGAAGGACTCGTACAACGTTGACGCCATCGCCCAGGCCGTGGCGCTCGCCGCCCTCGGCGACCTCAAGTGGATGCGGTCCAACGTCGCCAAGGTGCGGCGCACGAGGCAGCGGCTCTCAGAGACGCTCACGCGGCGCGGATGGGACGTCGTCCCGTCGGAGTCTAACTTCCTCTTCGCAAGGCCCGCCTACCGCCCGGCGAAGGAGCTGTTCCAGGAACTGCGGGAAAGAGGCATCTTCGTACGCTACTTCCCCGGAGCTCGCACGGGCGACAGGCTGAGGATAACCGTCGGGACCGACAACGAGACGGACGCGCTCCTCGCCGCGCTCGCGGAGCTAGACACTCCGTAGCCGGCCGTCAATCGCATTTCGGGCAATCGACCGGACGCATCTTCACGAGCTTCGTAGCATGCGGCGGCACCGTCGCCACGTAGAAGCCCGAGTGCTTGCCTTCGCACTTCTGACGCCACAGGTCCTTGACCCAGCACTCCCCTTCCAGCCCGAGGTCGGCGAATGAAACCTTGATCTCGCGCGCAAAGGGATACCGGTTGACGAGCGCAACGGCCGTGAAGTTCCCGGTCAGCGGACGCGCCCAGACGCTCTCGGCGCCCGTGTGCCTGATGCGGCGCGCCGTCCTGCCGAGGCGATCCTGGCTGACCGCGATCACCTCGTCGTTCACAAGAAGGCTCTTCGTGAAGTCGTCCATCCCCGCGAGGTCGCAGCCTATCAGCAGGGGTGAGCCGACCATCGCCCAGAGGGAGATGTGCGTGTACTGCTCGTTCGGCGTAAGGTACGTCGGATGGTCGCTGCCGAACGAATACTGCTGGCCCACGATCAGCATGTCGGGATCGGCCCACCAGCCGGGGCGGTTGTACTTCCAGTGCTCGGCGTTGATGCGCCCCTCGATCTCCTCCTCCATCCAGGCCCACGAGTCCTTAAGGTCGCCGTAGCTTCGCCAGCAATGTCCGCCGATCTTGTCGCCCCACAGCTCCGTATGCGCCATGCCGTACTGACAGAAGGAATAAAGAATGTCGCGCTTCTGCTTCTTCAGGCACTCGCCCATGAGCCGGTACGGCTTGATGTACGCCTCGCGCAGTGACTCGTCCTCCTGCGCCGCATTGTCGGCATGCTTGCGCCCCGTCTCCTTCGTGAAGATGTCGCGGTAGCTGCACCAGTCGTACTTGATGTAGTCGAAGCCCCATTCGGCCCAGCTCTCCGCGTCCTGAAGCTCGTGCCCGTAGCTGCCCTCGCACTTTCCGCAGGTAAGCGGACCCGGCGACGAGTAGATGCCCGCCTTCAGGCCGAGCGAGTGGATGTAGTCCGTCAGCCCCTTCATGTCAGGGAACGAACGGTTGGGCAGGATCTTTCCGTTCGCGTCGCGGGCGGGGCCGACGACGTCGTCGCGCCCGCCGAAGTCGTCCCTGCGCAGCTTGACGCGCGGCGCGTCAGAGTTGTTCATCTCCCACCAGTCGTCGAGATTGACGTACGCCCAGCCGTGGTCGGCCAGGCCTGACTCGTCAAGCGCCTTCGCCGCCGCCATGGCCTTTTCCTGCGTCAGCCTGTAGCAGAGCGTGTTCCAGCTGTTCCAGCCCATCGGCGGCGTAAGGGCGATCGTCTCGCCGACGGAAAGACGTATCGTGCGCACGGCCCGCCCCTTCGCGTTCTCCGCCGTCACCTCGATGTCGTAGTCGCCCGGCTTTTCCGGCGCGACGCCGCGCATGACACCCTTCTCGTCGAGCGTCACCCCCTGCGGCAGGCCCTTCGCGGAGAAGCGCATCGGCCGCTCGCCGGTAGTCGCCACGCGGAAGATTACCGGATGCCCCGGGCGAACGCCCCAGATGTCCGCGCCGTTGATGGACGGCTTGGCGCTTTCGGGCGGCGTGAGGATGCCGAGCTGCCCGGTCAGGGACGAATCGCGGACGGCGTCGAGGACCGTCCCTTCGCCGCAGACGAACCGGGCGTCGAGCCAGTCGGCGTGCGAAGCCTCGTACGCAGTCCACGCCGAGCCGCCGGTCGTCTCCAAGACGATCTCCTTCGCGCCCGCGAGATCCGCGTGGACGGCGACAGGCTTCTGTCCGAGTTTCACGTTGCGGGAATCCCAGACAACGCGTCCGTCCGCCCACACCTTGAACCTTGCCGTCGGCTTGCCGTAGCTCTTGTCGGAGGACGCTTCCTTCGCCTCGTCGTCTATCGCCACATGCGCGTCAAACGCCGTCACCTTTCCGTTCGCGCGGAACATGACCGCGCTTTCGGGACGTGTGCCGAAACCGCGCCCGTAAGTCCGGCCGTCAACCGTAAGGGCGTGCCCGCCTACGGATTTCTTGGCCTGCATCCGCATGCCAAAACCGCACGTCGCCCCGGAGAGATCGAATTCGTCCACGTAAACCGTTCCGGAAACGCACCGCCCCGGCCCGGTCGTCGCGCATCCGCCCGCCAGCAGGACGAATGCGATTGCGGTCGCTCCGCAAACAAAAGACCCGACGTTCAACAAGTTCGATTTCTTCGTCTCCATCTGTCTCCTCCTCAACCCATGGCATCGGCCAGCTGGTCGATGCTGTTCAACTGCCGCATTTGGAGCTTGCCCGTGTCCTCGCTGTTGCCCCAGGGTGCCATGAGGAACCCTTTGAGATGCTCCGGCGACAGATGCGCCCGGCAAAAGTCCACCGTGTTCTTCATTGCCTCGTCGTTCGTCGTCACGCCTGCCGCGCGCCGCGTCTTTGAAACCCAGTTGCTCGAACACGGCACTTGGTCAAATCCCGCCTTGTCGAGTTCAAGGAAGAGGTTCAGCGTCTTCCACGACGACGAGTCCTTCTGCATCTTGGCCATGTCGAACCCCAGCATGGAGCCGTCATAGTACCAGTTGTTCTGGACCACGCTCTTCGGACACTTCGCGACAAAGTCGTCGTGGTGCCAGCCATAGTCGCTCCACATCCACGGACGCATGCCGAGATCTTCTACGGTCTTCACGAAGAAGAGGAAATCGTTCCACCAGATCTCGTCGGTGCGGACGCATATGAACCCGTGCTGGTGCTTGGGCAGCTCCTCGTCGTAGCCGATGTGCATGAAGCGCGGACGGTCGAACATCTCGTAGGCATCGCGGATCACATCGCGGCAGACATCGCGGTACTTCCGCGTGGTGAGCATGTGGGAATAGTCCTTAAGCCAGGCGTCATGCGCCGCCGAAAAGTTAAGCTTGGGTATGGATTCCAGGCCGAGTGACTTCAGTCGGCGCACTTCCTTCAGAACCCATTCCGGCGAACGCGAACCGGGGATCGCAAGTTCAGGATGGCTGGGATAGACGGGGAATTCGCCAAGATCGACCACCACAAGGTTCATCTTCCGCGCCACCATGCGATCCACATAGGAATTCCAGACTTCGTCGCTGAACTTCACCCGGCTGCTGCACGCGCCACGACGGCCGCCTGTAAGCTCCTTCACGCCCTCCGGCAGCCATTCGCCCCACACGCAGATCCCCCAATGGAACAGCATCGCCCGAAACTCCTCCGGCTTCCTGGCAAACGCCGAAACGGGGGTCAATGCCGCCGCAGAGGCAGCCATCATGAATTCCCTTCTGTTCATCTTTCCGTCCCCTTCAGCCACTAACCTCACGCCACATTCGAGCCGACGTCCTGCTGCGGACCGGCGTCCACGCCTTTCACACCCATCTTCTTTATGTCGACCGTGTGTATGCCGAGCGGTTTCAGCGTCTTCCACGCGCCGCGAGTGAAGTCTGGGATGTCCGTCGGCGCGCTGCGGTTCAGGACAGACCTCTCCGTGATTTCGCAGAGGCAGCTCCATGAGGCGAGATCATAGACGTTCATGTCGAGCGGCAGCCCGTTCTGGAGGCAGTAGATCCACCTCAGGTCCATGATGAAGTCCATGCCGCCGTGTCCGCCGACCTTCTTCGCGATCTCGCCGACGTCGCGCCACATCGGATGCTTGTACTTCTGGCGGTACTCCTCCGTCTTCGCGTCGTCGAAGACCTTGTGAGGCACGGTATCGTCGCTGTATTGCTTTTCAAACGCGATCCTGAGAGGATAATCCATGAATATCCCCTTCGTGCCCTGCACCATGTTGATGCGGCTGTAGGGATGCGGCACGAAGCAAGACGTAGCAAGGTAGATGGCCTTTCCGTTCACGGTGCGGATGATGGAGGCGCTGTAGTCGCCAGCCTTGACCTTGACATTTCGCTGCCAGGAGTCCGGCGGGAAGAGCGCCTCGGCCATCGCCACAGGGCCTGCGGACTTCGTATCGACCGAAACAAGGTAGTCGAAGCGGTCGCCGCGGTTGATGTCCATGTACTGAGCAATAGGTCCGAGACCGTGCGTCGGGTAGAAGTTGCCGGCGTGCTTGATGTACCAGTCGTTGCGCCAGCTCGGCCCGTTCTTGATTCCGCGGTTCGTGGAATAGTGGAGGTACCCAGCCCCGCCATAGACCAGCTCGCCGAAGAGCCCAAGACGGCACATGTTCAAGGCCAGCATCTCAGTCTCGCCGTAACAACAGTTCTCGAGCATCATGCAGTGGCGGTGCGTCTTCTCGCTCGTCTCGACAAGCTCCCAGCAGCCTTCCACGTCCATCGTCGCCGGAACCTCGACGAGCGCATGCTTGCCGCAGCGCATCGCCTCGACCGCGACGGGCAGATGCAGCATCCACGGTGTGCATGCATACACGACGTCGCACGGGCATTCGCGACAGAGCGCCTTGTACGCCTCGTCTCCAAGATACTCCTTCGCGGGCGGCAGCTTCTTCGTCTTCAAGTGGTCCTGGCAGCCCTTGATCGCCTCCGGCCTGATATCGCAAAGCGCGGTTATCTCCACGCCAGGCATCTGGCAGATGCGCTTAACGGCATACGTGCCGCGCGCGCCGACGCCGACGAAGCCGACGCGGACGCGCTTCAGCGGCGGCGCCGCGAACTCCGCCATCGGCGCGCCGGCGTTTGACGGGAGCATCCTTTTCATCTGGCTCGCCGCCGCCGCGGCGGCGAGGCTCATCCATGCGGTTCCCGCAAGAAACTCTCTTCTGTCCATCAGTCACTTTCTCCTTGTTTGTCAACATCCTTGTTCGCCGCAACGCACTCGACGGCGGCGGCATCAACGAGATTGCGAGTCTTCGAGTCGAAGGAAAGGCCAATAAACCAGATCGGCCTGCCGTCGGCACGATAAGGCTCGGCGTAATTTTTCTCGCGTATCTGTGCGAATGCCGTATCCACCGGCTCGTCAACCTTAAGCTCAAAGATGAACGTGCCAAGAGCATGGCTGGCGACGATGTCCGCTCGCCCGTTCGCCTGCACGTCCTCCATCCTGAAGCGGACGCCGCTGCCGGCCAGAAGAAATGCAAGGCAGCGTCCATACGAATTTTCGTGAACCGACGTTTCCGTCGAGCCGTAGGCCATCCGCGCGTAGAGTGCCTTGAGCCCGGCAAAGAACTTGTCCCACTCGCGCAAGAAAAGGCAACCTCCAAGTTCCGCCGCCCATTCCACATCCTTGTCGGCGGCAACGCCGGTCATAAGAAGGCACAGGTCGCGGCGCACTTCCTCGTCAGGAACGCCAAGCGTATAGATCTCAGTATCGCAATCATAATCCTTGATCGTCAGGTAGCCCGTCTGATAGAGCATTCCTATCGGCTTGAGGTCGGTGAGATTCGTCACGTCAAACGCCTTCTCCGTGACGCCGTGCGTCGCGTCCGGGTCGATGGCCAGCATGTCGCCCCGCTTCAGAACGTTCATCAACGTTGAGGCTCGGCCTGTCGAAGACCATGTTGCACGGAACGACCGTTGCTTTGCGCTGAGCGTCAAGGCGACGGATATCGGGTTGTACACGGTCGTCTCGTCGTCGGGCGAGAAGCGGAAGCCGTTGTACCAGCGCTTCATCTCGGCGCGGTAATCGTCATACGACTTGTTCATGACGGCGGCATGTTCGCGCAGATGATCCTCGAAGTTGGCCGTCAGCTCGTCTTCCGTATAGCCAAGCATCAACGCATACTCGCGCCGCTGCGAAATGTCCACGATGTTGTTGAGCGCCGAGAACACGGACATCTTCGTGAACTTCGAGACGCCCGTCATCATCAGGAAGCGGATGGCGCCCGTGCGGGTCTTCATCTGCGCGTAGAAGTCCGAGAGCCTCTGGCGGACGGCCTCGGCAAAGGCGACATCGCTCAGGGTGTGGCTTACCGGCGCATCGTATTCGTCAATGAGTATCACCGCGCCCTTGCCGCCATTTGCCGCAGAAAGAGCGTCGATCGCATTGCCGAAGTTCACGCCAGGGGTCTGCGAACTGTCATACGAAAAACCGGCATTCGCCAAACGGCCTTTCACGCTCGCGGCGAACGTGGACTCGAACAACGCCAGACTGGACGTCTCCACGTCCGCAAACTCAAAGTGGATGACAGGCCACTTCTCCCACTTCCAGTCGGTTTTCGCGATTGCGAGACCGTTGAACAGCTCGCGCCGCCCCCGGAAAAGCTCCTTCAGGGCCGTGATCATCAGCGACTTGCCAAATCGGCGCGGACGTGCCAGAAAGCAGAAGTTCGTGCCAACATCGCTGACAAGGCGGTGCAAGTACGCCGTCTTGTCAACGTAGATGCATCCGTCGCTGCGGAGCCGTGCGAAGTCGCTAGTCGTTGTCGCTATCGGTCTCATTGCGCAACTGCCGAACCACTTAGCGTATCATGATAAACATGCCGCTTCTTTCGTGGCGGATTCTGATGTTATCGACAAGCAGCGCGCCCGGCGCGTCGTCGCGCCATGGCATGTAGGATGGCGCCCTACCGCCGATGATGTGAATGTGTGAGATCGGCTCGTTGAAGTTAAATTTCAGATTGTCATAGCTGTCAAGAAGCGTTCCATCCGCCGTCGCGAGCGTTGGTTGCGTT
>Ga0265298_10009430_pt1 | contig 11630 bp, 7 predicted proteins | sample AusTroGonzalo_MG_3_FD_193486 | JGI IMG/M metagenome (GOLD analysis project Ga0265298, IMG submission 193486) | Bovine rumen microbial communities from tropical cattle in Woodstock, Queensland, Australia - Gonzalo_01 | ecosystem: Host-associated > Mammals > Digestive system > Stomach > Rumen ...
AAGGAGCCGAACATGCTCTGCAGCACCGCCAGAAGCAGCACAAGGCCGAACGAAACCCCGCCGGCGGTGAGCACCTTGCGGCTCAGCGCGCGGACGTCGGGCTCGCCTTTCACGATGCGGTCGAGCATAAGGAATCCCAGCACCGGCAGCGTGAACTGGAGTATCACCAGGGCCATCGACACCGTACGGAACTTGTTGTACAGCGGCGCCAGGTCGTAGAACAGTTTGGTAAACCACAGGAAATGGCTGCCGAGCGACAGCAGCACCGCCAGCAGCGAAGCCGCCGCCAGCCACCATTTTTCCTTGCCCTTCCAGTACATCAGGCCGAATATGAACAGGAACACCGTTATGGCGCCCATATACATAGGGCCGGCGGTGAAGGGCTGGGGGCCCCAATAGGTCGGAAGGCTCTTGCGGACCTGCGCGAGGTTGGGCTGACCGGCCCTGCGAAGCAGTTCCACGGTTTCCGACTTCATGCTCAGCTCACCCGCCGACGATCCGCCGTTGTAATTGGGTATGACGAGGTTGGGAAGTTCCTCCCAGCCGTAGGACCAGGCCGTTGCGTAGTCGATGTCGAGGCCCTTGGTGCCGCCTTCCCTGGCGCCGCCCTCGGAGGAGCCGCCGCGCATCGAATACGGAGTGTACTCCCAGGTGGGAAGGAGGCTCGACGCATTGGTCGCGACTCCGGTGAGTCCCAGTACCAGCAGCAGCACCGAGGCCAGCCAGAAGTACTTCTGCGGCTTCTTGCGGGCAATCATCCATACGAACAGCACAAGGACGTACAGCAATATGATGATGGCAAGATAATAGGAAATCTGCGGATGATGGGCCTTGATCTGGAAGGAAACGGAAACGCCGAAAAGGGCCGCCCCGAGGCCTATGCAGGCAAGGCGCCTGCGCTTGCCGAGCCCCTCCTCAACCGCCTTGCGGTAGGTGAAAATCAGGGCTGCAAGCACCCAGGGCACGTATGCCAGGGCCATCATCTTGGTGTTGTGGCCTACCTGGATGATCTGCAAATTGTACGAGCAGAAGGTGACGGCGATGGCGCCTCCGGCCGCAACCAGCGGACTGATGCCGAGCGACAGCATCAGCAGGAAGGCTCCCAGCAGCGATATGAAGAAATATGTCGCCGGACGCCTGCCCGTCAACAGGAAGTCATAGACCGGCTTGGTGACGTCGCCCGTACTGGGGCTTGTGAATGCGATGGTGGGCATGCCGCCGAACATCGATTCCGTCCAGGCGGCGGGCTCGCCGGGATGCGCCTTGTCCCACTCCAGCTTTTCGTGGGACATTCCCATCCATCCGGAGATGTCGGACTGATTGACGACCTTGCCGGAGAGGACGTCCGGGACGAATGCGTAGGAGAGTACCAGGAAGCCCAGCACTATGCCGGCGATTATGAGTATCTGTTTCTTCATGCTTTTATCGGATAAACTGTTCAACCCAGGCGGAATCGACCCTCACGAGGCCATGGAGGCTTTCCCCGATGACGGGATTGCGGCGGATGATGGCGGCGCAGTCCTCGTAAACGTTGAAGCCGACGGCCAGAAGCTGCATCTGCGAGTCTTCCGGATAGGTGAAAATTATTTCGTTGTCGACGCCCTCGGTGCGCAGGAACTTCAGCTGGACTTCCCTGCCCATCTCGGAACGGGTGACGAATTTGCAGAACTCCAGCGCGGCGTCATCCAGCCCGGCGTGGAATATCTTTACTTTCTCTATGAGGTCGCCCACATTGGACACCAGCCTGCCGCTCAGGCCTTCGAGCCCTTCTACGGAGATACTGCGGTCCGACAGGCATACGAGGCAGTTTTCGTCCTTGTACACCACCGGGGAACCGATAAGTTCGCGCAGGCCGCACTCCGGGCATTCACGCACGAAAAGCTCGCCGCTGAGCACTCCAGCCTGCAGTTCGGGCTCGCCGGTGGCGTCTATGAATGAGTACACAGGGGATTGGTACGTCCTGCCGCAGCGCGGACAGCGGAATTGTTCGGAAGTGGATTTTGTCATAGTATCTCTGCCATACGGCGGGTAAGTTCAATGCGTGAAAATGCCGAAATGTCGCCGGTGCACGGGCCGTCCTCGCCGCGAAGGTGGCGTTCCCAGGCGCTGTCGATATAATTCCGGAGGGATTCCTCCCTGTCCCAGTCATACATCACTCCGGCGCCGGTTTCTCCGAGTACGCGGGCTGAGGCGCTGTCTTCCTGGCCGATTCCGAGTACGGGACGGCGCGCCGCGAGGTATTCGAAAATCTTTCCGGGAAGGGCCTTGGCGTACTCCGGCTCGTGACGGAGCAACAGCAGGAGGACGTTGGCGCTGCGCTGCTCCGCGACTGTCTTGTAATGCGGCAGGTAGCCGAGGTCGTCGACGTTGTCGGACAGGCCGCGGACGCGCAGGGCATCGAAGATTTCAGGATCGACCTTGCCGGCGAGGCGTATGCGGAGCTGCCGCTTGAAGTTGCTGTCGGAAGTGCACTTGCGGGCAAGGATGTCCCACAGGCACAGGGGGTTGCCGTCGGATGAAAAGAGGCCGGTATTGACTACGGTGAAGCAGTCGGCGGGAAGCGCAGGGGCGTCGGTGCAGAAGTCGGCGTCGTCGTAGCCGTTGGTCAGAAGGAGTACCGGAGTCGATGTGCGTTTCTGGAAATCCTCCCGCTCGAGCGGGGAAACGGACACCACGGTGTCGGCCTCGTCGAGCACCTGTTTCTCCAGGCGGCGGTGGCGTGCTGCCGTCCACGGCAGGAGCTTCATATGCTTGAAGTAGAATATCTCCGTCCATGCGTCGCGGAAATCGGCCACCCAGCGCACTCCGGTGCGGCGTTTGAGGCCAAGACCGATGAGGTGCATGGAGTGGGGCGGACCGGTGGTGACCACCGTATCGACGGGATGGTCCTTGAGGTATGACGTAAGGAAACGGACGGACGGGCGGATCCAGCCGGCACGCGGATCGGGGACGAACAGATTACCCCGAACCATCACCGCAAGCTGCTGCAGCAGGGTTTTCTTCTGGGCGTTGAGCTGGTTGACGCCGGCTCCCTTGCCGGAAGACTTGACCACCTTGCGGTAGAAGCCGTAGGGCTCGCGGATGGGGCGCTTCATGACTTCAAGCCCCTCGGGGATGTCGGTCAGCAGGCTTACATCGACCGCCAGCTGGTCCGGGTTCTCCGGGGTATAGACGACGCATTCCCAGCCGAAGCGGGACAGGTACTTGGAAAACTTGAGCCAGCGCTGCACGCCGCTTCCAGCGGTGGGCGGCCAGTAATAGGTTATGATGAGGACTCGTTTCATTGGTCGGCTCCTACTTCTTCTTTGAGTTTGCGCAGCAGGTCGAAGGCGCGCAGGGGCGTCATGTTGTCGAGGTCGGCGGCGAGGAGCTGTTCCCGTATCGAGCCCAGAGTGGGGTCGTCGAGCTGGAAGAAGGAAAGCTGCACGCTGCCGTCTTCGGCGGTGTTTTTGGAAAGGGCGTCGGCGTTGCGCTCACGGCGCTCCAGGTCGCGGAGGGTTCGCTCGGCGGAGTCTATCACCTCGCGGGGCATACCGGCCATCCTGGCCACGTGGATACCGAAACTGTGGGCCACTCCGCCGCGTTCCAGTTTGCGGAGGAAGATGACGTCGTGGCCGTCTTCCTTTACCGCTATATGCCAATTGTGCACGCGCTGGAAGCGGTTTTCCAGGTCGTTGAGCTCGTGGTAGTGGGTGGCGAAGAGGGTCTTGGCGCCGTGGCCGCGCTGGTGGACGTATTCAACCAGGGCGCTGGCAATGGACATGCCGTCGTAGGTGGAGGTGCCTCGGCCGATTTCGTCCATCAGCACCAGGGAGCGCTCGGAGAGGTTGTGCATTATCATCGACGTCTCCAGCATTTCCACCATGAAGGTGGATTCGCCGCGGGAGATGTTGTCGGTGGCTCCGACGCGGGTGAATATCTTGTCGAATATGCCGATACGGGCGGAGTCGGCGGGGACGAAGGAGCCGGCCTGGGCCATCAGCACTATGAGGGCCGTCTGGCGCAGCAGGGCGGACTTTCCGGACATGTTGGGACCGGTGAGTATCATTATCTGCTCGCTACGGCTGTCCATGGAGATGTCGTTGGGGACGTACTTCTCGCCGGGCTGCATCATCGTTTCTATGACGGGGTGGCGGCCGCCTTTTATCTCGAAGGAGAGGGACTTGTCCAGGACGGGGCGGCAGTAGCCCCTGTCGAGGGCCTGGACGGCGTAACCCTGCAGGACGTCGAGCTGGGAGATGACGCGGCAGTCGGACTGGATGTCCTTGATGCGGGAGCGGATGTCTTCGACCAGGCGGGCGTAGAGGTCGGCCTCGATCTGGTAGATGGAGCCCTCGGCGTCGAGTATCTTGCGTTCGTATTCCTTCAGCTCTTCGGTGACGTAGCGCTCGCCGGAGACGAGGGTCTGCTTGCGGATCCAGTCCGGGGGGACCTGGTCGCGGTAGGTGTTGCGCACCTCAATGTAATAGCCGAAGACGTTGTTGTAGCCTATCTTGAGGGAACTGATGCCGGTGCGTTCGACCTCGCGGCGCTGCATTTCCTGCAGGTAGTCGCGGCCGCCGGAGGAGATGTCGCGCAGTTCGTCCAGTTCCTTGCTGATGCCGCGGGCTATGACTTCGCCCTTGCCGATCTGGGGGGCGGGGTTGGGGGCCATCGTCTTCTGTATCCTGGCAAGCAGGGGGTCGGTGTCCCTGAGGCCTTTGGCGAGTTTTTCGAGGGCGGGGATGCCGGTGTCGGCGCAGATGCCGCGGACGGGGGTCATCTGGCCCAGGGAACGCGCCAGCTGCATCACCTCGCGGGGGTTGATCTTGCCGGTGGCGGCGCGGGCGGTGATGCGCTCCAGGTCGCCTATGTCGGATATGCGGGCGCGGAGGTCCTGCAGGGCCTCTTCGTTGTCGATGAAGAAGCTGACGACGTCGTAGCGGCCGTTGAGCGTGGGGATGTCCATTATGGGGAGCGCCAGCCATTCGCGGAGGAGGCGGCTGCCCATGGGGGAACAGCAGCGGTCGAGTACGTCGACGAGGCTGACGCCCTCGCGGCCGGCGTTGCTCTGGAAGATTTCCAGGTTGCGCAGGGTGAACCGGTCCATCCAGACGAAGCTGCCTTCGTCGATGCGGCTGATGGAACAGATGTTCCGCAGGCCGGTGTGGTGGGTCTGCTCAAGGTAGAAGACGAGCGCGCCGGCGGAGCATACGGCAAGCGGGAAGCGGTCTACGGCGAAGCCTTTGAGGGAACTTACTCCGAGCTGGGAGCAGAGTTTTTCGGTGGCGGCGTCGGGGACGAAGGCCCATTCGTCGAGGGCGGTGACGTAAAAATCGGGGTGCCTGTCCCGTACGGTACGCCAGATGTCGCGCTGCACTACCAGTTCCTTGGGGTGGAAGGAATACAGGAGGGTGGATATGTAGTCGGGGCTGCCCTGGGCGACCTTGAAGGTGCCGGTGGAGACGTCCAGGAATGCGGCGCCGCATTCGGGGCCGTCGTAGGTGAGGCCTGCGAGCCAGTTGTGCTCCTTGCCCTCGAGCATCGTTTCGCCGAAGGCTATGCCGGGGGTGAGGATTTCCGTCACTCCGCGCTGGACGAGTTTGCCTTTGGCGAGCTTGGGGTCCTCGAGCTGGTCGCAGATGGCGACCTTGAAGCCGGCGCGGACCAGCTTGGGAAGGTAGGTGTCGAGCGCGTGATGGGGGAAGCCGGCCATTTCGGTGTCCCCTTTTTCGCCGTTGGAGCGGCGCGTGAGGACCATTCCGAGGACTTTGCTGAGCGTGACGGCGTCGTCGGAATAGCACTCGTAGAAGTCGCCTACGCGGTAAAGCAGCAGGGCTTCGGGGTGCTGGGCCTTGGTTGCGAAATATTGTTTGAGTAGCGGGGTGTCTTCCTTTGCCATATCTTGCGAATATAGCAATTATTTTCCGTTACTGCAGTATGTTGATGAGGAAAATGACGAGGATTGCGGGCGGGATTATCCAGCGGATGAGGAAGTAGATGACGTTGAATACGCCGGTGCCGAGGCGGACGGTGCCGCCACTGGTGAGTTCGTCGCGCACTTCGGCCTTTTTCATCTTCCAGCCGACGAAGAGGACGAAGACGAGTGCGCCGAGTGTCATGAGGATGTTGGAACTGGCGTAGTCGCAGAGGTCGAAGATGGTCTTGTCGAAGAGTTTGACGTCCTTCATCGGGCCGAAGGAGAGGGAGCAGAATACGCCGAGTATGAGGCCGGGGACGAAGAAGGCGATGACGGCCAGCCAGCGCTTGAAGCCGTATTGCTCGACGGCGTGCTCCACGCAGACTTCGAACATGGAGATGGACGAAGTGAGGGCGGCGGTGAGGACGGCAAGGAAGAACGCCAGGGTGACGGCGTAACCAAGGATGGGGACGTCCTGTCCCATCTTTGCGAATATGTACGGGAGGGTTTCGTACACCAGGGGCGGGCCGGCGGAGGGCTCGATGCCGGCCGAGAATACGGCGGGCATGATGGCGAATCCGCTGATGAGGGCGAACATGGTGTCGGAGCCGGCGGTCCAGAGGCCGGATTTGATTATGCTGTCTTCCTTCTTCATGAAGGAGGAGTAGATAAGCACGGTGCCCATGCCGAGTGACATGGAGAAGAATGCCTGGCCGAGGGCGGCGGCCCAGCCGTCCCCGTCGAGCTTGCTGAAGTCGGGTTTGATGAGGTAACGGATGCCTTCGCCGGCGCCGGGCAGCAGGCAGGAGAAGACGACGATGAGGAGCATGAGGAAGAAGAGCATCGGCATCGTTATCTTGGTGAATTTTTCTATGCCTTTCTTGACGCCGCCGAGGACGATGAGGGCGGTGAGGCCGAGGAATGCGGCCATCATCGATATGGATTCGACGGGGGATGCGGCCATTTTGTTGAAGATGGCTACGGCGCCGTCGGGATTGCCGTGGGAGAGTCTGCCGGCCAGCGAGCGGATGAGGAAATCCAGGGACCATCCGCCCACGACGCTGTAGAAGCTGACGATTATGAAGCTGGTGAGGACGCAGGCGGCACCCATCCATTTCCATTTGGTGCCGGGGGCAAGTTTGTTGAATGCTCCGTAAACGCCGAGGCGTGCCCTGCGGCCTATGATGGCTTCGCAGACGAAGCATGGAAGGGCTATGGTGAGGCAGCATAGGATATATGCTATGATGAATGCCGCTCCGCCGTGTTCCCCCACCATATAGGGGAATCGCCATATATTGCCGAGTCCTATCGCCGACCCGGCCATCGCCATAATGAACGTGAATTGGCTGCCGAAATTCTCTCTTTTTCCTATCATATTCATAATCAAAGTGTCAAAGATGGGAAAAAGTGTGTAAAAATCCAAAAGGGGTGGGCCGCAGGCTGATAGAAAAAAGAGACCCGCATCCGACAGACTGAGTTTGTATGGACGTCCACCGGACGTCCATACAAACTCATCCCTCCCACGCCTCTCGGCGCGGGCCCCTCCCCCTCACGCGGCCGGGGGCGGCCACGGTCTGTCGGATGCGGGTCCCTTTTTTCTATCAGCCTGCGGCTTGGGATGCTTGGCGACGGGATTGCGGAGGGATTCTACGTCCTGTTGTGAAGGATGAGTCTTTCAGGGTGCTCCTGATGGAAGAATATTTGTTCCATCTGGAGCGTTTTGGCCGTTTTTTGCGCCTGATGGAAGTATTTTCCTTCCATCGGGCGCACTCTGTAACCGCAGGTAAGGGAAAAAGCGAAGCCAGAACCTCTTCTATCAGTCGCAGGACAATACAAAAACAAAGATTATCTCCCTGATGACGAATTCTTTGCCCGGTGGTCCCACCATTGGACCACCAGAGCATACCCATCGGGCCCACCCTCGCACCTGTTCGACAGGGTGGTGCCGTTGGGGGCGTCTTTCGGACCCACCCTCGCAGCGGTTTAGCAGGGTGGCGCTGTTTAGGACGCTTTTCGCTCCCACCCTCGCACCGGTTCAACAGGGTGGTGCCGTTGGGGACGCTTTCCGCTCCCACCATCGCACTGGTTTGGCAGGGTGGTGCCGTTGAAACCGTCTTTTGTGAACCCGAAGTGACAGGATTGAGGATGCGCCCAGAGTCCTTTCGCGATGGGGATATGGCTATTTCAAGTTGGTGCGAGCCTGGATTATTCGTATATTCGCAGAGTTTTGGTTCACTCGTAATTTTTATTCTCTTTGCTTATGACCGGAGTTCTTAAAAGTTTTGTTCTGCCGCAGGAGCTTTATGCGGATGATGTTGCTGGAATTGCCGGGGAGTGTGTCCGTCGTTACGGGGAGAGGGAGTGGCGGTCGGTGGTTCTGACCAACGAGATTCACGGGCATTTGGGGGTTTACTCTACCCTGGGGGCTAAGATGGGGGTGCTGGCTGTGGAGCTGTTTGAGAAGAGGGGTGTTGCTGGAGATATCTCAGTCATTTCTTTTGCGGGGAACGTTCCTCCCGTGAGCTGCTTCAACGATGGCCTGCAGGTAAGCACCGGCGCATCTATGGGACACGGGCTGTTTGCCGTCGGTTCGGAGGGGAAAGAGTTTGGCGCCAGGGCAAGGTTCAGTTGCGGCGGGGAAACCGTCGAGTTGCGGCTGAAGCCTGAGTACGAGGAGGTTATCAGGGCCGATATCCGGAAAGGGGGCGACCTGTATGGCCACACTTCGCCCTATTGGGAATATGTCCGCAGCCTGGCTTTACGCTACTGGAAGGATTGGGACAGGGCGGATATTTTCGAGCAGGCCGAAGGCAATCACTCGGCGACGGGATTGTAGCAGTATCCAGAATCCTTTCGCGAAGGGAAAATGGCGAGAATGTGGGGAGAATCACTTGGCGACGGGATTGTGACGGCGCCCAGGGTCCTGTCGCAAGGGGGAAATGACGAGAAGTGAAACGAAACTCACTGCGACGGGATTGTAGCAGTATCCAGAATCCTGTCGCGAAGGGAAAATGGCAGAAAACAGTGAGAATCACTCAGCGACGGGATTGTGACGGTGCCCGGGGTCCTGTCGCAAGGGGGTAGAGTCAATAATATCCTTTGAGACGATACGGTAGTGGGGGTGGTAGGCCTCGTTGTAGTCGGGGCTGTGGTGGAGGATCAGGTGACCGCAGGCCAGCAGGGAGTCGATGGCGGCGAGGTCGCGGTCGGCGTCGGGAATGTCGGGAAAGGATTTGCGGATGACGGCGGCTACGGTGGCCCATTTGGCTTTCCACTCTTCGGGGGTGACGGTCGGCCCCTCATTGGCGCTGCGAACGAAGGCGTCGAGAAGGGCGTCGGCGCTCACAAGGGAGTCGAGTACGACGGAGAGGTCCACCCGGACATAGTTCCCCCGGTCCCCGACAGGCACCAGGCGCAGCTGCGGCTTCCGGTAGCACGCGCTGTCGAGGTCTTGCCGGTAGCGGCGCAATTCTTCCGTCAGGTACATCCTGGCGGCCTCTTTGTTCGGAATAAGATGCCCCGGACCGAGGTTGTCCTGGCAGAAACTCTTGTAGATATCCTGTACCCGGGACTCGGGATACATCTGCAGTTGACTGGATATCGCCTCCCGCGTGCCCGCCCCTTGGCAGGACGCCAGGAGGAGCAGGAAGGAAACGGCTATGACGCTCTGGATCTTCACGTTTTTGAATTTAAAATTTGACGGCCTCCGACCGCATCGTTTCGGGCTTCGCCCATGACTGAAAGGATTGATGCCGGACGCATTCGCATCCGGCTGCCGGGCTGGCTTGCGCCTTGCCCGGCTTTTATTCTGAAACTGGACGGACCGATTGCCCGTAGCAGCGGTCGAGGTTGTACCTGTAGACATTGCCGGAGTAGAAGCTGACGCGGTACGCGCTGTTCGGGCTGTCCGAATTGAGGGACGAAGACCAGTAGCCGCCGTTGGACCCCGCATCGCCAAGGTACGTGACGTCCCGGCCGCCTGCGGCGGGAAGGAAGATTGACTTGCCGTTGGGGCCCGTGACGAGTCTTCCGTTTATTCCGTTCTGGGTTGTCCAGGTCCAGGTGCATTTGGTCCTTAATTCTGTCCACTCTGCGTCTGTCGGCATCCTCCAACTTCCGCCCCAATTCACGTGGGCCGCGTCGTCCTCCGGATCGAGCACGGTCTTGTTATCCATCGGATTGGAACTATCCCAATAAGAACTCTGGGTGCAATATTTATTGAATTTTACAGTATCCCAACTGTTCCCACTTACTCTAAACTTATATGTTAACCAACTATAATCCGTCTTTGGCTCCGTCTCGCCCCAGGCGAAATAAGCTCCGTACTCCTCAGGCTTGGTGGCACCCACGTTCATCGTCGCCCACTTCAGGCCGGAAGGCAATCCCAGGTCCACGTATTCGTAACCGTTGGGGATAGTAACAACTATGACGGAAACCTCACATGAAGCCATCACGGAAGCATCTGCAGAATAGACAGTAATGGTCGCTTTTCCCTTTGCCCTCGCTGTTATAGTGCCCGAGGCATCAACGGTGGCGACAGATTCGTCGGAAGAAATCCAGGTCAGATTCTTGTATGTGGCATTCTCGGGGAGTATCGTTGGTGTAAGTGTTGCCGAATCGTTGCGTTGTAATTCCATGGTTGCCGGTATCGATATGCTGGATACGGGCACCACTTCTCCATAAACGGGACGGATGGATTTGCCTACGTGGCGGTAATTGTCGAACCAGCGGACGTTGCGGGAATTGAAATAGACGTAGTACGCATAGTCCGGGGTGTCGGTTTTGAGGGACGAAGACCAGTAGTAACCGCTGGAGCCGACGTTGCGCAGTTCGCTGTCGTAAATGTCGCCCGCTGCGGGAAGGAAGATTGATTTGTCGGTATAACCGGGCTTGTTGCTTGTTACTATCATTCCGGAAACTCCGGTTCCGTTATAATCCTCAGTGCGGGTCCAGGTGCAATTGTCGCGCAATTCATCCTGCTCCTCTTTTGTCGGCATTCGCCAATTGCCACCCCAATTCACATGCGCTGCGTCATCTTCCGGGTCGAGGACCGTCTTGTAATCAACCGTGCCGAATGACGGATTGATGTTGTATTTTGTCAGAGTGCTGATCTCGCCTTTGCACCACTTGTAGCTTGACCACATATAATCGGACTGCGGCTGCGTCTCGCCCCAGGTGAAGTAGTCACCACACTCCTCCGGCTTGCCGGCGCCAAGGTTGAAGGTCGCCCACTTGACGCTAAGCCCGAGGTCGACAGCAACAGGGGCCGGACGCTCTTCTATTGAAGAATAGATTATCATATGGGCGTTGCGGTATGCATCCAGGTTGCTATAGTAGCCTTTCAGCGTCACCAGTTTCCCGACAAAGGCATTCAGGTCGAGTTCTTTTGGTCTGTTTGTGATGGAACAGATACGGGAAGCACCGTTAACGACGACATTACAGTACCCATCCGCTTGTGTCATGAGACCGGTGACGGAGACGTAATCCGTTTCTGTTGCCGCATAGGAATCCATAACACCGGTGATATCCACGAGGCCCGTTCTGGGAAGATCGTTTCCGGATGATGACACCGAGGCTGTTGCGCTGACCATTTCGGGCAGGCCGGAGAACAGAATCATTATACCGTCCAGGGCTACCTTGTCACCGATACTGACTTTCTTGTAGTCGCTGTCGAAAACGTGAAGGTTGTGCTCGCCGTTGCTGACGATAAAGCCCATCGCAGATTTGGCAA
>Ga0265298_10009431_pt1 | contig 11626 bp, 8 predicted proteins | sample AusTroGonzalo_MG_3_FD_193486 | JGI IMG/M metagenome (GOLD analysis project Ga0265298, IMG submission 193486) | Bovine rumen microbial communities from tropical cattle in Woodstock, Queensland, Australia - Gonzalo_01 | ecosystem: Host-associated > Mammals > Digestive system > Stomach > Rumen ...
AGTATCCTGTGAAATAAGATTTAAGAATAAGATTCGATAGAAAAAGGGCTGGCATCACAAGGATGTCAGTCCTTTTTATATGTGAGATCTGTGCGATCTGTGTGAGGCTCTAGAACGGGCCTCTGCCCATGCAACTCGTGGTGGTGATGGCCGTCAGGAAGGCCGTCATTGCGGCTACTACCACCTTCACCGCAATCTCCAGAAACTTCTTCTTCATACGCTAACCTCCTTTCCGATTAATCGCCCGTATCTGCGGGGTTCTCGTCATCGTTGGTATTGGAGCCGCTGCCTCCGCCTCCGTTGTTCTCCGGATCCTCCACCTCGCCGCTGTCACTCGAAGTCACGCGCTTCAGCACGTTGCCGTCCTCATCGAGACAGGTAATCTGGATCGAGGTATTCTTCAACTCATCCTTCACCTCCACGCTGGGCGTGAACACGATGCGGCGGGTGGTGATCAGACCAGTTCTTACATCCTCGAGGTTCTCAACCGCCTTCGAACGGACACCGAAACGCATGGTTCCCAAGCCAGGCAGGGGGATGGAGTGACCCTCGGTGGCCCACGTACGGAGCACTTCACCAGCAGCGTCCCAAGCCGCCTTAATCACGCCTGCAGAGATACCAGAGTGGGTAGAAGCCTCTGCAAACACCTTCTTCTCCTGGATGGGGATGTAGAGGTCGGGACGCATCACGAACTTCTTCGCACCCGGATTCTTGCCGATTTTAAGCACTCGGCGCTGTGCAATCACTTTAATAGCCATAATCTTAATTAGTTTTTAAATAGTTTGTTTGTTAAATAATTTATTGATACTCTTTTTGCCATTTGAAATCGCCTCGATTTGTGCTATTAAGGAAAAAGTTTGTTCCTATTAATGCGCGCAATTTCTAGATTTAATTCTCGCAAATTTTACTCTTAATGCCCGTCTCTTTGGCTCCTTCATTTGACACTGCAAAGGTACGAAAAATTCAAAGCACTTCCAAATTATTTTGCTAAAAAAGCACGCAAAAAAGCACGCCGTATTTTTTCGAAGATGGGTGATTGTGGTCATTTGGTCAATTGTCATTTGTCATTAACGTTTTGGGAAAACTCAAAGGTCAATAGAAACAATATAAATATTATAATATTTATATTGTTTCTAAGAAATTACCCATTCCAGAAATCCTTAATGACAATTGACAAATGACCAAATGACCACTCTGTTACTACGGAAACTGTGGCTTTTGCAGTAATTACCACTTGACTCAATTGGAAGAGAGTGGCGAGTTGCAATTGTCCGCAGTAATTCGAAAATTTCGAATTTCCTTGGACAATTGTGATGAGCAAGGCGTTATGATGTATAATCTCGATTCCATCATTGCCGTTGGCAATCGTGTAAACAGTTACGAGGCTACCCAATTCCGTATCTGGGCACAAGGCGTACTGAAAGAGTTTACCCAATTTGCGAAAAAATATGGTAATATTTGGTTATTTGCCCGCTAAATTGTATCTTTGCAGAAAAGAATCCGAAAATGGGCAATATCAAAATCATCAAAGGTGTGTTCGACACCGAATTGAAACTGTTGCATGCGGGCGTAAAGGCTGGCTTTCCCTCACCAGCAGAGGACTATCTCCACGAGACGCTTGACTTCAACCGCGACTATATCAAACATCCTGAGGCTTCCTTCTACGGCGATGTGGAAGGTGACTCCATGCGCGATGCAGGTCTGCTGGATGGCGACCGCGTGATCATCGACCGTGCTGTAGAGCCGCACGACGGGTCTATTGTCGTAGCCTGGTGGGATGGGGGATTCACCATGAAATTCCTTGACCTCACCCACCGCGACGAGGGTTACATCGAACTGCGACCCGCTAATCCCGACTACCCCGTTTTCAAGGTCGACAATCCCGATGAGTTTGAGATATGGGGCACGGTGATCCACCTGATTAGAACCTTCGAGAAGTTATAAAGATGTACGGCATCATCGATTGTGATAACTGCTATGTGAGTTGTGAGCGTGTGTTCCGCCCCGACCTGAACGGCAAACCCGTGGTGGTGTTGTCGAACAACGACGGTTGTGTGGTAGCCCGTAGCAACGAGGCCAAGGCGCTGGGCATCAAGGCCGGCATGCCTTATTTCCAGATGGCTGAGCAGTTCCCCGATCAGAAGATAGCCGTATTCAGCAGCAACTATGAACTCTATGGCGAACTCACGGGTCGTGTGGTGAGCATCATCAGCAAGGAGGCCCCCGCCTTCTTCCGCTATAGCATCGATGAGTGTTTCGTCTATCTCGACGGGATGGAGGCTATCGACCTGAAGCGATGGGGCGAACGTCTGCACCAAAAAATCAAACAATATGTAGGCATGCCCGTGAGCATCGGCCTCGCCCCCAACAAGACCTTGGCTAAGATGGCATCCCACTTTGCGAAGAAATACGTGGGCTATCGTCATTGCTGTATGATCGACTCCGACGAGAAGCGCATCAAGGCCCTGAAACTCTATCCGATAGAGGATGTGTGGGGCATCGGTCGTCGCTATGCTGCCCGTCTGAATGCCCTCGGTGTGACAACGGCCTACGACTTTGCCAACCATCATAAAGACTGGGTTCGCCAGACATTCAACAATATCAATATCCTCCGTACTTGGCAGGAACTGAACGGCGAGGATGTGGTGCCCAACGAGGCGCTGGCCAAGAAAAAGAGCATCTGCACTAGTCGCAGTTTCAACGGCATGATAGCCGACATTGGGAGTCTGAAGACCCATGTAGCCAACTATGCCGCCCGCTGTGCCGAAAAACTCAGGCAGCAGAACACGGTGGCCACCATCGTGGGTGTATTCCTGAATACCAATATGTTCCGTGAAGACCTTGCCCAATACTGGAACTATCAGGAAACGCGACTCCTCACGCCCTCCAGTTCCACGATGACCATCGTCAAGGCAGCCGACGAGGTGCTTCAGAAGATCTTCCGTCAAGGCTACCAATACAAGAAGGCTGGTGTCATCGTGATGGGCATCAATCCCGACAGTCCCATCCAGCAAGACCTCTTCGACATCAATGCCGAGCAGTTCCAGAAGATGAAGCGCCTCGACGAGGTGGTCGACCGCATCAATCGCCTGCATGGCAGCGAGACCATTGTCCTCGGTTCCCAGCAATACACCCGCAAAGACGGTATAGGCAAGGCAGATGTCTTTGCCAACGCCATCAAGCACGACCACAGAAGCAAAAACCCCACCACCCGCTGGAGTGACATCATCAGGCTGAAATAAAAAAGGGACTCTCCCGAGCCCCATAACTCTACAAAAAGAATTTTTTTTGTGTCAATTTTATCAATATTCGCCGCAAAATTACTATCTTTTTTCGAAACTGCCAAGTTTTTTCGAATATAATTTTGATTTTTCATTGAAAATCGCTATCTTTGCAACTTAGAATCTAAAAAAGTAAATATGACTAACAATATACCACTCCGATCTCAATTCTTTACGAATCGTGAAGGGAATACGCTTATGAAGGAGTTTGAGGGGATTCTAAGCAATAACCCTCAAGTGAAAAACCTTGATGCAGTCGTAGGATTTCTTCGTGCATCAGGTTATTTCTCCCTGCGCCCTTTCCTTGATGGCATCAATAAGGTAAGAGTCCTAATAGGTATTGATGTTGATAAATACATCGCAAAAGCAGCCAAGCAAGGCCGTTTGTTCTTGGATGCTGCTGAGGACGTGAAAGAAGAGAGTATGAAACTCTTCAGAAAGGATATTGAGAATTCTGAATATTCCAAGAAGGTTGAAGATGGTATGATCCAGATGTTTCAGGATTTGCTTGATGGTAAACTTGAACTTCGTGCCCATCCCTCCAAGAAGATTCATGCCAAGATGTATATCCTCTATCCCGACAATTATAACCAGCATTGCTTTGGTGCAGCCATTACTGGCAGCAGTAATCTGAGCGGCAATGGCTTGGGAATCGGAGAAAACAATCAATATGAGTTCAATGTAAAACTCACTCAATATGATGATGTGCAGTTTGCCAAGAATGAGTTTGAACTACTCTGGGCAGAGGCTGAAGGTGCTGAAATTACGGCAGTTGACTATAAGCAGGCAATGGATGGCACCTATCTGAATGGTGATGTGACGCCATACGAACTTTACATCAAGATGCTGATGGAGTTCTTTAGCGATCGTGTGATGGCTATTGATCAGGATGATCCTTTTGATATGCCTGAAGGCTACACGAAATATGAATACCAGATGGATGCCGTCGTTGAGGGCTATCAGAAATTGATTCGTTATGATGGTTTCTTCCTCGCTGATGTGGTGGGTCTTGGAAAGACGGTGATTGCCACCATGATTGCCAAGAAATTCTTGATAGAGAATGGTCGTGACAATACGAAAATCCTTGTGGTATATCCCCCTGCAGTAGAACAAAACTGGAAAGCCACCTTCAGGGATTTTGGCATTCATCAATATGCCGATTTCGTTTCTAATGGCAGTCTGAGTAAGATACTCGATACAGATAATTACGATTATGCCAATGCCGACGACTACGATTTGGTGTTAGTGGATGAGGCACATAAGTTCCGTAACCACACAACTGGTGCTTTCCGCGACTTACAAGAAATCTGTAAGATGCCTCGTGTAGAAACGGGCTATATTCCTGGCTATAAGAAGAAAGTGATGCTGATATCAGCAACGCCTATGAACAATTCGCTTTCTGACATCTATTATCAGATTACGATGTTCCAAGATCCTCGCCAATGTACCATCGATGGTGTGCCTAATCTTACCAATTTCTTTGCCCCTCTGGATAGGTTGTTCAAGAAACTAAGGAAAGATCCCAATTTCGATGTGAGAAAGATCAAGAAACTATCTGAGGATGTGCGCCAGAAGGTTATTAAGCCTCTGACAGTAAGACGTACCCGCTCTGATATTGAAAGCATTGAGCGTTACGCCAAGGATGTAGAGAAATTCCCCAAAGTGGCTGATCCCATCAAGAAGGATTATGAATTGAACGACCACATGGCCAACCTCTTTGTTCAGGCTATGGAAGTCCTTGACAGTAAACTGAAGTATGCCCGTTATCAGGCTATTGCCTACTTGAAGCCGGAAGCCGCCCAAGGCCTCTATGATAATGCAGAAACCATCAGCCGTAGTTTGGCTGGTATTCGAAAAAATAGCCTTGTTAAACGACTGGAGAGTAGTTTCTATGCCTTTAGGATTTCACTTGAAAACTTCCGCGATGCGAATCAGAATATCATTGATATGTGGGAGAATGACAAGATTATCATTGCCCCAGATATGGATATCAATGTGCTCATCAAACAAGGACTCTCTGAAGAAGAAATAGAAGAGAAACTGAACCAGAAAGCAGAAAAGAACCCCAAGAATGCTGTTTTTAAGCGAGACGATTTCAAACCAGAGTATATTGATTTGCTAAGAAAAGATCAAGACCTGCTCGACAACATGTGGTTGCATTGGGAATACATTACCGATGCTGACGACTCGAAATTTGCCAAGTTTGAAGACTTGCTGAAGCATGAACTGTTCAAGAAAGAACGCAATCCGGAAGGCAAACTTGTGGTATTCTCTGAATCTGTGGATACGATTGAATATCTGGCCCGTCGCATCAATCGCAAGGATGTGATGGTCATCTCTTCTGACAACCGCAATCAGGAGTTTAAGGTAATCCGTGAGAACTTCGATGCCAACTGGAAAACGAGGAAAGATGATTATAATATTATTCTGACCTCTGATGTGTTGGCAGAAGGTGTGAACTTGCATCGCTCAAACATCATCATCAATTATGATACCCCTTGGAACGCTACGCGACTGATGCAGCGCATAGGTCGTGTGAATCGTATCGGCTCTAAGTCGGATATCATCTATAATTACGTGTTCTATCCTTCGCGTCAAGGCAATGAACAAATCAATTTGGAAAGAATCTCTCTCAGTAAGATTCAGACTTTCCACACCACTTTTGGTGAGGACAATCAGATTTATTCCACAGAAGAAATCATTGATCGCGACCTTGATAAACTGTTTAAACAAGGCATGAAGGAAGAAGAGGAAGACCGAAATCTGGAACTCCCCTTCTATGAGGAACTTCGAGCCCTCTATCAGCAGAACCGTAAAGAGTATAAGCGTATCGAGAAACTATCACTGCGCAGTCGAACTGGTCGGAATTCCCGAACAGTTGATGGTGTAACGCTTTCGGGCGATACGATGGTATTCCTGAAGACCAATTTCAGAAAGATATTCTATCTGGTATCTGATGAACAGGTGCGCGACCTCTCAGCCATTGATGCACTTAACTATTTCAAGGCAACACCAGACGAACCCAAGGTGCCACGAATAGACCAGCATCATGATCATGTGGAAAAGGCTGTTAAGGAGTTCAAGATGATAAAGGAACGTGAGATTCAGGAAGAAGAGGCCAGCCAGCGTCAACGTAGCAATCTTGGTGCTCAGGTGACAACGGCTGTCAGTCTGTTGAATAGAATCATAGGCCAATTCAATGAAGATCCTGATACACAAGTCAAGATAAACCAACTGAAAGCATTAGCAGAACGTGGTACTATTACGGATATAGCCAAACGACTCCAACGTATAGCAAAAGTCCTTCAACGCCCAGGTGGTGGAAAGACTGCAATGACGGTGGATGAAGCCAAAGCAGAGATCAAGGCAATGGCCAATAAATATAATGCTTATTATCGTGATACCCAGCATGCAGAAGAGGAATCTGATGCAAATATCATCCTCTCTGAATCATTCCAATAAATCGTAAATTGTAAATTGTCAAATCGTAAATCGAGGTTATGAACTATAAAGAAGTCATCGAATCCAGATATAATCGCCAGAAATGGCAGGAGTTATTACACGACATATTTGGTAGCAAAGCAGATTTATGGAGAACTCCCTATGAGATAAGCACTAATAGTGACTTGTCAAAGCAGACTTTCTGGCTTGGTACCATTACGCTTAGCGATGGTGAGACTATCGCGGTTTATGAAGTAGAACTGGCTGATAATGTAGATATTGAGCGTAATCGTAGAGGCATTCGCGATATGTTGCTCACAGAGTGGCGCAACAGGGATGCTGGTGCCTTTATGTTCTGTTATCGCAAGAATGAAAGTGTTCTTCGTTTCTCCTATATCAGCGAGGCTTGGAATTTTGCAGACGATGGTAGTTATACTAAAGAAGCAACAGATCCAAAGCGTTTTACCTATCTGTTAGGCGAAGGTCATCGTAGCCGCACTGCCATTCAGCAATTTGAAAAACTGAGGGATAGTAAACAATCTTTAAAAGACCTGACAAAAGCCTTTTCTGTGGAGGCTGTCAGCGATATGTTCTTCAATGAATATAAGAAGAACTATGAGGATATCATAGAGTATATTACAGGTAAGCGAATGGTGAAGGTTGCCAACAAATGGGAAGAGAAAGTGATTCATACTCCCTGTGAATATATCATGCAGGAGTTTGCACACTTCCCTAATCCTGAAAAGGCTGTTCGTGACTATGTGAAGAAACTCATGGGCCGTTTGGTATTTCTTCAGTTCCTTCAGAAAAAAGGTTGGCTGGGTGTTCCTGTTAACGCAGAGTGGGGGAATGGTGATCCTGAATTCATACAAAATCTATTTGTAAAATGCCAGGATAAAGATCATTTTGTTGATAATGTGCTTGAAGAGCTATTCAACGATCTGAACTCCGAACGTACCAATGATCTTGTGTCTTCAGCAGTTGGACATAATATAAGAGTGCCTTATCTCAATGGAGGCCTTTTTGAGCGCGAAGCAACGGACGAGACAGAGTTCGTTCTGCCAGCCAAGTATATGCTGCAGATGCTCGACTTCTTTGCATCCTATAATTTCACCATCGATGAGAATGATCCTGATGATGCAGAGGTAGGCGTTGATCCAGAAATGCTAGGCCGTATCTTTGAAAACTTGTTGGAAGATAATAAGGATAAAGGCGCATTCTACACACCTAAGGAAATAGTTACCTACATGTGTCGCGAATCCTTGATTGCCTATCTCCAGACTGACATTGAGGATGAAGAGACGAAAGAAGCAATCCGACAATTCGTGACGAATCATGAGAAGAACGATAAGCTTCCAGCAGATACAGACCAGAAACTAAAAGATGTCAAAATCTGCGACCCAGCTATCGGTTCTGGAGCCTTCCCCATGGGGTTGCTGAAAGAACTCTTCTTGTGCCGAACTGCACTTGAAGGCATTACACAAAGTAAAGCGGCAGAAATCAAGAAGCATATCATTCAGCAGAACATTTATGGTGTTGATATAGAGCGTGGTGCTGTTGACATCGCTCGCCTCCGTTTTTGGCTTTCGCTCATTGTAGATGAAGAAACACCACAGGCTCTGCCAAATCTTGACTATAAGATAGTGGAAGGTAATTCGTTGATTACAACATTCGATGGTCAGTATATAGATTTGTCATTGAACTGGCTAGAGTCGAAACGCTACAGTATTGTCAAAATCAGACCAGAAAAGAAAGCGCTAAGAGAAGAACAAAAGCGATTTTTTACATTAAAAGGTGACGAGAAGTATCTTTCAGAGATTGCTATCAAGAATCATATTTTAAATATTATCTGGTATCAGTTAGATTTCGAAAAACAGTCATGGCGTGAAGCTACCATAGAACAGGCAGGCTTATTTGGAGCTATAGAAACCCAAGGCCGCAAAAAGAATACTGCACAAGTTGTGGAGTTCACTCCAGAACGCCAAGAAGTACTTGATAAATGTGAGGCTTTGATGCAGCAAATAAATGATAAAAGCAAAACAATTAGAGATAGAGCCAGCATTTCTATTCCTTTCTTTGAATGGGAGACTGTTTTTTCTGATATTTTTGAGGATGAGAACAAAAAGGGCTTTGACATTGTCATTGGTAATCCTCCATATTTACGTATCCAAGGATTACATAATACAGATGAAAATATAGTAGAAATTCTAACTGATAAATTTCAGTCAGCAACTGGCTCGTTTGACTTCTATGTATGCTTTGTTGAGACAGGCTTACGAATCATAAACAGTAAAGGATTAGTAAATCTAATAATGCCAGTTAAATGGTCTAACGCAAGTTTCGGCAAAGGTCTTCGCAAGCTTTTATCTACAAACAAATGTGCAAACCGCATTATTAACTTCGGTGAATATCAAGTATTTAATGCCTCCACTTACACAGCGTTACAATGGTTTATACCAAATTCCGAATCTTTATCTTATGTCGAGTTAAATCGCGATCTTCCGACTAATAATGAATTGAAGAAATTCTTGGAAGGTTTGTCTGAAAAAGATTTTTCTCCAATAGCTCATAATAAATTAAATGAAGACCCATGGGTACTAACAGCTGGTAACATCAATAAATTGCTTGCTAAACTAGAAGAGCAGCCAAGGAGAGTAAGTGATGTCTTTGATAAAATTTTCCAAGGACTTGCAACAGGAAAAGATGATGTATATTTCCTTCATCATGCCCAAGATAATGGTAATTATGTTTTGGCATATTCAAATCAATTAAAAAGAGAAATAAAGATTGAAAGATTGTTTGTACAACCATTATTGAAAGGCGAGGATGTTCATCGTTATGATAAGATAAAGACTAATAGAGTAACCCTATTCCCATACAAAGTCGTATCTGGAAAGATAGAACTCCTAAGTGAAATAGAATTGCAATGTAACTATCCATTAGCTTATAATTATTTGACAGAATGTGAGAAGTTGTTACGTAGCAGAGAAAATGGACGCTTTGATAAGGATGGAGAGTGGTTCCAATTTAGCAGAAAACAAGGAATGTTAGGAGCAAAACTAGAAAAACTTGTTGCACCAGATATTTCAATGGGAGGTAATTTTGCTTTAGATTCTGATGGGGAGTTCTATCAAACTACAACCATTTATGGATACATCAAGAAAGATGTAATAAGAAGCAGTTATAAGGCTCTAATGGCCATATTAAACTCCGAACTATGTTGGTGGTTTATGCAAAATACAGGGAATGTAATGGCTAATGGCTATTATCGGTATAAACCAGCATACATTAATCCCTTTCCTATGCCTTCTGATGAATCTATTCTTTCTATTCAGTCAAAATTAGAGTCGTTGGTTGATTCTGCCGTAGAAGCAAAAGCCATCGGCAATGGCGAAAAGATGAGAAGAATAGAAACAGAGATAAATATGCAAGTGTATCACCTCTATGGCCTGAACTACGATGAAGTCCTCATCGTTGACCCAGAGACTCCAATAACAAGAGAAGAATACGAATTAGCAAAGGAATAAGACATGGGATTGCTTCAAAAAATAAAGACTAACAGTTCTACTTTTCATATACGAACAAAGGAAGAGATAGATCAATTGTTCAGAGAATTGGCTGAACAGAAGTTACCTGTAGACAATAAGATGGACTTTTATATCCGAATGTCCATACAAGTTCTGAAGCTTCAGTTGTATTATGAGTTGAAACTTGTCGAATATAGACGTACCATTAATTCTGCAACAAAGGTTCCGTGTGTTGAAGCCAATAATAAGGTAGATAGAAAAGTTTCCCAAAAGAAGACAAATAACAAAACTAAGAAAAAAACATCACTTGAAGAAGATGATGAAAGACGTAATAATAGAACCAAGGAAGAACTCATAGCAGATAATAAGGCTAGAGTTGCTAAATACCATCCGGAACCTGATTCTGAAACATATCCAACTGGCCTTTACAGGGCGAGAAATAGGATTAAATTTGAAAAAGAAATGAAAGAGTGGAATAAAGGCCATTGGGTGTCTATTATTTCTATACCAATGAAATAAAAAAAGTTATATGAAAGAAGAAAGACTAAAAACGCTAAAGCGCTGTCTAAATATTATTCAGAATGCGCACGATGTACTAGAAGAAGTACGTGATGAAGAACAGGAGGCCTACGACAATCTGCCAGAGGGTTTGCAGTATAGCGAACGTGGAGATATGATGCAGGATGCTATCGACAATCTTGATGAGGCTATAGATTCTTTGGATGATGTAATTTCGAGTCTTGAGATTGTCGAGACAAATGCTGATAATCCAGCACTTATTGAAATAGATCCATGGCAGAAACTTGTTGTAGGGGATGTCGTAAAACACAAGAGTTTTGGCCGTGGTGTGATAAAAGAGATTGATGGGAAATACTTCGTTATTGAATTCAAAGAGAAGACATCGAAGTTCATTTTCCCTGATGCCATAGATAAAGGATATATCACCATCTAACACTTAAAACTATGAATAATTCAAGAAGAAAAAAAATAAACCAATGCATCGAAGGCCTAAACGATGCTCAAACTCAATTAACGGCTATACTTAATGAAGAGCAGAATGCCCTTGCTCATGTTCCTGATGATGAGGAATATGATGAGATGCGTGATGGTATGGATGAAATTATAACAGATCTGGAGGAATTGATGCCTACATTACAAGATGCGATAGATACACTTGAAGGCGCTGATTTTTGAATAATCTGACGGTGTAAATTATGAAGCAGAGAAGAGGAACTCGTAAAGGTTCAGTTCAGGGCCATGCTTTGCTCTATGGGCGAACTTCAAGGGCTATTCGTATCGTTAATGGCGAGAAGGTAGAAGTTGAAAGACAACATCGCCCACCAAAGAGAATTGGCGTAACTGTAAAACAAGTACAGA
>Ga0265298_10009432_pt1 | contig 11625 bp, 7 predicted proteins | sample AusTroGonzalo_MG_3_FD_193486 | JGI IMG/M metagenome (GOLD analysis project Ga0265298, IMG submission 193486) | Bovine rumen microbial communities from tropical cattle in Woodstock, Queensland, Australia - Gonzalo_01 | ecosystem: Host-associated > Mammals > Digestive system > Stomach > Rumen ...
CTTCAGTGCTTTTCCAAGAACAGTCAGATTGGGAACGTCACTGGCTTTCAGGTGCTTCGACAGTTCTGCCTGAATGTCCTGCGCACGCCAGAGATTCTCGCGTTTGTGGTCCGTGGTGGTGATGAAGAGCGACGTTAGCACCTCTTCCACTGACGACTGCTGCTGATACTGCTGGTTATGCTGCTGAATCTGCTGCTCGTCGTCACTGGTAAACCAATAGATGCAGCCAGGACGTTTTAGTTCTGCTACTGCCTGGGCAAACATCTGCTTATAGGGGATGCGTCCGCTCATATCCACCTGTCCTGTTATCTCGACGCAGAGGTAGCGGCGCGAGCCGTCGCCAGCGGGCAATGGCATGGGGTCATTGGTGGTGGCGATGAACGAGCAGAGACGTGGCGTCATGGTGTACTGGTCGCTGCGCATCTTACGGATCTGCACATCCTTCTCCGTCAGCAGACGCTTGATTTTGGCCTGCTCGCGATCTGTCTTGGCATTATACTCGTCAATGCATACCAGCCACATGCGTCCCAAGACGCGTTCTACCTGTTCGGCATTGTCCATCTTGATGTCGTCCATATAGTATTCGCGCATGGATGGCGGCAAGATATTTTTACAGAAATTCGACTTTTTGATGCCCTGTCCGCCAATCAGCATGGGCACCATCGAGTTGCCGTAATCGCGGTTGATATTAAGGGCCTGAGCCACCATTGCTAAGAACCAGCGGTGGAAGTACTTGGGCCACAGCTTGTAATTGGTGGGCAAGCGACGGGCGAAGTCCTCGATATAGTCGGCCTTACCGTCCCAATCACCACAGCCTGCCAAGAATTCGTGCACGGGATTATAGTCGTCGACATGTGCCGACTCGATGTAGATGCGGATGTCGTTCATCCAACTCTCGCCGCCCTCCTTCATCTGTTCTACGACTATCGACTTCAGCTGACGATCGGTCAGTGGTTCCCAGGGTTTGAAAGTCAAGTCGTTGGGGCGGTATTCGGTCACCTGCTTCACCACATTGTAGCGCAGCTGGTAGCGACGACGGAAGAAGTCCTCAATGAAACGGATGATGCGCTCCTTCTCGTTCATCTGCGAGAGTGTCCGTCCGTTGTAGGGCTTCTTGTAGGTTTCGCGGAACACCTTGCGGATGACATCCAAATTGAGCTGGCGGAAACGGCGGTCCCAATGAGTGCGCATGACGCAGGCCTCTTCTTCAAGGTGTGCCTTCTGACAGTAGCCCGCCAACAGCACCAGACACTGTTCGTCGCATTCGGGCTGGTCGTCAAGTGCTTTCGACAAGCAGGTGTAATACTCCATCTGTATGCGTTCGCGATCGTCGTAGTCGGGATACCAGATGACCTGTCCGTCGTCGTCAGCCTTCGTACCATCGTAGGCCGTCAGCACACTGCCCTCATCATGGATAACAGGCAGAGGAAGGGCGTTGGGATTGTAATACAGCTGCGAGTCGTGACTCATGCGACAGCCACGCGTCAGCGTCTGCTCGCCCACTATCATATCACACATCGCCAGATTCATATAGAGGCGCGAGGCCGTATCGTGGGCCTCCTTCAGGAATGCCAGATACTGGTCAGCATCCAATGCATTCTTTCCACCTGACTCCCAAGGTTTTGCGTCATCCTTATACTGACAGCGCACCACCACCTTCAGCGTCACACCACTCACACCCGCAAAGGCCAGTAGCGTGAAAGGCAACTGGGCCACTCTCGCCTTCAGTTCTGCCACCTGGCGAGCACCATCAGGACAAGGAATGTTGAGCAACAACAACTGTGAAAAGCTGATGGGCTGGTCAAAGCCGCTCTTACCGAATGTCGCCGAGAATACCAAATACGGCAGGTCGTCGGCATCCTTGATATAATAGCGTGGCATGCCCTGAGCCTCAGCCAGACGAGTTTGCAAGGCTACGGATGCCACGCGTTTGGCAGCATCCTTGGTATCGTCCGAGCGCATGCGCTCAACAATTGTATCGAGATCCGTTGTGACGGGAGCACCTAACTCCCCTCCCCTTGTCTTGATTTTCGTAATCTTTATCATGTGTTAGTGATAGAGTTGTTATGTTTTCCTAATCTTATGCAAAGATAAGCAATTTTTCTACGATTTGCAAGCTTTTTCTCCCTTTTATTACGTAAAATCGGTTAAAAGTGATTACTATTTGAAAGAAATTTAGAAAAGCGGAAACAGACTTGATGTTTTTTTCGTATCTTTGCAGACTAGAAACAAAATACAGAAGATATGCAAGAAAAGTGGAACCAATTCGTATATTATCTGCGTGAAGCCAAGAAAAATGGCGTAGAGGAGCCTGAATATCATTCAACGATAGAGGCTCAGCTACAGCTGTTGGGCTGGATGCGATATAAGAACGAGATATGTCACAAGCCGAACCTCTCCATCGGTAACAACGGACATATTCAGCCGGATATTCTGATTCAGAAGGATGACAAGAAGCAGTTTGTCATCGAGGTGAAGCGACCCTTGCATACGCAGATTGCCAAAGACAGAGATCAGTTGGTGTCGTATATGCGCCAGCTGAAACTGAAAGCAGGTATATACATCGGAGAGCATATTGAGATATTTTATGACCAGCCCGAAAGCGAAAATGCCGTTTCTGTACTGACTATCCCTTTGGAACTTGACAACAAGCGTGGAGCGCGTTTCGTAGAGTTGTTTTCGAAAGACCACTTCAGCAAGGAAGCCATCGTTCAGTTCTGCGAAGACCGCATCAAGGAACTGCGCCATCAGGAGAGTCTGAACAAGATAAAAGACCATCTGGTTACTGATGCCCAGGGGCAGATAACAGAAGGTATGAAGATGTACCTGATGGAGAAATATGGCAATACGTTCTCTGAAAGTGACATTGTAGGCATGTTAGCTTCTTTAAACTTCACGGCAACGCCTAAAGACGGGCAGCAGCCCGTAGTAGTTACGCCTGCTCCTGTACCTCAGAATCAGGGGTCAGACACTACAAAGCCCAAGCAACAGCATGACAAAACCCAGTATTCAATAAACGGTAGTGCTTTTCTTGGAAAGCGCCGTTTCGTTCATCAGTTGGTGAAATTGTACGTTGAACAACATCCTACGGCAACATTTCCAGAGTTGGAAAAGGTGTTCCCGCCCACGCTTCAAGGTTCATACGGTGTGATTCGTACCGTTGACTACATCCGCGAAAAGGGTGTTGAGGAATACCGGTATCTGATGAAAGCCAATGAAGTTCTTCGTAGTGCTGACGGTGTAACATTTGCTGTTTGCTCTCAATGGGGAATTGGGAATACTCCCAGAGTTGTGGAATTGGCAAAGAAGTTGGGTTATAAAATAACAACTACAGGCAAGTCCACAAAAGCTGATACACCTAAAGTTGGAGTGAAAACAGAAGGAACCATACCCTGTGTACTTACTCGCAATGCTAACGCCAAAGGAATCTTCGACATTAGCACACAATCGCTAACTGTTTTGAAAGGCAGCACTATTAATCCCCAGCATCTGGATAAGATAAAGCCAGATACCAAGAAGAAACGTGATGCTTTGATTGCTGAATTCACAGAGCGCAGAGATGACGAGCTGGTTGTTGTGAAAGATGCCATTTTCAATTCACCCAGTGGTGCAGCAGTCTTCTGTGTTGGTGGTTCCTCGAATGGTTGGAAAGACTGGAGGGACGAAAAGAATAACGAACTTGATATTTACAGAAAATAAAATATGCCAAATACAATCCTCGATAAGAATCCATTAACCTACATCAGCCTGTTTAGTTGTGCTGGTGTGGGGTGTTATGGTTTTAAGATGGAGGGTTTCTCTTGTATAGCCTCAGTGGAATTGAATGCCAGGAGGTTGAATGTTCAGAAATATAATCAGAAATGCAAATACGCCTCTGGTTATATTTGTGGTGATATGACAACTCAGAAAACCAAGGACTTGGTGTTTGCTGAGATAGACAGATGGAAACGCAAGGAGAAGCTGAAGAAGGTGGATGTGCTTGTTGCCACTCCTCCTTGTCAGGGGATCAGCGTGCAAAACCATAAGAAGAAGGATGAGATAAACCGCAACAGCCTCGTTGTTGAGTCTGTTGAAATGGTGGAGCAGATTCGCCCCAAGGTGTTTGTGTTTGAGAATGTGATGGCGTTTGAAAAGACACTGTGCATTACCAAGGATGAACGTATTATGCCTATTGGCGAATTTATCCGCGAGGCTCTTGGTGAGAACTATGTCATTTCGAGTCGCATCTTGAATTTCATGAACTATGGTTCCAATTCCTCACGTACTCGTACATTGGTGATTGGTGTTGACAAGGCATACAAGGAAACCATTACTCCATACGACTTATTCCCTGATTATTGTAAAGAAAAGACTCTTCGTGAAGTCGTTGGTGACTTTCCTGTTTTGGAATGGGGCGAGATTTCAAAGGATGATTTCTATCACGCTTTCCGTACCTATGACGTGAAGATGCGTGACTGGATTCACGACTTGAAGGAAGGAGAGTCCGCTTTCGACAATGCAGATCCCTTGAAACGTCCTCATAAGATGGTTGATGGAGAACCTGTGGAGAATATCAGAAAGAACAGGGATAAATACACTCGCCAAAAGTGGGACAGATTCATTCAGTGTGTTCACACAAGAAATGACCAGTTGGCTGCACAGAATACCGTTCATCCAGAACAAGACCGTGTATTCAGCATCAGGGAACTGATGACGATGATGAATGTACCCTATGGCTTTAATTGGGTAGATAGGTCATTGGAGCAACTGAACAATCTGACAGATGCAGAGAAACGCAAAGTTTATAAGGAGAACGAGACTAATATCAGACAATGCTTGGGCGAAGCCGTTCCTACTGTTATCATGCAGCAGATTGCTCATCGCATAAAAGAATTGTTTGGACGAAAGCTGATTGGTGCTGCTGAAATCAATAGAATCATTGAAACTCACAAACTAGTTGAGAGAGAGAAACTGTTGAGCTTCTTGGATGCGAATCCTTTGGAGCTTGACCTCCCCACACTGATGAGAATCACAGAGCTGTGCAACGCAGAGAGGGAAAAGAATGCAGCTTTCTACACCAACAAATATTTGGTGAATGACACGATGGATAAGTTGCCTGACTTTTCTCAGCCTGAACTGAGAATCATCGAGCCATCTGGTGGTGCAGGTAGTTTTGTCCCATTCCTCATCCGCAAGTACGCATACATCCCACATGTCATCATAGATATTGTGGATATTGACCCAAATAGCATTGCCAATCTGAAACTGCTGCTGAAATATCTGGATGTACCCAAGAACTTCACTATCAATCTTATTTGTAGCGACTTCTTGTATTACGATGCACCATACAGGTACGACTTGGCAGTTGGTAATCCTCCTTTCTCGAAGCTAAAGCAAAAGGCAAAGGATATTGCGTTTTGGTTCTTCCATAACGTGAACCAGGAAACAAACGATTTGGCAGAAATGTTCTTGGAAAAGTGCATGTTTATGGCAGATTGTGTGGCCCTGATTCTGAATAAGAATATTCTCAGCGGCGAAGAGTTCTTCCCAACTCACGATTTACTGCGCAAGGTCAAAATTGATAGCATCATCGACTTTGGCAGACATGGATTCACAGGTGTTTCCATCGAGACTATCTGCCTCGTGATTTATCCCAAGCAGAAGCCAGGCATGACCACCGTGTACAACATGAAGTACAACAAGATATACCATCAGAAGCAATCGTATATCTCTGATAAGAAATATCCGTACTTCATCATCTACAGGGATGCCGAGTTTGACAGGGTGGCAGACAAGTTGACGTTTGGTGTGTTTACCGTATTCAGAGACCGTCAGATAACCAAGCAAAACTCCACAAAGGAAAAAGGCGAAAGCCGTATCTGGGTTATCAAGGGCAGGAATATTGATGATGATGCCAAAGGTATTACGCATATTCCTGAGTACGACACATATATTGATCGTAACGTAGCAAAGGAATTCAATTCTTATATCTATGTGAATGACAACGCCGTGTACTTGACGCCAAACATGACGTACAATACACGTGTCATTAGAAATATACCTAATGTCATCGCTGATGGTTCTGTTGCAATCCTTATCCCCAAGCAAAAGGGTATGGAACTGACAGATGACCAGATGGCATACTTCTCATCAGACGAGTACAGGAGATTTTACATAACAGCAAGAAACCTCTCCACTCAGTCTATAAACGTTGATAGATGTAGTGTTTACTTTTACGGAATATTGAAACAATGACTCAGAACCTGTTGGAGCAGTTCTTGAATGCTCATGATTACGATATAAGAAAGACCCGTAACGGGCGGTGGATAGACCAAAAATGCACAATGGATGAGTTGTGCTTCGTAGCTGACTGCGTGGTAGTTTACCTACAAGAAGGTGGGAAGCAACCTTTCCAGTCACCAGATATTTGGCATACTGATTATGCCATAGAGAATGTACAGAAGTTGTTCAGCAAGCCAGATCCTACGGATAAATCCACGATGGATGAATACAACAAGTTCTTCCGTCAGCCATTAAAGATGCTGGCTGCTGCTGGTGTGCTACGTGAGAACGGCAAGAAAAGGAATGCTATACAGTTTAGTGTGGAAAACGAAGCTGTTCTTGACTATCTTTCACTACGTGAGAGGAATTGCTTCGACTTCCTTTGCTCCTATATCAGAAAGACTCTTCAGGATAGTGGGTTATGGGATGCCTTTGAGTCATTCTTTGATGAACAGACAAAGGAAAATTATACTATTGCTAAAGATAAGTTCAGAGAATTTTGTTGGAAATATACACCTATCAAAAAGGGCAAGAAGGATGAGCCTAATAGAATTTTTACCAAAGTGTTGAATCCTCTGGCCGTTCTTTACAAGAAAAAAGGTACTGTTGGTGGACATATATCCAAGAAAATCATTACCTTGGAGGACATCAAGTATAATCGCACTAACTTCCGTGACAAGAAAAAGGATAAGAATGTATCTCGTCAACATGCTCAACTTGCGGACAAGGTACAAAAGAGTATTTACGATTATAATGTAGAAAAAGCAAAGCGTAGACTTCGTAAATTTAATGATGCTTTTAACAATGGACGTTCTGAGATAACGGATGCAATGTCTATTGGTCAGCAAGCCACCCATATGCACCACATCTTCCCTAGGAATGAATTCCCTGTTATTGCTGACTATGTTGAGAATCTGATAGCTCTGACATCAGGCCAGCACTTACAGAAAGCACATCCTGCAGGTAATACTCAAGTCATAGATAAGGACTACCAATATACGTGCCTTTTGAACAAGACAGAAAGTATTCGCCGTAATCTATTGGAGAATTTTGGCGAACCACTTTATGATTTCTTCTTATTCATGTTCGTTCTCGATACAGGACTTAGCACCGACTATTTCGAGGCACTGCAAGAGAATGACTTCGTTCAGGTTGCGGCAGGAATTGAGATAAACTTCCCAAATAAATGAAAAAAACTTTTCTCCAGCCCTTCACTAAGTATTACATCGGCATTGAAACTGCTGATGGTAAAAAGCATTGCATACGTGGTTGGTATCTTGATCAGCGTTTCAATCATGCGGAATGCCCCAAGGGATACCACATGTATGAGTTCCGTGAAGACCCTGATGATGAATGGGGATATATCGCCTACATCGAGCCTCATGTGTGGTGTGACCACTCTGGTACATTTGTGACGCGCACATAGATTCCGTTTGGAGAAAACGGCAATCCGAATGTTTTTGAGATACGATACAGACATTACTGTTAGATTATGCCAATCATCAAAACCAATATTGTTTGGGCAAAAGAATCGTATAAAGAATTGGTTTTTGAGGATGCCCAAATAGAGATAGAGAATGGAGAAATCTGGCTAAAGGGCAGAATGAATTCTTCTGATTGGCACATTTTTTCAGGAGCCTATCCCGCCTATGTTGATTTCTCGGCAGATATCAAGAAGAGTTTTCATTTTGAGCAGGCGAACATTGATGGAACGAAGGTAAGAATGAATTTAGATGGAACACTGGTTTCGTATCGGCACTTCATGGATCGCCTGAAAGGATATACCGATTATTCGTTCAAATTCTCAGACATCGCATATTCGTATAATTGCCCAGAAGAAGAAAGTTATTTAGTCCTTGATATCCCCTTCTTGCATCTGACAAGCAAGATTTCAGACTTTGATCATTATCCACAAGACATTATTATCCACAAGAATGAGCATGAATACCGCCTTCGTCCTTATGATATTGACGAGAGGACAATGCTTGTTGGAAATGTTATCAACGAAACTGCTGTAAAAGACCTGTTGGTGCATTTCTCCTTCTACTTCAACTTGATACCCAATGTCTTTGAGAAATCTATCAATATTGACGGAAGAACGTGTGTAACAAATCATACATCGCAGTTAACCTTTGCTAACGAGGCTCTGTATCATTCCGAGTTACCCTATATGTCATTTGGCGAAGAACATACTTTCAGGTACTTCTTTGCCAATAGCAGGTGGAGCGGCATTGAAGACAAAGATAAAAAGAAACTGGAAAACGCTATTCATACTTTTGCACGCTGTAAGTACTGCGATGATGTTACGCAGTTTCTGCTACTCTACTCAATACTGGACAGATTTGCAGGCAACTCTAAGGGCTGTGACCCTTATCCTGTAATGGAGGACAGACTGAAACGGTACAACATTGATATAGCAAAGATTGGTATTAAAAATGAGGTTTGTTTACAGCGGATGAAGCTACAATTAGAGCGTAGCAATGGGAAAAAAGTAGGAGTAACTAATTTCTGCAATTTGAGGAACTATATATTGCATTTCATGTCAAACGCTGCTATTGATGAATACATTACGCGGAGTGGATTGATTGACAGAATGCGTTTTGCTGCAACTGTAATCATATTGAAGGAATTGGGTTTTGAAGAAGTGCAATTCCGTGAAGGATGGAGCCATTTATCCGTTCTTATCGGCGACTAAATACCCAAAAAACTCTTAATATCGGTTTTTGACAAGTGACAGGTTCCTATCTTATGAGCCATTCGGCATTCTTAGCCTTTGAACCGTTGAAAGTACTAAACGCTGACAACGGGGACAGACTGACACCTGAATGATAGATTAACATATAAGATTTTTGATTTCTGCATACATTATAAAGAAAAGTTTTGTATCTTTGCAACCAAAATCAAGAATATCACGAGATGAAAATCAAGGAATTTAGCATCGACAACCTGTATTACGAATACAATTTCAACTCCTCGCTCGACGAGAAGGTGAATATTTTCGTGGGTAATAATGGCTCGTTCAAAACCACCCTCTTACGGCTTCTGCGACATGCTATTGCCTACGAGAAAAACGGTCAGTTCTTTCAGAGCCGTCTGACCAAAGTCACTTTTAAGGATGATTTGGTCATGGAGTATCATGAGACTGAGAATATGCTTTCCAGGGACAAAGATGGTGAGGATATTCTTAGGAATGAAACAAGCTGGGCCCCAATGCTGAATGGTAATCGGATTCCTGATTCGGAGTACCGCAAATTAGTGAAACTTGATTTCGTTTCCACTTTCGATGTCAAGGGGGACGGCAAGAGTAGTCAGGACAGTTATCTTGACACACGGCTGGAGAAATTGCAGAGTGATTACGGCTACTATCTCTCGGATCTGGTGAAGGAACTGACAGAACGCATCAATTCAAATAGTAGCATCACAAAGCAGGAACTCGATAAGATAAATGAGCGAAAGAACTTGTTCATTAGCCTGGTCAATGAATGTTTTGCTGAGACGGGAAAGGAACTCTCTAATGATTCAACTAAGCTTGTCTTTTTAAAGGATAATGCTATTGGTATCTATCCCAAAGAACTCTCGTCGGGCGAGAAACAACTGCTGATTATTCTGCTCACTGTTCTGTTAGAGCGTGGCGAGGAATATGTTCTGATGCTTGACGAGCCGGAGATTTCCATGCATATCAGCTGGCAGTATAAATTGATTGACATGATTCTACAACTGAACCCCAATGTGCAGATTCTCCTGACGACCCATTCACCAATGATATTCTCTGATGGTTGGGGCGACAAGGCCATCTACATGGAAGACATAACCACTAATACGCGGAAATAATGACTGACGTATATCAGGAACAAGCACGGTACTTTGCCAATGTGCCGCTGATGCAAAGTGGTGTTGTGGCCAGCGTTCACTTGGAGGATGGGGATGATAAAGGCTTTTGGAATGCTATGCTTCAGACACGGCATCCAGGCCGTTATTACTTTATCACTCATAGCCGTAGCCCCAAAGGTTACGACACTAAGGGCTGTGAGCAATGTTTGAAATACCATCCTTATCTGTCGAAACGATTCTTTATTTGCATAGACAGCGATATGCGCTATTTGTTGCAAGAGTCGAACCTCGACGCAGCCAACTTCATCTGCCAGACTTATACCTATTCATGGGAGAATCATTACTGCGAAGCTTTTGCATTGCAGCGGCAATTTGAAAAGCAATGCCCAGAAAAAACAGCAACATTCGACTTTTCGGCATTCCTATCAGAACTATCAAAGGCATTGTATAAGCCGTTGTTACTCTTGCTTTATTGCCTCAAAAACGACAGGCCAGACTTCAATCTGCGCATGTTTTCCGCTTGCTTGCCCAGCCAATGCAGGCGTGTTGAGTTGGCTGAAAACGGGAAGTCGCTTATTGAGAGAATCGCCAAGAATTTCGAACAGCATTTGAACTCACAATTTGCCAAGTCCATCGACTTCGATGCCGAGGCCAGTTATTGTAATGCTCTCAATGTGAACGAGGAGAATGCCTATCTCCATGTACGTGGGCATAATGTTTTCGACCTTGTTGCATATATTGGCGACTTGCTTTGTCGAGAAACGTCTGTATCGTTCAAAAACGATGTCCTGACGAACGAGCTACCTCCACAGGATTATTGGCAAATCAAGAAAGTCGCATCTGATATTGACGTTACTTTGGGGTCGCTCTAACGTCACCTTCAGGTCTTTCTGCAGTCATCTACGACTCGTTCCCAAGTCACCTTGTAGGGGTAAAGTGACTTGGGAACAACCGCAAGATGACTCATCTTCGAGTGCAAGGAACGTCAGACACGACCCATAGATGACGTTTCTTTACTCCTGCGATGAATCTGATAGTACCTCCTCGCCCTTCCGAAAGGACCTCGCAGGGGTTCACAAGCCTTCATGCCAGGTACGATACGCCTTTGCGTAGGGTGCATGAAGGCACCAAGCAACCTTGCGAGCCTGCCCAAAACATCTTACGGGCATACCCAAAACACCTTGCGGGCATACTCAAAACATCTTTCAAGCCTGCACAAAATAATCGCTTGTATTTTTGCATCATGTAGTTGTAGCATAGTTGTAGCATGGTTATAGCGCAGTTTTCAGAAACTATGCTACAGGATAAATAATTGTATATAAAAGTGTTACAGCCGTCAGTAGCTGGGGTAGCATAGCTTTGTGCTGCTATATCTCCGTATAGATGAATTCCTGACCGCGACGAGTCTTCAATAGTTTGGGATTCTGGCCCTCTGTCCACTGGTTCAACTGCTTGCGGGCCGAGTAGTAGGTGAGGCCGGAAGTGCGGGCAAACGAGCCGACGGTGACGTAGCCGTTGTAGCGTTGCAGACAA
>Ga0265298_10009433_pt1 | contig 11625 bp, 11 predicted proteins | sample AusTroGonzalo_MG_3_FD_193486 | JGI IMG/M metagenome (GOLD analysis project Ga0265298, IMG submission 193486) | Bovine rumen microbial communities from tropical cattle in Woodstock, Queensland, Australia - Gonzalo_01 | ecosystem: Host-associated > Mammals > Digestive system > Stomach > Rumen ...
GCCTTCAGCATCTTGATCTGGCGAGCTAAGGCCGACTTGTTGATGGCGGCCCCGAGGGGTCCTAAGTCGTGATGCAGACAGACGCCCTTCAGTTTACGTGTCACGCCATTCAGCTGGAAACCATGCTCACGGCTGACGCGGACAGTACGGATACCAGTCTTGATTTCCTTGCTGTCCACCAGCACAGGTTGCCCTGAACCTTGCTTCTTCACCCCAGTCTTTACTATATATAAATAAGGTGTCTCAGGCGACCACAGCTTGGCGTTGTCGATGGTAAACTTGGCATAGAACTTGCCATCTGGCTCTATACGGAGGTCTTGGTTGGAAAGGGCTTTGCCATCAGGCGATACCAGCGACATCGTTCCCACCATGTCCTTCTCGGGATTGATGACCTTAGCCTCAGCCTCCACCATAGCCTTTCCATCGGCAATGCTCATGGTACGCACAACGATGCTCCAGTCGTCAATATGAGTCTTCTGAGTCAGCACCAACTTGACGGGACGATAGAGACCGGCGCCAGGATACCAGCGCGAACTCTCCTCAAGGTTCTGCAAATGGACGGCGACGTCCAGCTTTCCATTGTTTCCTTTAAGATATGGCGTGACATCGATGCGGAAGGCATTGTAGCCGTATGCCCAGAAACCCGCCTCCTGGCCATTGACGCTGACGCGGGGTTCCGACATGGCACCGTCGAAGACCAGTTCGGCAGCCTCATAGCCAGCAGGAACGCTGACGGTGGTACGGTACCAGCCTTCCCCAATCCACGGCAGAGAGCCAGAGCGTCCTGTCTTCTCGGTGGCCTCAGTCTCACCATTCTGGGTAATGGCCACACATTGCAGGTCCCATTTCTTGTCGAAAGGACCCGCTATGGCCCAGTCGTGTGGAATCTGCACCTGTTGCCAGGTCTTATTATCACGGGAGAACTCCCATGTCTTCAGGTTTATCTCACGTCTTGTCTGTGCAGAGGCCACCAGGCCAAGCATCGCAGCTAAAAGCAGTAGTATTTGTCTCATGTCTTCTCTTAGGTGATTAGTTTGGCCACAAATGTACGAAAAAATCCCCGCAGAACAAAATCTGCGGGGACCTTTCTATTGTTTTTTTTAGAATTTTAATTACTTCGTAGTGTCAACGAACATGGCAACACGGTTGAAGTCAATCTCCTCAGACAGCTTGTCAGTAGCACCGAGACCCTCAGTGGTGATGCGATCTGCAGCAATCTTGTAACGGTTGATGAGGGCAGTCTGCACAGCCTCGGCACGAGCAACAGAGAGTCTCTGGTTGAGCTCAGCGTCACCCTCGGGAGAAGCATAGCCGCGAACGAGCACCTTAGCCTCAGGATGATTTCTCATGTACTTGGCAACCATCTCAACGCTTGCATACTGAGCGGGATCGATAGTGCTCTTGCCCTGACGGAAGATAACGATAGGCTGCAGGACAGTCTCCTTCTTCACGTTCTCAACAATCTGAACGGGGCGGGCCTCGCAGTCAGCAAGCTTCTTCTGCAGGTCAGCAATCTGCTGGTCCTTAGCTGAGAGCTGACCACTCTTAGCGTCGTTGTCGGCACGCAGCTCATTGATCTTGGCGTTCAGACCGTCAATCTCAGCCTGGTCGCGCAGCTGGGCCTTCACGAAGTTGTGAGAACCGTTGCTGTTGCCAAACTTGTAGTTCACACCTGCCTTCAGGCTGAAGAAAGCGTTGTTAATGTTATACTTGAAGGGGACCTGAAGATCCTGACCTTCTGCCCATGCGTGGAGACCGTAGGTCAGCGAGGGCTCTACATAGACCTGCCAAGCCTTTTCGGCACCCAGATTGAAAGCGAAGTCAAGTGCAACACGAGACTCGATGCCGTTAACTCTGGAAGCATATGATCCAAATTGATGAGTCCATCCGAAACCGCCGAGACCAATAACCTCGAAATTACGAGGCTCACCTTTATAACCGGCAAACAGGTTGCTCAGGTTGAAAGTACCCATCAGGTCAAGATTCAAATCCTCGATGAAAGTCTTGCTGGCAGAAGCCCACTTCTCATTTGACTTGAAGTGAACGTCACCATCGAGAGCCAGACCGAATACAGTGGTCAGGTTCTTACCGACACGAAGACCTGCCGTAGGAGCAATAGCCTTGAAAAAGCCACCGTCAGGATGTTGTTTGGTCAAAGTGGTAGAAATACCACCATTGATACCAACGTACCAGTTATCACCAAACTTGTTAGAAGTGATTGCAGTATTCTGAGCATTCACCGTAGCTGCCATCATGCCAGCAGCAAGCACAAAAAATAATTTCTTCATTGTTGTTTAAACTAATTATTTGAAATTAAAATATATATCCTTATGAACGATCTTTTCTCTGAATTCGGGTGCAAAGTAACGAAATAAAATGATAAATACCAAATAAAAACGTATAAAAGTGTGAAAAAATATGCATTTTTTGCCCAAAACAGCCATTTTCTTCTAAAAAAAGGCTAAATTTGCATCGAAAAATGAAAAAAATAATAATGATTACCGGAGGGCAGCGTTCAGGCAAGAGTGAATATGCCGAACAGCTTGCACTGAGTCTGAGCAACCATCCCGTCTATCTGGCGACGGCTCACGTCTGGGACGAAGAATTCCGCCAGCGGGTACTTATCCACCAGCAGCGCCGTGGTCCTCAATGGACAAACATTGAGGAGGAGCGACTGTTGAGCCGCCACGATATGACGGGACGGGTAGTCCTCATCGACTGCATTACCCTGTGGTGTACGAATTTCTTCTTCGACTACAGCAAGTCTGACAGCGAACAGCCTACCGTTAAAGACGCCTTGGAAGCATTGAAGGCAGAATTTGACCGCTTTACGTCGAAGGATGCCACCTATATCTTCGTCACCAACGAGATAGGTTCCGGCGGTGTCAGTCCTGATGCTGTCCAGCGCCGCTTTACCGACCTACAAGGGTGGATGAACCAATATGTGGCATCTAAAGCCGACGAAGTCATACTGATGGTGAGCGGAATAGCAGTTAGAATTAAGAGTTAAGAAGTATGAGGCAATTTGACATACGGCCTATGGACGAGACGTTGCGTCCTGCGATACAGGCCAAGATTGACAACCTGAATAAACCCAAGGGTTCGTTGGGCCGACTTGAAACGCTGGCCATGCAGATTTGCCTGATTCAGCATACCTTAGAACCGTCGTTGGCTCACCCTTGTCACCTGCTGTTGGGTGGCGATCACGGCATAGAGCGTGAGGGGGTCAGCGTGTCACCCCGCGAGGTCACCTGGCAACAGATGATTAATTTCACTCGTGGCGGGGGCGGCGTCAACATGTTCTGCCGCCAGCATGGCTTTGACTTGAGCATCGTCGACGTCGGTGTGGACTACGACTTCACCACGGTCCCCTCCCATCAAGGGGAGAAATCAGAGGCGAGATCTGTAATCATCGACCGCAAAATAGCCCGTGGCACTCGGAACTTTCTCCATGAGCCTGCCATGACGGAAGAGCAGTTCACTCAGACCTTGACGGTAGGCATCGACTTGGTCGATGCTTGCTGCGACAAGGGCTGCCGCATCCTCAGCATCGGAGAAATGGGCATCGGCAATACGTCGCCCAGCAGCATCTGGATGCACCTCATTACGGGTATCCCTCTGCAGGAGTGCATCGGTGCCGGCGCTGGTCTTAACACCGACGGCATCCGCCATAAATACGAGGTATTGAAAAAAGCGGTAGAACAGTTCATAGCTCATAGTTCAAAGCAAATAGTAAACGAAAAGGATGTGCAGCCCAACGATGATTGCAACGCCACACTCTCTCAGAGAGAACTCTTCACAACGAACTATGAACTAATCCGCAACTTTGGCGGTTTCGAGATGGTGGCGGCTATCGGTGCCATGTTGCGGGCTGCCGAACGACACCTTATTATATTAATAGACGGCTTCATCATGACAGCCTGTGCATTGGCTGCCTGTCAGTTGTACCCTGCCGCCAAGGACTACATGATATTCACCCACTGCGGCGATGAAAGCGGACACAAGCGCATGCTTGACTATTTAGGAGCTGAGCCTCTGCTGCGACTGGGATTACGCTTGGGCGAAGGAACTGGAGCACTCTGTGCCTTCCCCATCGTTGACTCTGCCGTACGCATGATGAACGAGATGAACAATTTCGACAATGCCAACATCACGAAATATTTCTGAAGCAAGCAACAAACTTCCAAACGGAGTTACTCCAAAAACTACTGAACTATGGAATTACCAATAGACCAAACCCGCTGGTATGACCGCATCTGGGCAGCATTCATCTTTTTTACCCGCCTGCCTTTCTGGCGACTCCACCAGCCCGATAAGAACTGCTACAAGACCGTTGTCGAACACTGGCCTTTGGTAGGCTGGCTGACAGGTGGCAGCATGGCGGCAGTCATCTACTTCGGCAGCATGGTGCTCCCCTACTCCGTCAGCATCCTGCTGGCCATCGTCACGCGACTGCTCATGACGGGAGCTCTGCATGAAGACGGACTGGCCGACTTCATGGATGGTTTTGGTGGCGGCGGGCACGATCGCCAGCGCATCCTCGCTATCATGAAAGACTCGCACATTGGCACTTACGGCGTACTCGGGCTTATCGTCTATTTCCTGCTGTTCTTCTTCACGCTGGTCAGCATGTCACCCTTGAACGCCGCCCTGCTGATTGCCGTAGCCGACCCCTATGCCAAGATGGTGACGGCCCAGATGGTCCAAATGATGCCCTATGCCCGGACTGAGGCAGAGGCAAAGAACAAAACCGTTTACCGTAAGTTCGACATAAAAGCAGGCATCAGCCTCGCTTTACAGGGACTGATGCCTATTGGTCTCTACATTTATTATATGTATGGCCACATCAACTGGCAGATGTTGATTTTCACGCCAGCCATCGTCATGTATTTCCTCTACCGGCTCATCTGGCATCGTCTGCAGGGATATACCGGCGACTGCTGTGGTGCCGTCTGTCTGATAACAGAACTGGCAACCCTATTGGCTGCCAGCTGCTGTTTCTATCTTTAAACTTCTTCAATAATCTTTCCACCCTCTTCGATGGCCTGCATGTTCAGGGGGATGAGGGCATGATGGCGTTCAGGCAGCGTCTTCTTCAGGGCCTTCTCCACGCCGGTAGTACCTACCACGGGACAAACCTTCAGGAGTCCGCCCAGCACAATCATGTTAAAGACCTTGCCGTTCTTCATCTCGGCAGCCTTATCCATAGCATCGATGCGATATACGGTGATGTCCTTACGCGTCGGAGGATTGATAATGCCAAAACCGTCGTAAATCAGGATACCACCAGGTTTGATCTTCGGTTCGAACTTCTCTAACGAAGGCTGGTTCAGCACGATGGCGACATCATACTTGCTGAGGATGGGCGAAGAGATGCGCTCGTCGCTGACAATGACGGTTACGTTAGCCGTACCACCACGCTGCTCAGGACCATAGGCAGGCATCCAAGTGACTTCCTTGTCCTCCATCAGTCCACTATAGGCCAGAATCTTACCCATCGAGAGTACGCCCTGCCCGCCGAAACCTGAAATTATAATTTCTTTCTTCATGTTTTACCTTTTTACTTTTTTACCTTTTTACCTTTAAAGGTTGGTCGTGTCCTTGAGATCTCCTTTGGGATAGAAGGGGAACATGTTCTCCTTCATCCATTCGTTAGCCTGGGCGGGAGTGAGTTTCCAACCGCTATTACAGGTAGAGACGAACTCAACAAGACTCGAACCCTTGCCTGCCATAGAAGCCTCGAAAGCCTTACGCAGAGCCTTCTTGGCCTTGTTGATGGCACCAACGGACTCAACGCTCTGGCGCGTCACGTAGCAAGTGCCCTCCAAGCCAGCAGCGATATCAGCCATCTTCAGGGGATAGCCGTGCAACTGCGGATCACGGCCGTAAGGACAGGTAGAGGTCTTCTGACCAATCAGCGTCGTAGGAGCCATCTGACCACCCGTCATGCCATAGATGGCATTGTTGACGAAGATAATCACGATGTTCTCGCCACGGTTCAGTGCGTGGATGGTCTCACAGGTACCGATACAAGCCAGATCGCCGTCACCCTGATAGGTGAACACCAGGCGGTCAGGCCAGCAGCGCTTGATACCAGTAGCCAGTGCGGGAGCGCGACCGTGGGCAGCCTCCTGCCAGTCTATATCTATATAATTGTACGCGAAGACAGCACAGCCTACGGGCGATACACCTACGGCCTTGTCTTCCATACCCATCTCTTCGATGACTTCGGCAATGAGCTTATGCACCACACCGTGACTGCAGCCTGGGCAGTAGTGCATGTTGTTGTCGTTCATCAGCGTCGGCTTCTTGCAGACGATGTTCTCTGGTTGAACTATTTGATTTCTATCCATAGCTTACATGACCTTTTTAAGTGCTTCTACGATTTCTTCTGGATCGGGAACGATACCTCCTAAGCGGCCGAACTGCTCGACGGGTACTGCACCGTTCACAGCCAAGCGAACATCCTGAACCATCTGTCCGGCATTGATCTCGGCGACGAGGATACCCTTCACCTTCTTCGACAATGCCTCAATCTCCTTGATGGGGAACGGGAACAGCGTGATAGGACGGAACAGACCGACCTTGATGCCCTGTTCACGAGCCAGCTCTACGCTCTTCTCAGCGATACGGGCAGCCGAACCGAAGGCCACGATAGCATACTCGGCATCATCCATCAGCTGCTCTTCATAGCGAACCTCGTTCTCCTGAATCTTGGCATACTTCTGCTGCAGGGCGATGTTGCGCTGCTCCATAATCTCAGGCTTCAGCTCCAGAGAGGTGATGACCACACGCTCGCGGCCACCCTTCGGCTTACCAGTCGAGGCCCACGGACACTGCTTGATGACCTCCTCGTCAGTACGACGGGGCTTGTAAGGAGGCAGCACCACCTTCTCCATCATCTGACCGATGACACCATCGCTCAGAATCATGGCAGGGTTGCGATACTTGAAAGCCAGTTCAAAGGCAAGATCGACAAAGTCGGCCATCTCCTGAACACTCGACGGAGCCAGCACGATGACCTTGTAGTCACCATTACCACCGCCACGGGTAGCCTGGAAATAGTCACCCTGAGAAGGCTGGATAGTTCCCAGGCCGGGACCGCCACGCTGAACGTTGACAAACACGCCTGGCACTTCGGCACCAGCCATGTAGGTAATGCCCTCCTGCATCAGTGCGACGCCAGGAGAACTCGACGAGGTCATGGCACGCTTGCCAGCACCGGCAGCGCCATAGACCATATAAATAGAAGCCAGCTCGCTCTCAGCCTGCACCACCTTCATGCCGGTAGTCTCCCAAGGCTTCAGCTCAGCCAGCGTCTCAATCACTTCACTCTGCGGAGTAATAGGATAGCCGAAATAGCCGTCACATCCGCAACGAATAGCAGCGTGGGCAATAGCCTCGTTGCCTTTCATCAACACAACTTCTCTTTCTTCTGCCATAACTTACTCCTCCATTTTCTTACGATACACGGTGATACATCCGTCGGGACAGACAATGCCACACGAAGCACAACCCACACAGGCCTCCTCGTTCGTAGCTTCCACGTAGGGGTAGCCGTGCAGATTCACTTTACCAGCCAAAGCGATGACCTTCTGAGGGCAGGCGATGATGCACAGCTGACATCCCTTGCAACGCTCAGTATCCACCACAATGGCACCTTTCATTTTTGCCATAATATTGTTGTTTAATGCATTAAATCTCAATTTCAGCGTGCAAAGGTACGAATAAGTGAGAACAATACAAAACAAATAACTCATTTTTTTGATTTTCTTAGTTCTTTCTTGGTAAGTCCACTTTTTTTTCGTACCTTCGCCATCAAATAATTAAGAACTTATGAAAAGACTTTTGTTAACGGTCGTAATGACTATAGGACTTTTAGCCGCTCAGGCACAATACGACGCCACACTCTCTCAGAGAGAATACGACATCATTCCGATGCCTCAACGTATCAGCATGGATGCGAAGGGAACGGTGCTGAACATCGAAGGACAACCGCAAGTGACGGAGCGTCTGAACAAGGACATTGCGTCGCCGGAAGGTTGGCGTTTGACGGTCGGCAAGCGTGGCATACTGTTGGAGGGGCGCACGGAGTCAGGCCTGTTCTATGGCCGTCAGGCTTTGCGTCAGGTATTGGCGACGAATCCCACTTCGTTGCCGTATGCCGTTATCGAGAGTGCGCCGCGTTTTGCTTACAGGGCTATGCATCTGGATGTTTCGCGCCACTTCTTTGGCAAGGATATGGTGAAGCAGTATCTGGACATGATGGCGCTGCACGCTATGAATACGCTGCACTTCCATCTGACCGACGACCAGGGCTGGCGTATAGAGATGAAGCGCTGGCCGAAATTGACGACGGTGGGGTCGGTGCGCAACAGAACGGTCATTGGCCGTAATGCAGGCATCTATGAATATACCCCTCACGGCGGCTATTTCACCCAGGAAGACATCCGCGAGATAGTGGCCTACGCCCAAGAGCGCCATATCACCATCATTCCCGAAATCGACATGCCCGGCCACATGCTGGCAGCATTGGCAGCCTATCCGGAACTGGGTTGTACGGGCGGTCCCTACGAGGTTTGTCCTGACTGGGGCGTGTTCGACGACATTCTCTGTGCAGGCAACGACAAGGTGTACCGTTTTCTGGAGGATGTGGTTGACGAACTGACGGAACTCTTCCCAGCACCCTACATCCATCTGGGTGGCGACGAGGCTCCACGTGTGCGTTGGCAGCAATGCAACCGCTGTCAGCAACGGATGCGTGAACAGGGCTTGAAGACCGAGGCACAGCTGCAGGGCTATATGGTGCGTCGCATGGAACAGTATCTGACGAAGAAAGGTCGCCGGCTGATTGGCTGGGACGAGATAGCCGAATGCGATATCGACACCAGTGCCGTCATCATGAGTTGGCGCGGTCACGAGGGAGGCTTCGAAGCAGCCGCCAAGGGGCACGACGTTATCATGGTGCCAACAGGATCCATGTATTTCGACTACTACCAGTTGCCCGAGGACCTGTGGGAGAAGCCGTTCCTCATTGGCGGCTACGTGTCGCTGAGCAAGGTCTATGCCTTCGACCCCGCCCCAGACTCACTGTCTGCTGACGTGCGTAGTCATATAATAGGTACGCAGGCGAACCTATGGACAGAATACATTCCCTATAAAGAACTGCTGGAGTATCAGGTACTGCCCCGTATGGCAGCACTCTGCGAGGTACAGTGGTCCGACCCGCAAAGGAAGGACTACGACGGCTTCTTGCGGCGACTGCCCCGACTGCTGACCATCTATGATGCTCAGGGATGGAAATACTGCAAACAGCGCGATAAGGGCGAGCCATTGATTATTGAACATGGAACGAAGTGACATAACTGTAAACTTTGAACTTTAATCTGTGAACTATGAAACGACTGCTATCCCTTGATGTGCTGCGCGGCATTACCGTTGCTGGTATGATACTGGTCAACAACGGCTTCGAGGAAGGTTTTACCGCCCTGCAGCATTCCGCATGGAATGGTCTGACACCCTGCGATTTGGTATTCCCCTCGTTCCTCTTCATCGTAGGCTTCTCCACATGGCTGTCGCTGTCGAAGGCACAGTTCCAGCCTACGCCTGCTATACTGAGAAAGGTCGTCAGGCGCACAGTACTCATCTTCGCCATCGGACTGTTCATCAACTGGTTCGCATTGGCGATGGATGGACGCCCGTTAGACTTCGCCCATCTGCGCTATTGGGCTGTGCTGCAACGCATTGCCGTATGCTATCTGCTGACGTCGCTCTTTGCATTATACGTTAATCACCGTCATACGCTGAAGGTCATTGTTGGCCTGTTGGTTACTTACGCCATCGTGCTGCTGGCGTTCGACGGATATAGCACAGATGCCACCCAGAACATAGCCGGGCGCATAGACCTGTGGCTGTTTGGTGCCGACCACCTATATCGCCACTCACCCATCGATCCAGAGGGACTGTTAGGTACGATGAGCGCAACGGCCCACATGCTGACGGGATTCCTCTGTATGAGCCTCATCTCACAAACGGGCGATATTCGCCGTAAGGTTTTTAGGCTGCTGATGGCGGGAGGCTTCATGATGCTTTTGGGCTACCTGCTGCACCATTGCGGACTCCCCGTCAACAAGACCGTCTGGTCGCCCAGCTTCGTGCTGGCCACCTGCGGCATCTGTTCCACCGGACTGGCTCTGCTGATATACCTTATTGATATCCGCGGAGAAGGGCGTAAGACGTGGTGGATGATCGTCTTCCTGATCTTTGGCGTCAACCCGCTGTTCCTCTATGTGTTCAGCGAGTGTCTGGCCATCGTGGGCTGGAGTACGGGCATCAACGAAACACTCTATGCGACGATAACTGCCGCCATCGCGGTTCCCAGCCTGTCATCGCTGTGCTATGCGCTGACCTATGTAGCGATAGTAGGACTTGTCGGCTGGTTGCTCTACTGGCGCAAGAAATACATCAAGATTTAGTTTTTCCATCAGCCATCGTTTGTGTCACTCACTATCACCTGTCATCAAGTTTGGGAAGGTGGAATAGAAAAAAAACGGCTCTTCTTTTCGACTTTTGCCCATTTTAGTTGTATACTATAATAGAAGGCCCTACAAACGATGATACAGATAGAGGACGAAATACTCACACGATGCCAGGGCGGCGACAAGGCCGCTTTCCGATGGGTGGTACAGACCTATCAGCGCATGTTGTTCTCGCTTGCGCTGAAGATGCTGGCCAACGAGGAAGAGGCGAAAGACGTAGTGCAGGATACGTTTGTCCGAGCTTGGCTGGCTATCAGAAGCTACAATCCCCAGCAACCCTTTACCTCGTGGCTCTACACAATAGCCTCACGTCTGTGTCTCAACCGCATGAAGGCTGTAAAAATGTCGGCCATGCAGCCGGAAGACCTGACAGTTCTACACCGCTTTGCTTCGGGCGACGACACACAGCGCAAGTTGGAAAACGACGAATGGATAGCCATCGTGAGGACACTGGCCGAAGGACTGAGTGAGAAGCAACGGTTGGTGTTCACCATCTGCCAACTGGAAGGTCTCTCATCTGAAGAAGCAGAACAGATAACCGGCATGGATGCCCGACAGATAAAGAGCAACCTCTATGTAGCCCGACAGACCATACGTAAACGACTAAAGGATTTAGGATATGATGAAGATTGATGAAATATTGAGCCGATTGCAGGAACAGCAGCCCGACGTCAGCAACCCCGACGAACTGACCGACCGTATCATGGACAGTCTGCCAGACCTGCCCACTGAGCAGCCTAAGCCTGCACGACGTATCAGGCTCTATATCGCATCGGCAATAGCCGCAGCCGCCAGTGTCCTGCTGTTGCTGACACTGCATCGTAATGATAATAATGTAGATCCGAAACAAGTGCAATCAGTGGTGACGCAGCAGATAGAGCAAAAGGATAGTTCGTTAAAAACTGAAATAAAGGAACCAAAGCCAATGATTGCCCAGGAGAAGGCCGTCACGGATAAAGCCAAAGCAACCATTCAGCGTCGCATGGCAACAGTCATTGCTCATAAGGTTTCTACAACCATTCCAGCTACCGATAGTCTGGATTACTATATTGACAAAATAGAACGCGAACTGGCCCAAGTGGATGAG
>Ga0265298_10009434_pt1 | contig 11625 bp, 8 predicted proteins | sample AusTroGonzalo_MG_3_FD_193486 | JGI IMG/M metagenome (GOLD analysis project Ga0265298, IMG submission 193486) | Bovine rumen microbial communities from tropical cattle in Woodstock, Queensland, Australia - Gonzalo_01 | ecosystem: Host-associated > Mammals > Digestive system > Stomach > Rumen ...
CAGGTAAGCCACCGACTCAAAGTCAATCTCCACCACCTTCACCTGACGGGGTTTTGTTACCAGAAACTGAGTCATCACACCCATACCGGGTCCTACCTCCAGGACGGGGATGTCAGGGCAGGCATCAACGGTGTCGGCAATATCCTTGGCAATACTTAAATCAGTCAAAAAGTGCTGCCCAAGAAACTTTTTTGGCTTAACAAGTCTCATACGTGCTTATAATTTTGTACTTTTGTGCTGCAAAAGTACAAAATTTAATTCATAATTCAAAATTGAAGCTGCGCTTCGAGCCTGCTCGCGCTCAGCAATAATCAAACAAGTTTGTTATTGCGTTTGCTTAATCGCAGCCTTTATAATTAGGAAGGTGAAAAAGATTTTTTCCTCAACGGGTAAGATTGTTCTACCTCTGCTTTTAGCTGCCGCTATTCTATGGTGGATGTACAGAGGATTTCATTGGGATGATGTTAAACAGGCATTGCAGAGCGATATGTCCTGGAGTTGGATGCTACTTAGCTTCCCCTTTGGCATCATGGCTCAGGTGTTCCGTGCCTTCCGTTGGAAACAAGCCTTGGCGCCGTTAGGCGAGAAGCCCCGAATGCATACCTGCATCAATGCCGTCTTTATCTCTTACGCCAGCAGTCTTTTCGTGCCCCGCGTAGGAGAGATGCTGCGTTGTGGTATCCTCCGACGTTGGGAGAGAACCAATTTCAGTAAGGGCGTAGGAACGGTTGTAACGGAACGTGTTATAGATAGTACCTTGGTTATCTTGCTGGCACTCATTACGGCAGCCTGTCAGATTCCAGTCTTTATGAATTTCTTTGCCAAGACAGGCGTCTCCCTAAAGGTTTTTCTAGGTACCTTCACCACTACGGGCTATCTGGTAACGATACTATCCGGTATCCTTATCCTGTGTACAGTGGCTTTTCTAGTATGGCGACTGAACTTCTTCTCTCGCACCCGGGCTGTGCTAACCGACCTCAAGGACGGACTTTTCTCTGTCCGTTATGTTCAGAATCCCGCCCTGTTCATCTTTAATTCTGTAGCTATTTGGGTATGCTATTACCTGCACTTCTACCTGACTTTTTATTGTTTCCAGTATACTGCATCCCTTGGGTCTATGGCAGCACTTGTAGCCTTTGTGGTAGGGTGCTTTGCCGTGCTGGTTCCTACGCCTAATGGCATGGGCCCCTGGCACTTTGCTGTCAAGACCGTCTTGGTGTTGTATGGAGTGAATCAGATAGATGGCGCTATGTTTGTCTTGGTGGTTCATACCATCCAAACCCTTTTGGTTGTGGCCCTTGGCCTTTACGGAGTAGCCTCCCTCTCTCTGACCAAGAAAAAACAAGTTGATTAAGCAGTAAAATCAACTTACTTTTGCACAACAATTAAGTTGATTTTAATTTGAATTCAAATTAAATTCAGGGGGAATTCAGCGTGTAAACTATTTGAACTCAGCGTGCATTCATCAGCATTCGCTGCGTCTTTCCATTACGTTGCTAATGATGGAAAGGGCTACGTACCACATGATGATGGCTGCAAAGCAACTGGTTCCTAATAGGAAACAGGGAAGGCAGCCAAGAAGGAAGATGAACTTGACCTTGTTCTTTTCCCAACTGAGATCCTTGAACTTGAGGGCCAACATAGGAACCTCGCATACCAGCAACATGCAGAAAAGCAGCATGAAGAGGAACAGGAACACGGCATTGAACTTCAGGGATACCAAGAAGGCGTGCTGGCCCAATACCAAGGAACCCCAGAACAGGGCGTTGGCAGGTGTAGGAAGACCTATAAACTGGGTGCTCTGACGCTCGTCAAGGTTGAACTTGGCCAGACGTAGGGCTGAAAATCCTGCCATAATAAAAGCGGTATAGGGGATGAAATCCTGAAGTGGGATAAGAACCTCGGGGTAATGAACCTGACGGAACAGGCTGAAAAGTATAGCACTGGGGGCTACACCGAAGGTCACAACATCTGCCAGAGAGTCCAACTCCTTGCCAATGGGGGAGGATACACCCAGTGCACGGGCTGTCATACCGTCAAAGAAATCAAAGATGGCACCAATGACAATCCAAATGACTGCCCAATAGAAATGACTGTGGAAAGCACATCCTGTGGCAATGCAACCGCTAATCAGGTTGCAGCAGGTTATGGTGTTAGGAAGATGTCGGAGTAAATTCATAATTCACAATTCATAATTTATAATTGGGAATCGGACTTCTTGAGGTGCGCAATGATGGTTTCGTTGCCTACGGTCTTGTCGTTAAGCTTTACACAGACTTCTGTTCCTAAGGGTAAGAAAAGGTCTACACGTGAGCCGAACTTGATGAATCCCAGGTGCTCGTCTACAAAGCAGGCATCGCCCTCATGAGGATAGGTGACAATTCTTCTGGCCATAGCTCCGGCTATCTGGCGTGCCAGGATGTCTGTGCCGTCGGCCGTTGTAATAACAACGGTGCAGCGTTCGTTCTCCTCGCTGGCCTTGGGCAGCCATGCCTTAAAGAAATTGCCGTCATGGTGTCTGACCATCTTGATGGTGCCGTCAACGGGAATCCAGTTGGCGTGTACATTCAGCAGACTCATGAATATGCTGACCATGATGCGCTTGTCATGGAAATACTCGGTCTCTTCTACCTCTTCTACTACAACCACCCTTCCATCAGCAGGTGCAATAACTAGACCATCTGTGTCGCCTTCGAAGCAACGGATAGGACACTGGAAGAAATTGGCCAAGATCAGATATACGCAGATACTGATGCTGGCAAAGATATAGAAGGGGTACTGATTGGGGATGCAGAAATGCAACAATACGTTGGCAGTCAACAAGAAAAGGGCGCCCAATACCAAGGTGCGGGTGCCTTCGTGATGAAGCCTGATCTTCTTTATCTTCTTTAGTTTCTTTAGTCTTTTTCCCATGGGGATTGTTTACTTTGGATACAAAGATAGGGTAATTTTGTCATTTGTCAAAAACTTTTAGCGTAATTTTGGACTTTTCTTTAACAAAAGGAGGCGCAAGTCTTTGGGTTTAAAGAAAAAACGCTATATTTGTACAATTATATTGGCGCATGACAGACAAGATGGAAGATTTTATACATTTACACGTTCACTCACAGTATTCTTTGCTAGACGGGCAGGCCTCTATCTCTAAGATGGTGGACAAGGCCGTTGCGGACGGAATGCGTGGTATGGCGCTTACCGATCACGGTAATATGTTTGGTATAAAAGACTTCTTTGATTGCTGTAATTCTGTTAATAAGAGTAGAAAAAAAGAGGGATTGGAGCCCTTCAAGCCTATCTTTGGCTGCGAGGTCTATGTGGCACGTCGTAAGAAAGAGGACCAAAGCAACCCCAGCCTGGACCGTAGCGGTAATCACCTGATTCTGCTGGCTAAGAACCTGAATGGATACAAGAATCTGATTAAGCTAGTTTCGCGTGCATGGGTGGATGGCTTCTACGGAAGACCCAGAACAGATCATGACGACCTGAAACTTTTTCACGAGGATATAATCTGCTGCTCTGCCTGTATTGCAGGCGAGGTTCCTTCGAAAATTCTGAAAGGTGATTTGGAAGGTGCCCGACAGTCGGCTCAATGGTTCAAAGAGGTCTTCGGGGACGATTATTACTTGGAGCTGCAGCGTCACGAGGTAAAAGACCCTAACATAAACGCCAATAGAGAGACATTCCCCCTGCAGCAAGTTGCCAATGCCGAGATAATAAAAATTGCCCGTGAACTGGGTATAAAGTTGGTCTGCACCAACGATAGCCACTTTGTGAACGAGGGTGATGCAGATGCCCATGAGCGTTTGCTCTGCCTGTCTACGGGAAAGAAAATCTCTGAGCCTCACATGCTGTACACCAAGCAGGAATGGTTCAAGACCAAGCAGGAGATGAACGATCTCTTTGCTGACATCCCTGAAGCACTGAGCAATACGGTGGAGATTCTGGATAAGATAGAGACCTATAATCTAGAATCAGACCCCATCATGCCATTCTTCCCCATTCCAGAGGAATTCGGTACAGAGGAGCAGTGGAGACAGAAATATACCGAGGAAGACCTTTTCCGCGAATTTACAAGCGATGAGAACGGCGAGAATCAACTCCCGCAGGAAGAAGGAGAGAAGAAGATAAAGAAACTGGGCGGATATGATAAGATATACCGCATAAAGTTCGAGGCCGACTATCTGGGTAAACTGGCTTATGAGGGTGCCCGCAGGATATACGGAGAACCACTGGACAAGGAGGTGGATGACCGCATAAGGTTTGAACTGCACATCATGAAGACAATGGGTTTCCCCGGCTACTTCCTTATTGTGCAGGACTTTATTAATTCAGCCCGTAAGGATCTGGATGTGTGGGTAGGACCCGGCCGTGGTTCTGCTGCAGGTAGTGTGGTGGCCTATTGCTTGGGAATCACCAAACTGGACCCTTTGAAGTACGACTTGCTGTTTGAGCGTTTCCTGAACCCCGACCGTATCTCTTTGCCTGATATTGATACCGACTTTGAGGATGACGGACGTGGTAAGGTGCTGCAATGGGTAATGGATAAGTACGGTCATGAGAACTGTGCTCATATTATCACCTACGGCACTATGGCCACAAAGAACAGCATCAAGGACGTGGCCCGTGTGGAGGATCTTCCCTTGGATAGGAGCAATGCCCTTTGTAAGGCTATACCTGACCGTTTACCAGACGGCATGAAGATGAACCTGAAGAATGCCATCTCTTGCACACCGGAGTTGCAGTCGGCTCAGTTCTCACCGGATTTTCGCGAAGCGGATACTATTAAATATGCCCAGCAGTTGGAAGGCCAGATTAGAGGAACTGGTATTCATGCCTGCGGATTTATTATCTGTCGAGACCCGATTTCTGACCATGTCCCTATTTCAACAGCTGATGACCCCGATTTTCCTGACCGCAAGACGGCCGTTACACAATATGACGGTCACGTGATTGAGAGTACGGGTCTGATAAAGATGGACTTCCTGGGTCTGAAAACCCTGTCCGAGTTGAAGGAGGCCTGCCGCGTTATCAAGGAGGCCCATGGTGTGGATATCGACCTTGACCACATTCCCATTGATGATGAACTGACGTATCAACTGTATCAGAAGGGCCTTACGGTAGGAACCTTCCAGTTTGAGTCGGCAGGAATGCAGAAATATCTGAAGGAGCTGAAGCCAACGGTCTTTGAGGACCTCATAGCTATGAACGCCCTCTACAGACCCGGTCCTATGGACTATATTCCTTCGTTCATTAAACGTAAGAACGGGCAGGAGGAGATTACCTACGATATCCCTGTGATGGAGAAATACCTGAAGGATACCTATGGTATTACGGTCTATCAGGAGCAGGTGATGTTGCTGAGTCGTCTGTTGGCAGGCTTTACCCGCGGTCAGAGTGATGCCTTGCGTAAGGCTATGGGTAAGAAGAAGAAAGCTATTGTTGATGAGATGAAACCGCTCTTTATCAATGGTGGTAAGGAACGTGGTTATGATCCCAATATATTGGATAAGATTTGGGGCGACTGGGAGAAGTTTGCGTCCTACGCCTTCAACAAGTCTCATGCAGCCTGCTACTCTTGGGTGGCATACCAGACAGCCTATCTGAAGGCCCATTACCCTGCCGAGTTCATGGCCGCCCTGCTTACTCGCAGAAAGGACGATATAAAGGAAATTACCAAGTTGCTGGATGAATGTCGCAATCTAAAGATTGAAGTACTGGGACCTGATGTTAATGAGTCGCATGTCAACTTTGGTGTGAATGATAAGCAACAGATTCGTTTCGGTCTGAACGGTATCAAGGGCTTGGGAGAAGCTGCTGCCGCTGCTATCATCTCGGAACGTGAGAAGAACGGTAAGTACAAAGATATTTATGATTTTGTAGAGCGTGTATCTATCCCTGCTGTCAAGAAGAGCGGTATAGAATGTCTGGCTCTGAGCGGTGCCTTTGATACGTTCTCTAAGCAGATAAGCCGTGAGCAGTTCATAGCTCCCAATGCAAAGGGCGAGATCTTTGTTGATTCGCTAGCAAAATATGGCAACCAGTATCAGCAGGCCAAGATGGAGGCTCAGTTCTCGCTCTTCGGTATGGAGAGTATAGACAGACATCTGCCTCCCATTCCTATAACAGAAAGATGGAATGACTTGGAGCGTCTGAATAAGGAACGTGAGTTGGTAGGAATCTACCTCTCGGCTCACCCACTGGATGAATATGGAGTGATTCTGAATGGTATATGCAATATGCATATGGACCAGATGAACGACCTTACGCCGTTTGCTAATACCGATGTGAGACTGGGCGGTATTGTAACCGGATTGAAACGTCAGGGAATTACCAAGACCAATCAGCCCTATGGTATTGTTATGGTGGAGGATTATACGGGACCGGCAGAGATTGCCCTGTTTGGAAACGACTGGGCGCAGTGGCGGGGTTATCTGTCGCAGGAGGGTAATCTGGTGTACATAACGGGTCGTGTTCAAGGACGTCAGTATAACCCGTCTATTCTGGAACTGAAAGTGGGTAAGGTGCAGTTCCTGCCAGATGTAAAGGACCAACTTATACAGAGCATTACCATAACCTTTAATGCCAATATGTTGGACAGTAATTGTGTGGCTGAATTGAGCAAATACATTCAGGAGATGCAGCAACCGCCTAAGTTCAAGGAGCTTGCTACCCCGCAGATAGATGTGAAATTTAATCTCTACGTAAGCGGCAATCTGCCTATTCTGCGTATGAAGTCGAGAACAAAGTGTTATCAGGTCACCAAGGCATTGGTGGATTACATGGATGCCTGTGAGTGGGTGACTTACAGTATAAACTAACTTTTTTATTCACACATAATTTATATTTGTTATGGCACAGATTATCAACAGCGAGAATTATGATCAGCTTGTAGCAACTGGCAAGCCCATAGTATTGGATTTCTGGGCAACATGGTGTGGCCCTTGTAAGCGTATCGGTCCCATCATTGAGGCTTTGGCTCAGGATTATGAGGGACAGGCCATTATTGGTAAGTGCGACGTAGAAGAAGATGAGGATTTGGCCGTGAAGTTCGGTGTACGCAATGTTCCTACAATATTCTTCATCAAGAATGGAGAGGTTGTTGACAAGATTGTGGGTGCAGCAGCACGTCCGGCTTTTGAGGAGAAACTCAAAAATATACTCTAACAATTATGGGAAACTTTGAAGACGACTTCCTGGCTGATGCCGAGGACGACCGCTTGACGGTAGAGTTTATCAAGAATTACCTTCCACAGGATGTCAAGGAGAAGTTCACAGAAGATGACCTTTACTACTTCCTGGATGTGATAGGTGAGTATTATGTGGATTTGCTTGAAAAATCAGGCAATCAGGACGAGGTAGACATTGACATAGATGCCGTTGCCGACTACATCGCCAAGAAAGCCAAGAAGGAGAAGATGGGTGACTTTGACCCGGAAGATCTCCGTTGGGTGGTAGACGGTGAGTTGGAGTATGGTGAGTCCTTAGAAAACTAAGCGTCTTTCCCCGTTGGGTAGTGCTTCTATGGTTACGTTGACCGTTTCCTCCGGCAGCACTTCCTCTATCAGCTCCGGCCATTCTATAAAACAAGGATGGCCGCTGTAGAAGTACTCTTCGCATCCCATATCGTAGGCTTCAGAAAGCTTCTTTATACGATAGAAATCAAAATGATATATGGGGCGGCCGTTGGCTGCCTCATATTCGTTTACAATGGCAAAGGTGGGGGAGGTGACAGTATCCTCTACTCCCATCTGTTCGCAAACAGACTTGATGAATGTAGTCTTTCCGGCCCCCATCTTTCCGTAGAAGGCAAAGACGGTATTTTCACCCATTGCGTCAACAAACTGCTGGGCAGCCTGTTTGATATCTTCTTCCTTGAATCTTATTTCCATAGGGTCTCTTATCTTTTCTTTCCCCTCAGCGTAATCAGTGGAATCAGCATTTCCTCCATGCTGATGCCTCCGTGCTGGAAGGTGTCTTTGTAATATTGTACGTAGTAGTTGTAATTGTTGGGATAGGCAAAGAAGTCATCGCCCGTAGCAAAGATGTACGTGGTGCTCAGATTGGGTCTAGGCAATCCTACCTGATGAGGCTCTTTTATCTCGAACACCTCTTTGGGATTGTAGCTGAGGTTCTTGCCCAGCTTGTATCGCAGGTTGGTGTTGGTATTCTTGTCGCCCACAACCTTTACGGGGTTGTAGCATCGGATGCTACCATGGTCCGTGGTCAGAACAATAGTATAGTTGCTGGCAGCTAAAGTACGGAACAGGTCTCCAACGGGTGAATGACGGAACCAACTCTGCGTGATGCTGCGATAAGCTGCCTCGTTGCTGGCCAACTCGCGTACCATTCGACTCTCTGTGCGCGCATGACTGAGCATATCTATGAAGTTCATTACTACCACGTTCAGGTCGTACTTTTGCAGGTTGGGTATCTGCTGTAGCAGCTTCTCTGCTGCCTGCGAATCGTTGATTTTGTGGTAGCTGAAGGTGTTCTTGCGTCTGTAACGGTCAAACTGCGTCTGTACCAAGGGTGCCTCGTTCAGGTTCTTTCCTTCTTCGCTGTCTTCATCTACCCAGAGGTCAGGGAACATACGTTCTATAACGTCGGGCATCAGACCGCTGAAGATGGCATTGCGGGCATATTGGGTAGCTGTGGGCAGGATGCTGCAGTATAGGTTCTCTTCTATATTAAAGAGGTCGGCAATCTCGTTGTACAACATGCGCCACTGGTCATAGCGGAAGTTGTCTATCACTACCAGGAAGACCTTCTCTCCGTTGTTAAGATGGGGAAATATGTTGTTCTTAAAGATATCCGGACTCATCACGGGGCGTTCTTCAGGGTTGCTCATCCATTTGGTGTAGTTCTTACGGATGAATTTGGTAAATTCCCTGTTTGCCTCGGAGCGCTGCATACTCAGCATCTCTTTCATGGCGCTGTCCGTCTCTGACAATTGCAACTCCCAATAGGTGAGACGTTTGTAGACCTCGATCCATTCTTCCAGCGAGAGTGAGTCGTTGATTTGCATACCAATCTTGCCAAAATCTTGCTGGTAGGCACTTGTCTGCTGCTCAGTAACAATCTCTTTCTGATGCAGGTTCTTCTTCAGTGTCAGCAGAATCTGTGTGGGGTTGACGGGTTTTATCAGATAGTCGGCAATCTTGGCCCCGATGGCCTGCTCCATAATATTCTCCTCCTCGCTCTTGGTAACCATCACCACGGGCGTGTTAGGTGTCTGCTCTTTTATGCGGGTCAGTGTTTCCAGACCGTTCAAGCCAGGCATATTCTCGTCAAGCAGGATAAGGTCGAAGGTATCCTCCGTACAACGGTCCAGAGCATCGTATCCGTTTGTTACTGTCTCAACAACATATCCTTTCTTCTCAAGATACAGGATGTGCGCCTTCAGCAACTCTATCTCGTCGTCTACCCAAAGTAGTCTGTATGCAGCCATATTATGAATTGTGAATTATGAATTAATCAGAATCCATACGGGAAGTCATCCTCTTCTTCTTCCTCCTCGTCTTTCTTCTTCTCCTCGGGAACGTAATCATCAGGATCAATAATCTGGAGGTTGGTAGGCTCGTCAATCTGCAGATCCTTAGGAATGTCCATGGGAGCGAATGTCTCTTCGTAGAAGGCTTTGTAGTCATCAAAGCTGAAGTCGGTGCCTATCAGCTTCAGATTAGCCTCGGATATCAATAGTGTGCGGATACCCTCCAGTAGGGTATTCATGTGCTTGTCGGCATAGAGCGTCTGGGCATAGGAATGTACCTCGTCATAAGACAGGAATCCCTTTACGCACATCATGGTGATGCCTTGTTTCTCTTGAATCTCTATGTCGAAGTTTCTGACCATGTATGATGTGAAGTTATAACGTGCCACCTCAAAGAGTAGCTGGTTCTCGTCCAGGCTGTTGGTAGGATAGGCCAGAACGAAGACGAAGTTGCCATAGCGGTCTTCCTTCAACTGGGGAGCTACTTCAGTGCTATCGTTTGACGCCTGACGGGTTCTGCGACTCCAGATGCTGCTGGCATCATAGCGGTCATCCATCAGCAGACGTCCTGCTTCCAAGCCTTTGACAATGGCATTGGCTATCTCTGTGACTTCCTCCTTAGGAAAGTTCTGTATCACCTCTTTCAAGCTTACCATGAAACTGTCACGTTCTCCGCCATAAAGTTGACTCATGGCACGGATGAAGAGCATTCGGGCACGGTTCTTCCCTGTGGGGAAGTTATCGGTGCTGAACCGGTAGTTCTTTTCTACTTCGGCATAGTCGCCTGTCTGGTATGCGGTGTACGAAGCGGCATATACAGAGTCCTCGACGTGGGTGCCGTTTCGTGCTATCATGTCGTAATTGGGATTACCCAGCAGGGCTGCCAGCTTGGTATCTGCGTACTCCTCAAGCAACAGGTTCTTGTAGTATTCCGCTTTCTCCTGGTCACCTAGTCTTCCGTACAGCAGGAACAGATGATAGTAGATGTTGTCTATCCCCTCGTGTTCCGGGAAGTCAGTCAGCAGTCGTTGCATGGTTTTCTCTGCCAGAAGCCAGTTCTCCAGTTTCTCTTGTTCTATGATACCCGCATTGTAAAGTCCGTTACTCAGGATGGTATTAGACTCCTCCATCTGTTCTTCCGTAAACGGAATCTGCTTCAAGTAGAACTCCCTGTGATGGGGGTCGTTGGCCAAAGAGTCTTTGCGGGCTTTCTCGTCAGAGGATGTCGAGTCGGTCTCTGCTGCACCGTACAGGGCATCATCGTCACCACCTGTTTCATTGCTGAAGCTCTCGTCCTCGATACCTGTTGCGGCTGCATACGAAGCCTTATTGCTGATGCGCCATAAGTCTTCGTTCTTGCGTTGTCCCCAACGGCGTGCAAACTCCTCAATACCCCTCTTTACCGACGTGGGGTTGTAGAAATACCAGGCGCCTTTAGGCTGGTTTCCTGTCATGGCATTACCGGCAATGGGCTTGTTGGTCTGAGGTGTATTGGTGTTGTTTGTCGGGCGTTGTCCGTTGGCGCCGTTTTGGGCGGCTTTTTTCTCAGCTTCCTTCTCTTCCTTCTTTAGCTGCTCAATAACGCGGTCTATGGCAGCTAGGTATTCAGCCTCGGGTAGTTTAGCCAGAGCCTGTAGGCTGTCTTGCAACTTTACGGCGCTTAGGTGAGGTTCCAGTTCTGTCAGAATCTTACTTCTGCGCTCAGTTTCCTTATATTCCTCGTGCTCCTTATCCAAGATAGCTACGCAAGCCTTATAGGTTCGAGCTGCATCGATGTACTTCTCCATCTCCCAGTACAGGGTACTCAGTTTCAGTAGGAGCATAGCCTTGTCTGGGCCATTCTTCGTTCCGTCCTTTACACCTTTTTCCCAAGCGTAGATGCAATGAGTGGTATCATTCACATTCATGTAGATGTTACCCATGGCATAGTAAACTTTGTCTAAGTAGTCTTTGTTCTTGTCGCTCTTTGCCATGCGCTTCAGTTGGGATATCATCTGGCTGAATTTGCTTTCTGGCATTACCTCGGTCTGTGCAATGCGGGCACTGAATGCCATCTCATACGGAGGGTTGGCACGCATAACCTTGGCATAGGCCTTGTAAGCTTCCTCGTTATGTCCTGTATGTTGATAGAGCTGGCC
>Ga0265298_10009435_pt1 | contig 11624 bp, 8 predicted proteins | sample AusTroGonzalo_MG_3_FD_193486 | JGI IMG/M metagenome (GOLD analysis project Ga0265298, IMG submission 193486) | Bovine rumen microbial communities from tropical cattle in Woodstock, Queensland, Australia - Gonzalo_01 | ecosystem: Host-associated > Mammals > Digestive system > Stomach > Rumen ...
ATGGGAGGTTCCGCCCTGCTCATCCTTGGACTGCTGGGCATCTACTTCTTCAACGGTCAGTATAGTGGTACCTATACGTTCGATCTGACGGCCATCGCTGCTGCCCATGCCATCCCAGGCTGGATACAGAACATCTTCTTCCCCTTCATCTTCATTGGTTTCGGTGTGCTGGGAGCCCTGTTCCCGTTCCACACTTGGTCACCTGATGGTCATGCTTCGGCACCTACCGCTGTGTCGATGCTCCATGCTGGTGTGCTGATGAAGCTCGGAGGCTATGGCTGTTTCCGCGTCGCTATGTATCTGCTGCCTGACGCTGCACAGGATCTCTCGTGGATCTTCCTGATCCTGACGACCATCTCTGTGGTCTATGGTGCGCTCTCTGCTTGTGTACAGACCGACCTGAAGTATATCAACGCCTACTCATCGGTGTCGCATTGCGGACTGGTGCTCTTTGCCCTGTTGATGATGCAGCAGACGGCTGTGACAGGTGCTATCCTCCAGATGCTCTCTCACGGTCTGATGACAGCTCTCTTCTTTGCTTTGATCGGTATGATCTATGGCCGTACCCATACCCGCGACATCCGCGAGTTGGCCGGACTGATGAAGATTATGCCCTTCCTGGCTGTGGGATATGTGATCGCTGGTTTGGCTAACCTCGGACTTCCTGGCTTCTCAGGCTTCATCGCTGAGATGACCATCTTCGTGGGTTCGTTCAGTGCCCAGCCGCTCGTAGGTGATCCGAGCAACTCATTCCGTATGGTAGCAACGATCATCGCCTGTACGTCAATTGTCGTGACGGCAGTCTATATCCTGCGTGTCGTTGGTAAGATCCTCTATGGCGAGGTGGAGAACAAGCACTATCTGGAACTGACCGACGCAACATGGGACGAGCGTGTCGCTGTCATCTGCCTCATCTTCTGTGTGGCAGGCCTTGGTACCTTCCCGTTCTGGGTGAGCAACATGATCTCGCCTGCTGCAGGATCGATACTTCATTCAATTGGTGTAATGTAAAGAAGGAGGACGAAAGATATGAATTATAGTGAATTCCTTAAAATGGGTCCAGAGATCGTTCTGGTTCTCGCCCTTGTGGTCATGTTTATCGCCGACTTCGTGCTGCATAAGAATGAGTCGAAGTGCAAGTCGCTCTTCTCGCTGATGGCAGCTCTGATGGTGGTATCGCTGTGCGGAACGTTCTGTACAGCCGCCAGCCATCCCGAGCCTGTATCAGCCTTCGGAGGCCTCTATGTCGTTTCTCCCGCTGTGAATGTGATGAAGTCCATCCTCGTCTTCGGTACCTTTATCGTGGTGCTGATGGCCCAGCCTTGGGTGGAGAAGACACAGCGTCTGGCCGGTGAGTTCTATATGCTGTTGATCTCAACCTTACTCGGTATGTTCATCATGATGTCGAGCGGCAACTTCCTGCTGTTCTTCCTCGGATTGGAGACAGCCTCAGTGCCCTTGGCCTGTATGGTGGCCTTCGACAAGTGGAAGCAGAACTCTGCCGAGGGTGCTGCGAAGTATATCCTGGTGGCAACGTTCTCCAGCGGCGTGATGCTCTATGGCATCTCGTTCATCTATGCTGCTGCCGGTACGCTCTACTTCGACGATGTCGCAGCTGCGCTCTCACCTCTCACCTCTGACCACTTACCTCTGTGTATCATGGGTCTGGTGTTCTTCTTCAGCGGCCTGGGCTTCAAGATCTCGTTGGTGCCCTTCCACTTCTGGACGGCAGATACCTATCAGGGTGCTCCTACGCCTGTCACAGGTTACCTGAGCGTCATCTCCAAGGGTGCTGCTGCCATCACGCTGGCCATCATCCTGATGAAGGTGTTCCAGCCGCTGGTCTACTACTGGGAGTATATGCTTTACATCGTCATCGTGCTCTCTATCACTGTGGCCAACCTCTTTGCCATCCGTCAGAGTGAGCTCAAGCGATTCATGGCTTTCAGCTCTATCTCGCAGGCTGGCTACATCATGCTGGCCGTGGTGGGCAACAGTCAGATGGGCGTGGCTGCGCTGACTTACTATGTGCTGGTGTATATCGTGGCTAACATGGCTGTCTTCACTGTCATCAACGTGGTTGAGCACAACAGCGGCGGACGTACTGACATGGCCGTCTACAACGGCTTCTATCAGACCAACCCCAAGCTGTCGTTCCTCATGACGCTCGCCCTGTTCTCTTTGGCAGGTATCCCGCCATTTGCTGGTATGTTCTCGAAGTTCTTCGTGTTCATGGCAGCAGCAGAGCAGGGTAGTGCAGCAGCCTACTTCGTGGTGTTCATCGCATTGGTCAACACGGTGGTGTCACTCTACTACTATCTGCTGATCGTCAAGGCGATGTATATCACCAAGACCGACACCCCGCTGCCCACGTTCCAGAGCGACTCTTACACCAAGGCTGCTATGGCCATCTGTACGATTGGCGTAGCTCTCTTCGGTGTCTGCTCGTGCATCTACGGGTGGATTGCTGCAGCTGGCGTCTAAACATCTTGCACTCTCTCATAGAGTGTGATCACTAAATAATAACGGAGCCGTCAAGTGCGTGAGACCGACTTTCACCACTTGGCGGCTCTGTTGCTCTGTACAAAACAGAAGGGATTAACACTTTTTTGATAAGTACGTCGCTGCAAAGATACAATTGTTTTTCAATGTTTGCAATAGGGATAGCGAGGTTGACACACTTCCTAAGCACAAGCATCTGGCTCTCAGTAGATTGAATTTCATCCGACCATGATTTTGACACAAGAAGGATTTGGTGGTTTCAGTTTTTCTGCGTATCTTTGCAGCCAAATGAAGCAATTCTCTGTAGTTATATGGTCTGTGCTCTGTCTTCTGACTGCCTGTCAGAAGCCTGATACGACTGCCACTCCCACGGTGACAACTGTGGGAAACGACAGTGCGGCCATCTACCAGTCTCTGGCCTATCAGGAGACGTTCAATGGCTCTCTTTCGAAAGCAGAGTCTTATGCTAATCGTGCCTTCCTGCTGAGCCAGGACTCCATCATCGAGTGCAATGCCCTCTCGATACTTTGCTACATCTACTATCGGGAAGGCAGGCAGAAGGATCTGGAGCTGCTGATGCAGACCATCTCTCCTGAGATGTATGTCAACGTGATGGATATGCAGCTACAGGTGGAACAGGACAAGGCTGGACGACAGCAACGGCTATACGGCATTGTGATAGTCCTGTTACTGTTGATGCTTGCAGCTCTCGGTTTCTGGTACTACCGTCGGATGAAGTCATTGACCCGTCTCTACCAACAGCGCATCACAACTGTGAGAGAGAAACTGGAAATCAGCGAGACCAAGACGGGCGTCGATGTCCTTTATGCCATCATTAACAATCAGAATATCAGTCAGATGGGCAAGCAGGAGGAGCAGGCGGTGCAGAAGATTCTCCCGTTGGTAGATGCCACTCTTGCTGATGCACTCGGTAAGGCCTCTTCAACCTTGACTCCCAAAGAAACCTTCTTCTGTATCATGGAGTACTACGGTAAGAGTGACCGCCAAAAAGCCCGTTCCTTCTGTTGTTCGGAACAGGCTATCCGCAGTACTAAGAGCCGACTCAACAAGAAAATCGATATCGCTATCCTTCGTTCTGAATGACGTAATCGAAACAGTCGAAATCGCTGAACCCCATCTTCTCAAGCTGCTCGCGACTCCTGACAATATCCTCTGAGGTGTTGTAATGGGGAATATGTGGCAGCCGGATGGTCACCTTACTGAGGTCTACGTGTTCAGCAAGCCAATGGAGGTTCTCTATGACGCGCTTGTTGTCTATAGAGGTATAGCGATGGTAGATGTCTGGGTTCATATCCTTTATATCGATAAAATAATGGTGGATATAGGGTGCTACAGCCTCCAAGTGACAGCGTTCGACATTCAGCGACGTCTCAATATAAATACGCCATTCTTCTGGTCGCAGTTTGCAAAATCCAACGATCTCGTTGCTCCTTAGTAATGGTTCACCTCCTCCAAATGTGATGCCTCCATTCGTGGCCTTGAAATAAAGGTCATCCACCATCACCTCGTTCAGGATGTCCAAAGCATCCATCCGTCGCCACACGCCATCAGCCCGCAGGCACTGGGCATTCAGGCAGTACTTGCAACGCAGCGGACAGCCATGGAAGGCCACAAGCGTAGTCACGCCCTGTCCGTCGGTAGTGAGGCGGTGGCGACAGAGGCCAATCATTGGTGCTTTCATTCCAGACGAAAAGTTACGGGGACTGAATATTTTACTCTTGTTGGCTCTCCATTCAACATACCTGGTATCCATTTCGGCATGTTCTTTACGACTCGGAGTGCTTCTTCATCGAGAGGTTGATAAACGCTCTTTACGACTTCGGCGTTCGTGACACTACCGTCTTTCTCTACGACAAAAGAGACGACTACACGTCCTTGAACGCAGACATCTTCACATTCCTTAGGATAGGTAATGTTCTCTGAAAGATAATTGAATAGTGCTTCAGATCCTCCTGGGAACATCGGCATCTGTTCTACGATTTCGCCCACCAATTGGTTTTCGGTTCTCCCAACGACTGACGGCTCTGGCTCTTCGATAATCTCAGAGATACCCGTCAGTTCTTTGGCGGAAGCCTTGAATGGAGCAGTCCGTTTCTTGATGGTCGCTGGATCTTTTTCGATGATGACAGTATCCACAGGCGAACGATATTCCACATCACCATCCAAACGCTCAGCAGGCTCTACCATCACTTTCCCTACAGTCAAATCGCTTTCCTCTTCACTGACGTTATCCACCTTTTTCGACTTGTCGCCACAACCAGACAAAGCCGAGAGTCCTGCCGAGATGCCAACAATTGCCACAGCCCTGCCCAATTGTCTTCGGATATCCAACTGCCGTTCGATATATCTGACCTCAGCCTCACAAGCCGGACAAGTGCCTCGGCACTCTCCCTGATGATGACACTCACGTGGTTCATACTTAATCTCGTTCGCATCAGCTATCTGTTTACGGATAGTCTTGAGCACATTGCAAATTGATTTTCCTCTTGTCATAACCATTACTGTTTTTAGTTTGATGGTGCAAAGATACAAAAGAAAAAGCCCTTTGTCAAGAGGCAAAGGGACATTGACACAGTTGTAAATTTTAACCTACTGATTTCCTGTGTATTGGAAAAACTCCATTTTGATAGTTGACACTTACAGTCAGAAATATTTCTTAAGGAATTGTGGGGTGTAGCCTTTCTTGGACTTGGCGACTTCGGCGGGGGTGCCACAGGTGAGGACTTCACCGCCTCTGCGACCACCCTCAGGTCCCATGTCGATGATCCAGTCAGCCTGACGAATCACGTCAAGGTTGTGCTCGATGATAATGACGGTATTACCGCGATCAACGAGACGACGGAGTACCTGCATGAGGATGCGGATGTCTTCGAAGTGGAGGCCGGTTGTGGGCTCGTCGAGGATGTAGACGGTCTTGCCTGTGTCACGCTTAGCCAATTCGGTGGCGAGTTTGATGCGCTGGCTCTCACCACCAGAGAGGGTGGTGGAGGGCTGCCCCACCTTGATATAGCCAAGGCCTACGTCCTGGATGGTCTTGATCTTGTGGAGGATGTCAGGCACGTTCTCGAAGAACTCGACAGCTTGGTTGATGGTCATGTCGAGGACATCAGCGATGGACTTACCCTTGTAGCGCACCTCAAGCGTCTCGCGATTGTAGCGACGACCCTGGCACTCCTCGCAGGGCACCTGGATGTCGGGCAGGAAGTTCATCTCGATGGTCTTGTAGCCGTTGCCACCACAGGTCTCACAACGTCCACCTTTCACGTTGAACGAGAAGCGTCCTGGTTTGTAACCGCGTATCTTTGCCTCGGGAAGACTGACGAACAGGTTGCGGATGTCAGAGAAGACCCCGGTGTAGGTGGCGGGGTTGGAGCGAGGTGTGCGCCCGATAGGCGACTGGTCGACATTCACCACCTTATCTATATATTCCAGTCCTTCGATGCTTTCATAAGGCATTGGGCGCTTCAATGAGCGGTAGAAATGCTGGGATAGGATAGGCTGGAGTGTCTCGTTGATGAGCGTGGACTTGCCGGAGCCACTGACACCTGTGACGAGGATGAGCTTTCCCAGGGGAAACTCTACATCGACGTGCTTGAGGTTGTTGCCTGTGCAGCCGGTTAGTTTTATGGTTTTTCGAGGAGTGTGGAGTGAGGAGTGAGGAGTGAGATTACTATCCACACTCCTCGTCCCATTTAAGTACTGTGCCGTCAGCGTGTCGCTTTTGAGGAGTTCGTCGGGGGTGCCTTGGAATACCACCTCGCCACCCTTGCGACCTGCTCGGGGACCAATGTCGATGATCCAGCCGGCACTGCGCATCATATCCTCATCGTGTTCAACGACGATGACTGTATTACCCAGGTCGCGCAACTCCTTCAGCGAACGGATGAGCCGCTGGTTGTCGCGCTGGTGAAGCCCGATGGAGGGCTCGTCGAGGATGTATAGCACGTTGACAAGCTGTGAGCCGATCTGTGTGGCAAGACGGATGCGTTGGCTCTCACCACCTGAGAGCGAGGCAGACTGGCGATTGAGTGAGAGGTAGTCGAGACCTACATCGAGTAAGAAGTCAAGACGTGTGCGGATCTCCTTGAGGATCTCCTTTGCGATAGCGTATTGTTGAGAGGTGAGAGGTGAAAAGTTAGAGGTGAGAGAAATGTTTTGCTGCGGAGAGTTTTCGGGATTGGAGTAATCTTTCACCTCTAACTTCTCACCACTCACCTCTAATTCTTCGAGCCATTCTCGTAACTCACTGATATCCATGGCAGAGAGTTCGGCGATGTTCTTGTCCCAGATGCGATAGGAGAGGGCTTCGCGGTTCAGTCGTTGACCGTGGCACACAGGACATTCGCACTCAGCGAGGAACTGGTCTGCCCAGCGCTGTCCGGCAGCAGAGTCGTCATGGTCCATCACGCTGCGCAGATATTTGATGATGCCGTCGAAGGCAACGAAGTAGTCGCTGGAGGTGTGGACGAGTTCCTTGTCGATGCGTACATTCTCGAGTGATCCGTAGAGAATCTCGCGGATGGCATCCTCGGGGAGTTCAGCGATGGGAGTCTTCAGACTATAGTCGTACTTCTTGAGTATGGCCTCCACCTGCCAGAAGATCATCTGGTTCTTGTATTTGCCGAGGGGTACGATACCACCCTCGTGGATGCTCAGACTGCGGTCAGGTATGACCTTCGACAGGTCGATCTCGTTGATGATGCCTAAACCCTTACAGTGCGGACATGCCCCTTGAGGAGAATTGAACGAGAAGTTGTTGGGCGCTGGGTCAGAGTAACTTATGCCCGTTGTCGGACACATCAGTCTTTTGGAGAAATGCTTGATGCTCTCCGTCTCCTTGTCGAGGATCATGATGAGGCCATCGCCCTGTTTCATGGCGATGGCGACAGACTTCTTAAGACGCTCTGTGTCCTTGTCAGACACCTGCAGCTTATCAATGACCACCTCGATATCGTGGTTCTTATAGCGATCCACCTTCATGCCGCGCGTGATCTCCATCATCTGTCCGTCGACACGAATGTTCAGATAGCCTTTGCGGCGCATCGCCTCAAACAACTCCCGATAATGACCCTTACGACTGTGCACCAAAGGAGCAAGGATGAAAATCCGATGGTCGGCATAGTCGTGGAGGATCATCTCGAGTACTCGTTCCTCCGTGTATTTCACCATCTCCTCGCCCGTGGCATAGCTGTAAGCCTTACCAGCTCTGGCAAAGAGAAGTCGCATGTAGTCGTAGACCTCCGTCGTCGTACCGACAGTAGATCGGGGATTCTTGTTGGTGGTCTTCTGCTCGATGCTGATGACGGGCGAGAGACCTGTGATCTTGTCAACGTCAGGACGCTCCATACCGCCAAGGAAGTTGCGGGCATAGGCTGAGAAGGTCTCGATATAGCGGCGTTGACCCTCGGCAAAGATGGTGTCGAAGGCAAGACTTGACTTGCCCGAGCCACTGAGACCCGTGATGACGGTCAGGGAGTGGTGGGGTATGTGTACGTCGATGTTCTTCAGGTTGTGTACCCGAGCGCCATAGACATTGATGCTGGTTTCTTCTTTCATGTCACAGTGGACTGGTTACTTCTCGTTGGTGGTGGTTGTATCGTTATAGTTCCGCAGAAGGTTCACGTCTTTCCGTATGTTGTACTCCCTGCCGTCAGCACCACGTGCCTTGACCAGTACAAAGTAGACACCCTCTTTGACGTCGTGCCCATGATATGTACCGTCCCAGCCTTGGGCTGGATCTGTCCATTCGAAGAGCTTCTGCCCCCAACGGTTGAAGATATAGGCGTGGAAATCAATAATGCTCTGATATTCCTTGGCCTTGTATATCTGATTGTATTCGTCGCCATTGGGCGAGAAGGCGTTGGGGAAAACCAGCTTGCTCTCGCTGACGGTGACTTTGATGACGGTGGAGTCAATCACCTCGCCTTCAGACTTCACTAGAAGGGTCACATTGGTCGTGCCAGAGGTGGTGAAGGTGTATTCCGTATCCTCTTCGTAGCGCACCATAAATGCTTTCTCTTCGCCTGCCAGCTGGAAGTGCCACTCGAAGGAGGGGTTGAATTCTTCCATGTTGGAGGGGTTGGCACGAAAGGTGACAGTCAGCGGAGCCTGGCCGTTAACATCGCTGTCGGTAACAGTCTCAACGCCTTCATCGTTGATATAGGTAGCCGTCGGCGACAGGGTGGGATCGGGTTTCTGTGCCTGAGCTACAGATGGTGTCAGTAGCGCCATGAAAAGTGCGGGGAGCAGTTGCTTGATTCTCATTGTTTTTTCTGTCTTGAATGTGCAAAGTTACTAAATAATTCATAATTCGATATTCTTTTTTAAAGAAAAAGCGGTAAACGGGGTGCATTATTCACAATTATTTTGTACTTTTGTGGGCGAAATTGATAATTTTAGCGTTTTATGAAACGAACTTTAAGATACTTCCTGCTGTTGATGGTGCTGACTTTGGGCACTTCCATCGTGTCGGCTCAGCAGCCTGCCAATATCCGTGAACAGCATCAGGTCAAGAAGAAAGAGACGGTGTTCGGCATCTCACGAGCCTATGGTCTCACCATCGAGGAACTGATCAATGCGAATCCGGAGATGAAGCAGCAGGGCTATGAGCTGAAGAAAGGAGCCGTTCTGAACATTCCTTACCCGAAGTCGGTGATTGAGAAACAAGAGGCCGAGCGTGCCGCCAAGGCCAAGAAGGCTGCGGAGGAAGCTGCTAAGGCTAACGATGTACGAAATCGGGAGATCCGTCTGGGAGTGATGCTCCCGTTGCATGACATCAATGGCGACGGACGTCGTATGATGGAATACTACCGTGGTGTGCTGATGGCCTGTGACAGTCTGAAGAAGCAGGGCGTCTCCATCGATGTGCATGCATGGAACACAGCAGAGGATGTTAATATATATAAGGTATTAGAGGATCCTGCTGCTGCGAAGTGTGACCTGATTATCGGTCCGCTCTACTCCAAGCAGATGGATGCCTTGTCTGATTTCGTCGCCAAGCATGACATCCGTCTGGTGATTCCTTTCTCTATCAACGCCCCGCAACTGACTACCAATCGTAACATCTTCCAGATCTTCCAATCGCAGAATGAGGTGAGCGAGGCAACGATCAGCCATTATCTGGAACGTTTCAAGGACTGTCATACAGTCGTCATCGACTGTAACGACACTACCAGCAAGAAAGGCGTCTTCACCTTTGCTCTGCGCAGACAGATGGAGTCGCGGGGGATGGAGTGCGTCGTCACGAACCTGAAGTCAAGTGAGGAGTATTTCTCTAATGCTTTCAGTCGTACGAAACCCAACGTCGTGGTGCTCAATACCGGTCGTTCGCAGGAGTTAGGCGTCGCCTTCTCAAAGATCAACGGTCTGAAGGCCAACAACCCCGAACTCGATATCACCATGTTCGGCTACTCAGACTGGCTGCTCTATACCCACAGGTATCTGGAGAACTACTACAAATACAACACCTACATACCTTCGGTATTCTATTATAACCCGCTGTCGCCAGCCACTCAGCAATTCCAGCGGAAGTATCGTCAGAACTTCTCCAGCGACATGCAGAACTTGTTGCCGCGTTTCGCCATCACAGGCTTCGACCATGCCTATTTCTTCCTGAAGGGACTGCATAAGTATGGTAAGACCTTCAATGGTGCCGAGGGGATGTTCGGCTATCCGGTCATACAGACACCGCTGAAGTTCGAACGCTATGGCAACGGTGGGCTTCGCAACAAGACGCTGCTGTTCATCCATTATAAGCCCGACCATCTGATGGAGATATTTAAGTTCTAACAGGTGAAAAGGTGAAGAAGTGAAAAGATGAAGAAGTGAGCATGAGAATCAAGAATCTTAAGGTACCTAGGTGTGTGGTGAGGGTTTTACTCTTTCACTTTTTCACCGTTTTACCTTTATGTTCTTTCGCCCAAGTGGGAGAGTACAGGACGGATTTCGCCCTTGGATTTAACGGTGGTGTGGCCATGAGCAATGTCTCTTTCATGCCAATAGTGCCGCAGTCTATGCTCAATGGTCCTACCTTCGGACTGACGGCACGCTATACCTGTGAGAAGTACTTCAAGAGCATCTGTGCCGTGGTGGCTGAGGTGAACTATACACAGATGGGATGGAAAGAAGATATCCTTGACATGAACGACCAGCCCGTGCCCTTGCATACCGACGAGTCGCAGACACTCAGCTATGCCAGGAAGATTAATTACCTGCAAGTGCCTTTGTTGGCCAGACTCGGATGGGGTAGGGAACGCAATGGCTTCCAGTTCTTTATACAGTTGGGGCCACAGGTGGGTTTCTATCTGAATGACAAGATAGAAAGTAACTTCGATGTCCGCAATCCGGCCTTCAATCCGAAGATTGAGAACGGTTCTTATGGTCCGGAATACCAATACGGAGCCAAAAGGGCCTCGCATGTCGTGGCACAAGACACCATGGCTGTGAAGTATAAGACGGATTATGGCATCTCTGCCGGTGGAGGTCTGGAGTTCAGCAACCGACACTTGGGACACTTCATCGTGGAGGGACGCTACTATTACGGATTAGGTAATCTCTTCGGTAATACGAAGCGTGACTACTTCGGCCGCTCGAACTTCGGAACGATCGTCGTGAAGGGCACCTATCTGTTTGATATCATCAGAACCAAGAATTCAAAAATTAAATAACAACAACTATGTTTGAAGGACAACCTAAAGGTTTATTTGCGTTGGCATTAGCCAACACCGGCGAACGCTTCGGCTACTATACGATGCTGGCCGTATTCGCCTTGTTTTTGAGAGCTAACTATGGATTGTCGCCTGCCATGGCCGGTACGATCTACAGCGCGTTCCTCATGTTAGTGTATTTCTTCCCGCTCATCGGCGGTATCATGGCCGATAAGTTCGGCTTTGGCAAGATGGTCACCACGGGCATCATCATCATGTTCGCCGGCTATCTGTTGCTCTCGGTACCCCTCGGCGGCGATTCTACGGCATTGGTGGTGATGCTTGCTGCCCTGTTGCTCATCGGCTTTGGTACGGGACTCTTCAAGGGTAACCTCCAGGTGATGGTGGGTGACCTCTACAACGACGAGCAGTATAAGGACAAGCGCGACTCGGGCT
>Ga0265298_10009436_pt1 | contig 11622 bp, 14 predicted proteins | sample AusTroGonzalo_MG_3_FD_193486 | JGI IMG/M metagenome (GOLD analysis project Ga0265298, IMG submission 193486) | Bovine rumen microbial communities from tropical cattle in Woodstock, Queensland, Australia - Gonzalo_01 | ecosystem: Host-associated > Mammals > Digestive system > Stomach > Rumen ...
ATGGAATATTCGCCTTCCGCCAACGGGATGTTGTTGCCATAGTGCGGACCGTCAGAGGCCGCCATGGGCATCATGGAGCCGGAATAAACTTCCTTGCCTTCCTTGTCCTTGATCACGAAATCAATGCTCAGGTAGGGTACCCAGCCGTCCACCGGGAAACCGTAGGGATTCTCCTTGGCGGTCAGGTCCACTTCGATATGCAGGTCGGAACCTTCCTTGGGCGTAGCATTCTCGGCGGGAGCCATATCCACGGGCTGGAAATAAACCATCGCCATGGTCATGAAGCCGACTTCCTGTTCGCCTTCAACGCCGAGTTCATATTCATCGAAGCCGGCTTCTTCTTCCGCCAGGGAAACGGCGGAAACAGCAAAGAGCATCATCGCGGCAAGCAGCAGAGCAACCAGTTTTTTCATTTGGACATCCTCCTCATTCATAAGAACTCTTTTGTATATCCGGCACGATGATTCGCGGGGCACAGGCGCCGGTGGAGCCTGTGTTGGATTACAGGCGCCGGTGGCGCATGCGTTGCTTTCATCGTGAGGGTATCAGGATTGAACGGGCTGAGTCGTTTCATCGACCTGAGCGGTCTGATCCTTCTCAGTCGTCTGAGCGGTCTCAGCATTCTGAGAGAGCTGGGCGATCTGCGCCTTCAGCGCGTTGATTTTCCCGCGGTAGTGTGCCATCATAAACGTCACCAGCAGGATAATCGCCAGGATCAGCTGAGGCACAAGCGTTTCCAGCCATGGATAAATTCCGAAGATCTGGATCACATCGTTTTCCGGGATGCCGGGAACGCGCAGCGTCAGATCAAAGACATTGCCTTCTGCCAGTTCCTTGATGCCGCTGCCCAGGAAACTGACGCACATGATTGCCATCAGAATGGAGGTGGCTGTGAAGAAGATCTTGATCGGCAGTTTGATGGACAGCTTTGTGATTGCCAGGTAGACGAAAACCAGCACAACACATCCGACTCCGAATCCTGCCCAGACCATTCCGGGATTTCCTTCGCTGAGCATCGGCTGATAGAACAGGACTACCTCCGCCCCTTCCCGGAACACACTCAGGAAAGCGGTAAAGGCAAGGGCAAATGTACTTCCACTCTCCACGGAAGACTGGACCTTCCCGTCAATAAAGCGGCTCCAGTTGGCTGCTTCGGCTTTGGAAATCATCCAGTTGCTGACGTAGAACAGTACGCAGACTGCAATCAGCGCCGTAATCCCTTCGATAACTTCCTGCGCAAGGCCTGCGCCGACAAACGCCTGTTTTGCCCAGGAGAGTATAAAAGCTGCAACAAAGCTCGCCGCGATGCCGGCGATGGCACCGAAATACACGTTCCTGACGCTCCGGCCGTTCCCGCTCTTGACCAGATAGGCAATGATTGCCGCAATGACAAGGATCGCTTCCAGACCTTCGCGGACGATGATCCCGAAGGCTCCCAGGAAGGTCAGCAATTTCGGGTCACTTTTCTTTTCTTCCGCAGCAGTGCTTTCCCCGGCAGCTTCATTCACTTCCGCGGCTTCCGCCGCCTTTGTCTCCGCGTTCTTTGTGTCGATCGCCTTGGCATATTTCAGAATGTTGTTTTTCGCCTTATCGGTCGTGGTGCGGTACTTGTTTTTCTGGTACTTTTCCGCTCCGGACCCAACCAGGTTGCGTAGATCGGAGAAGTTTTTTTCCACAGCCTGCCTTTCCTTAATGGAAAGTTCCGTATAAATGGCATGATTCAGTCCGGATTCCTCATATACCGAATAATACGCCGTGTTCAGGTTATCCCGGGCCGCGTCAAAGTCTTTATCCAGATAAGCCATGTAGGCCGTATCCAGCAGTTCCTTGACCAGCGTCGCAGCTTCATACCAGCTGGCATATTTTGCCGCGGCGTTGGGATCCGCGGAATATTCCGCGTAAGGATCACTGGTTACCAGCTCACCGCGCTTGTAGTACTTGGTTTCGCTCTGTACGCCGCCCTGCATGGCCGCCAGCTTGTTTCCGTCCTCCCGGATCATCGCTTTCAGTTTTGAAAGCGCGCTACGGACCGATATCTTCGTTTCAGTCGTCTGATTCTCTTTTTTGACAGCTGCCTTACAGGCGGAAAACTGCATCTCAACTGCATTCTTGCGGTTTCCGCTGACATAGCTCATAGTCTGCCGTTCGAAACCGGTTGTCTCATATACCCGGAAGTATGCGTTGCTCACATTGTCGTAGGCGGCAGACGCATCACCGTCCAGGTAGGATTCGAAGGCAGCATCCAGGAATTTGTCGATCTCGTCCGCCGCATCCGCCCATCTCGTTGATGCCGTTTCCTCGGCAAGCCCGGACAGCGGAAGCGCAAACAGGGCAACGATCAAAATGCATAAGACTCTCGCAAGGATTTTCTTCTTTTGCATGCCCGTTTTTTCCTCCGTTAAGCATACATAACGTTAGCACCTGCTAACTCGTAAAAAATGGTAACACATATTTCCAAATGCCGTTATCCGGATATTGACTTCTTGTTCGTATATCCTTGTCTAAAATAGACCTTTTGTATTTTTTCCCTGAAAATCGTGGAAAATTCGGTTAGTATGTGCTAATATACGAAACTGGTTAGAGGTGGCTAATCTTGTAAGGACTGTCAGTGGGAGGAAACCGGCGTGAGCAATCAACAGATTCAGTCAGAACTGCCTTTGAAGAATGAAACAAAAAAGACCGGTGGAGAGATTCTGTCGCAGGCCGCATCCGATTATATTGAAGCGCATTTCAAAGAAAAGTTCTCTCTGCAAAAGATGGCGGATGATCTTTACGTAAACGGCTGCTATCTTCTCCGGGCTTTTAAGAAGCACACCGGTTATACCCCGCTGGCTTATCATAACCATGTCCGTTGTATGGAAGCCAAGGATTTACTGGTCCATACCGATAAAGGAATCTCCGAAATCGGTGAAATCGTCGGGTTCGTTTCCTCAGCTCATTTTTCCCATGTTTTCAAAAAAACCGAAGGTTGCACCCCCACTGACTACAGGCTCTCCAACCGGGTCTACTGGGAGCGCGAGAAGACAAATCATATAGATTGACTATGTTTTGAGGTAGAAAATGAATATTCAGATCGTGGAAGGGATTCTGATCCCCTTCCTCGGAACTGCTCTCGGTTCCGCAATGGTCTTTTGCCTGAAAAAGCAAATTTCCGAAAAAGTTCAGAAAGCATTGACCGGTTTCGCAGCAGGCGTTATGGTTGCCGCTTCTTTCTGGAGTCTGCTGCAGCCCGCACTGGAGAGCAGCTCACATATGGGTTCCCTGGCTTTTCTGCCCGTAGCTGTCGGATTTCTGATCGGTATCGGATTTCTGCTCGGGTTGGATGTGCTCACACCCCACATGCATATGGACAGTCAAAATGAGGGGCCGAAAAGCGGGTTCAAGCGTACGACCAAACTGATTCTTGCCGTGACACTGCACAACATCCCTGAAGGTATGGCAGTCGGAGTGGTTTATGCCGGATTGCAGGCCGGATCCACAGGAATCACAGCTGCCGGGGCACTCACCCTGGCGCTCGGTATTGCGATCCAGAATTTTCCCGAGGGTGCCATCGTCTCCATGCCGCTGCTGGCGGAGGGTATGCCAAGACACAAAACCTTCCTGATGGGCGTGCTTTCCGGCGCGGTCGAGCCCATCGCCGCAGTCGTCACGATTCTGGCTGCCGGCCTTGTCACCTCCGTGATGCCCTATTTTCTGGCCTTTGCCGCAGGCGCCATGATGTATGTCGTTGTGGAGGAACTGATTCCCGAAATGTCGGAAGGAAAGCATTCAAACATCGGCACGATTGCTTTTTCCCTGGGGTTTGTCCTCATGATGATCCTGGATGTTGCTCTGGGATAAATCTTCTTCAGTTCGTTTCCGATTCTTCATTGCTTGGACTGATCGGGAAAGCCTCTGAACAAATAGATCCCGCATACCGCATTGAAGCCGACGGCGGCAAATACACTGAAACGTTCCACAATCCCGAAATACTGCGGAGGAACCGCCTTTTGGCCAATCGCACCGATCAACATCATATGGAGTGCGACAGCCGCCCAGATCCCGATCCCCCGGATTCCGTCTTTTCTGAACCCGGCAATAATCAGGCACACCAGAGAAATGATTGACAGAAGTACAACGGCCACTGTGACCGCTATATGCATGCTCTCCTGAAACGACGCAATTTCCTTTCCGCTGTCCGTAAGCGGAAACATCGCATATCCTACATTGGAAACCCAGTTCATGATTGTAAACAGGTGGATACCAATCCGGAAAAGCCTGCCCGAAACCTTGTTCTCGGAAACATATATGGATACACAGGTTGCGCAGACCACGCTGCACACACCGTACAGTGCGGCAATCCGGTTCCAGAGCATTCTGGACGGTGCGCTTTCAGCAGACAGATCACTGACGGCCTGTTCCATCCAATTATATCCGGGAAACGCGGATGGCGAAATAACCACCGCCAAAGTGTAGGAAAGAAGCGCGACGACACCGGTTAATCCGAGCCAGTTAATGAGTTTTCTTTTCATGACAATCCCCTCCGATCTCTGTACTGAACCATTTAACGAAATCCGCCAGTTCTTTTGTATATGGTTTTTCACCATCATCGAACTGATCTGTCACCCCGGCTGTGATCCTGTCCATCCGGTAGTCAATCAATGAATGGACGGTAAGCGCAAAAGTCATCGCAGCCGTATCAATACTTTCGCTTTTCATCTTTCCATGCACTGCCAGCGCATAGAAAAGATTTCTTGTTGACCGGATCATGTGTTCTGTTTCTTCCAGCATGATCTCCGCAGCCAGAGGATTGATGGATCTTTCGGAATAAAGCACCCTGAAAAAAAGCATCATATTCGGATCCATGATCATGCTCAGATAAGCGTTCAGGCATTCGGTCAGAATCTGCTCCAGAGTCTTTTGCTTATAATCCTCAGGATCTGCAAATCCTGTGGAACGGTTTTGCTGTGCTTTCTCTCTGAGAAAGGTGTACATCGCTTTGACGATTTCGTCTTTTGACTTGAAATGGTTATACAGAGACGGGGCTTTTATCTGTACTTTCTCCGCAATCCGGGACATAGAAACGGATTTCAGTCCGTTTTCAGATGCCAGTTCCAGCGCCGCCATGATGATTTCTTCTCTTCGTTCCATCATCACGCCTCCCTCGTAAACTATTTTCTATTAGTTATTATACTAATTATTATTAGTTTTTTGTCAAGAAAATTATGCTGATCCGTCATGGATCAGCAGGCAGTATACCATTATTCAGAAGGGCAGCGTCCAAACCTGTCTTTCCGTGTAAAATCATCGGGAGTAAAACGTGGATGACCCGTTTATCTGTTTTTCCTGATAGCGGATAAGATCCGCGCTGATTTTCTCTGCTTCCTTCCTGTCGATATGATACTGAATCATATGTGTCAGGATAAAGACAGTAAAAACGCCCAGTGCAAGCGCGGGAAGAACCCAGCTTTTTTCTGTAGGAATTGTATCTGAGCTCAGAGCAATCAGGATAATCGCCCCTTCAATCAGCAGCAGGCTGATGATTTTTCGGATGATCAGACTCCTGACGCTGAGTTCCTTGTCTGACCGGGTTATCATGGTTGCCGCTGTACCGATCATCGCGTAGAAAAGGGGTGAAAAGAAGGCTTCATAACTGAAAACGCGGTCCCGGTCCAGCAGGTACCCCAGAATAATCATCAGAATGGTGATCAGCGTAACCAGAAGCGTATACAGGCGGAGTGCCCGGATAAGCAGTTCTTTCCGTTTTCCATTGGTCATCCGGGTTCACCGCCTTTCAGAATCTTTTTCAGCTCCGGTACATATTTCCGGGAGATAATGACTTCCTCGCCGTTTTTCAGGATAGCGGAGAACCTGCCGTTCAGAGCGGGACGAACAGAAGTGATTTTCATCAGGTTAACGATCATGCTCTTGGAAACCCGAAGAAAGCTTTTGTTCTTCAGCAGATCTTCCAGTTCATATAGTTTCATCCGGATTTCGTAACTGTCTGAAGCGGTATACAGAAAGAGCCGCTCATCCACCGACTCGGCGTAGAACAGATCGACAACGGGCACTTCAAAACGCTTTCCGTCCCGCATGGCGCTGAGCTGTCCCTGCCGGGATTTGACAAAGGATATGATTTCCTGTATCTCATCCGTAATCCAGTGATATCGGACCTCCACTATTTCCGGTTCGCTTTCCGGAATCTTCCTGATCTCCAGTTTCATTTGCCTGCTCCTTTATACCGGCTGCTTCCTGCCGGGCTGCAGCCAGTATATCAGAGCAGGCACGGAACCGCAATGCGCTTATTATCCCTCCAGATGTTTCCAGTTCCATACGGAATAACCACCCAGCAGAATGGCACTAGCCGCAATCATAATAACTGTGGTTTGAACCGGACCGCCAAGGGCACTGTACAGCGCTTCATCATTCGCGATAATGGAAAGAGCATTGAACACCCCGTGAAAAATGATGCACGGTACCAGGCTCTTCCCTTTGTGGAAAAGGATGACCAGTGCAAACCCTACAAACACGGCGAAGATGATCTGGCCGATGGTTTCAAGGAGATCCTGCCCATTGATCAGATTCACAATATGCCCGATCCCGAAGGTAACCGATGAAATGATGATCGCCCGGGTCAGGTTTTCCTTTTCAATTGCCCTGAACAGGAAGCCGCGGAAGATGAGTTCTTCCAGGAACCCGACACACAGCATGCTGACTGCATAGAGGATTGACTCCGCCGGGAAAAAGCGGAAGGCCGGGTTGAAAACCACCTTGTAGAGGCAGACCAGTATCAGCGGAATGAAAAACCAGGCCTGAGCAAGCCGGTAGCGCGGCAGAAACAGCCCGTACTTTTCCGTCAGGTTGTTACGCCTCACCCACAGAAGCAGGGTGGCACTCATCGCAATATGAAAGGCAGCCGAAACCAGCTTTTGAATGCCGACGGTCTCGTTCAGAGCTTCCGCCAGGCTTGTAACGATCACATAAATCGCAATCCATACCAGTGCAAAGATCAGTTCGTTTTTTTCATACAGTTTCTTCATGGTACATCCTCCGTCCGTTTGATCAGGACAAAGGATATACGACGGAACAGGAAAGCACAACAAATTGTCTGGTGAAATGCATTTTCTGCGGGTAAGATGCTCCGGATTCTATTTGTTCTCACCCATGGAATAATAAATAACCGTTGTTTTCATAAGATTCAGTTCTTCTTTTGCTCGTTTTCCCATTCCTGCAGGAAGCTTTCCATAAAAGCATGCCGGCTTTCCGCCATTTCCTTTGCTTTTTCCGTATGCATCATTGCTTTCAGAAGAAGCAGTTTTTCATGAAAATGCGCTATGGACGAATCCAGCGTCCTGCCGTGCTTCCCGCCGTAAGCGAATGTCCGGGCAATGCCTATGGCTCCGATCGCGTCCAGCCTGTCCGCATCCTGAACGATTTTGCCCTCAAGCAGTTCAGGGCACTTATCCCTGTTTTTGCTGAAAGACACGGAGTTAATCGTCGTACAGATTTTTATGGCTGTTGCTTCATCCACGTTCTGCGAGTCCAGAAAAGCTCTGGCATTCGCGTTGTCTGCGGTTGCAAACAGTTTATAATCATCCGCGTCGTGAAGCAGGGCGGCCAGGGCAACAATCTGCCTGTCACAGTCCGGTTCGGAATCGGCAATCTCCATGGCTGTTCGGTAAACCCGCATCGTGTGATCAAAGTCATGTCCGTCGCTGTTTCCCTGAAACAGCGTCCGAATATACTCCGTCGCTTCTTTTACGATCTTTTCCGGCATACTTTCTCTCGCTCTTCGTCATAATATCACAGCAACTTGTGCGACACGGAAAGTATATCATGAAAACAGACTCTTCTGAAGAATGATTTGTGATTTTGCATGAAATGCATCTGTCCGGTTGTTACTCACAGTATTTCGAATTCAGATAATCAGGTTTCATTTGTACAGGAAAATCACTTCTTTTTGTCCAGCAGGATTGTTCTGGCTTTCTCCTCCGTATCGTCCGTTTCGTCATATCCGTCATACGGAGCGTCCGGATCCGGAACCCGCTTGTGAAGCCGTGAACAGAGCTGATCCCGGTGAGCGAACACAAAATCCAGATCATCAGACCATCCGGTATGGCCTGTAATCACCGCGATTTTCCGATTCCTGGCTCGCAGGTTTGTCTCCAGTTTTTCAAGGCTTTGTACAGAAAGTTTATTGCTTTCAGCCAGCATGGCGATAAAGCTGTATCCGCCGTCCGCACCAAACCAGATTGTGTCGCCTGTAAACAGATATCGGTCATCAATCAGGTAAACCATATGTCCCCAGGTATGCCCCGGAACAAGAAGACATTCAACCTTGATTCCCTCAATATCCAGAACCTGCCCGTCTTTCAGCAGCCTGCGTTCATTGCTCATTTTGACCATGGGCAGTTTATACAGGCCATGGATCACTTTCCGGCGTTTTTCGCCCGTGATATAGCGGTTCTCAATCTCACTCAGGTAGACCACCGCATCCTTAAACAGTTGCTCGCTGTCCGGTTCCAGTGCGCCGACATGATCGGTGTCCTGATGGGTGATCAGAATATGGTTGATTGAGGAAGGATCGATATCCAGCCATCCCATCTTCTCTTTCAGGCGTTCATAGTTGTAACCGGCGTCGATCATGATGGTCACGCCGTCTTTCGTATAAAAGAAGATATTGGCAACCCACTCCCGTACACAGGACACATGTTCATCGATTCTTCCCGTGTTCAGCGGCTTAAAGATCTGGGTTCCGCGGTAGATTTTACTCATGGACTTCCGCTGGTGTTCCGTATCTTTCCTTGACATAATGCTTGTGCTCCTTCTTCTCCTCAGGCTTCCGCCTTTTTCTTATATCCGCAGTCGCAATAGGGTCCGCCGGAAGCCAGCGTGTATTTCCGAACAAATTTTGAAGTTCCGCCGGCTTCACTCATTGTGTAATCCAATCGACACATGGCCGGAGTCAAATCATACAGTCCCAATTCTTTCATCAAAGTGCATATGCCGCATTTTGTGAATCTTGCCTCATATCCGCTGCCATCAGAATACGGAAGAAAAGTCATATTCCAGGAATATGGGTTACGATCCGCTGACCGAAGTTCGGCAGTGGCCTTCATTCCGGCAATATCTTTCTCCGTGAACTTTCTTTTACCGCCCATTCGGCAGATTTTTTTCATGGCGCCGATCATCATAGAATCACGGTAGTATTTTGTCGCCTCATCCACAGACGGTTTCCGCGGAAAATTTAGAAGAAATGCGGACAGCATGGCGCAACTGACAATATTCATTTTGAACCGATCGCTTTTTTCGAATTCCGGCAGCTTTCCGATAATCTCGCGATACCTTTTCTTCGCCTTTCCTGTAATCAATCCGGCAGTCTTGCGATCGTAGTTCAAAGCAGCCGTAAGGTTCTTCCTGAACGAACCCACAAACAACAACCACATGCCGCAGGGCATTCCTGTATACTTCATGCTGTCTCCTTTACCTCTTCTTTCTGCTCACAAGGAATCCGCCGTCATCCTTCACTACTTCATATTCCTTTGCCAGTGGATTATCTTTCCCGACAACCAGATAATCACAGACATCACTGTTTCCGCAAGTTCCGCAGCGGATCAGCTGGCCATGGATTTCCGAAATACCAAAGAAATCACTGTTGCACAGAAGAGGAAGAATGTGAAGCATATTATGCTTCTTGGCAAACTCGGCGTTCGGGCACTGTGTAAAATGATATCTTGCAGCGTGATGCTCCTTGTCATACGGTTCATTTACATTGATAAATCCGTCCGGCCATGTCTCAGCATCTTTTCTGTCACGCCTTCCGACCTTTTGGAACACCTTGTCAATCAGCCACATATTTGAGGAACGGTTCAGATTGAAGATTTTTCCCAGCTTTGTAAATTGCCCCATGAAGAGATTCTGCACAAAGCCTTCAAGTTCCGAAATGGGAGGTTGATCAGGTAATGCGGGGTATAAGGCAAAAATCAGCATCCCACCGTAGACAGCCTGAGCATGTCCATTTTTTCTGCCAATATCAGGCAGATCCTTCAGATTCTCTGTATAATTCTTTTCAACCTGTTTCCAGATCGCCGAAGCAGATTCCACCCCATATCGGTCCTTTAGCCAGTCTTTTACCGGCTGACAATATGGAATCTCATTGATCAGTATATGGTCTGCCATTTTTCACCTCATACCAAAGTAATCAAGATGTTACCTCTCACCTTCGGCGTTAGATAAATCTAACCTTATCAGATATATTATATTCCATATTAAGTAAAAAGCAAGAGATCATCAGATTTACCAAGTCAAATTGCAGATTTTATATATAGTTTCCGCTCAACAGCATACAATGAACGTCATTATTCCAGACAGTATTGCACACAGGATCGCGAAACCAACTGTTCCCACCAACCATTTCCCGATCTTGTCCTTCCGGTCAATATATGGTTTCAGATCTTCCGTCCCGGGAATCTCCCAGGCTTTTGTGTGTCCGACCCAGTATTCATCAATCAACAACCGGTCGATTACGTTAGCAATGGACAGAATGGCAAACATCTGCCAAAAGGCAGGCCAGAATCCTCTCGTACCGTTGATGAGATATACACAGCTGATGAGGTAGATAAAATAAGACAAGATGCCAAGTATTTTGAAGATTCGCTGGTTCTGTTTTATCTTCTCTTCTGTAATCAGGCCCAATTGAACGCATCTCTCCTGTACATCTTTGTGGTAAAGAAACACCATACCTACTGCGCCGTCACGGATTCCGATTGCACAGTAAATCCACAGCAATGCTCCGAGAATCAACCCCTCAATAATGATTTTCAGAATCATTTTTGATTACACCTTCTTCAGATAGAAATCACAGCGATCCGCACCTTTGCCCAGCGTTCCGGAACGCTCAAACTTCAGGTGCGGCAGATCTCCATAGACACGCGCATCATTCTCGCAGTAGATTTTTGTCAGTTCAGGACAGCCAAGCTCTATGAAGTACTGGCAGTACGGGCAGAAATTGACATCCATTCGGTATTCGCCCTTTTTCTTCGGGTAGAATGTATTTTTGAAGCCGTTATTCGGGCCAAAGATCTTCTTCGTCAATGGATTCCACAGTTTTACAAACAGAGCCGGAAATCCCGGAAGCTTCATCAGCTGTTTAAGTTTCTTCGCGATCCCCTCACAATTCTTGATTGCACCGCCTTCAACTACAGCAAAGGCCTCCTTATCTCCGAGTTCTTCTTTTGCAGTCAGATAAATCGCGGCGGATGGAAAAATTTTATTGATATGGGGCTGTACGCCGTCAGGGATTGTGCCATAATGCTTCATGATTTCATCCAGTTTTTCTGTAGCCTTCTTCCAAAGTTCATTACTGCATGAAGACTTTTTGTCCAGTTCTGTTTTAAAAACAGTCCTTTTTGCCATGATCTGTTCCGCTGTTTTCATCATCATGTCCTCCTCATAAACGCTTCAATCTGTCTGACGTACTCTCCGGTTTCCGCAGCCAAATACCCGCAGTGCGGATATCCCTGCCGGATTGTCACCTCGGCTTTCGGCATATATACAGGAATTGTCTTTTTTGAATACTTCCAGTCAAAATCTCTCTCGCCAAAGTCCAAGTGTAGCTTTTTCTGCTCTGCGTCTGTCAAAGGC
>Ga0265298_10009437_pt1 | contig 11622 bp, 6 predicted proteins | sample AusTroGonzalo_MG_3_FD_193486 | JGI IMG/M metagenome (GOLD analysis project Ga0265298, IMG submission 193486) | Bovine rumen microbial communities from tropical cattle in Woodstock, Queensland, Australia - Gonzalo_01 | ecosystem: Host-associated > Mammals > Digestive system > Stomach > Rumen ...
CGAGTTCGCATTGGCACGAATTGAGGAACTGTTGCCAATGGTAGATGACAACACACCTGCCAACGACCGCAATGCTGTGGAGTTGACAATGATGTCGGATGTTGTCATTGATTATGAGAAGGAGCACTATCCCATTGGCAAACCTACCGTAGCGCAGTTGATACAGCTTTCGTTGGACGAAAAGAATATGAGTCAGAAACAGTTGGCTGCAGAGATTGGGGTTAGTCCTTCACGCATAAGCGACTATGTCTCAGGCAGGGCAGAGCCTACGCTGAAAATTGCCCGTCTGCTTTGTGTCACTTTAGGAATAACGCCAGCAGCTATGTTGGGCTATTAATCAATAGATAACTTCAATTGACAGAATCCCCACTGGTGCTGTCTATAACCTCATGGGGCGTCGTGTCGACGAAAGCGCCCTTTGCCCTGGAATATATATCAAGAATGGGCGGAAGGTCTACTTCCCCATTAAGTAAAATCCCACAAAGATCAAAGACCTGTCCCTCTGATCTCATAAATTCATCATCTTGCAAGGATTTTTTTCATTTTGCAAGACGCTTTAACCACATGCTGAAGAAACGGTCGTAGACCATATAGCCACGTTGAGGGTCGTGATAAAGGAATTCTTTTTCCAGAAGGGAGCTAACGGCCTGTTTGATACTGCTGGGTGCTGGTAAGTGATGGCGTAGGATGAACTCCGAAGCTGTAGGTGCGCTGACAGTCCCCTCGATGGCAACGGCTGTAAGGAATTTCGCCTGATTCTCTGTCAGAAGGTGATAGTTGTTCTGATAGTTTATTTCCTGCTCTGCGATAATCGTATGAATGGCTTCAAGTACGGTTTTTTCGGTAAGTGCTTCTTTGGGCCTGCGATATAAGCGGTTAAGAATCTTTTGGATATACCAGGTCTGCCCGTCTACCGCATGATACAAATAGGAAAAGACGTCTGGGGAAATCTCACGCTTCTGTTTGACAAAGAATCCATTGGCAAAATCCCTGTATCTATCAATGTTGATTTCCTTAATGATCATGATTTGGGAACTATTGAAGAAAGGGTGCTTGGGTGACATAAACAGATCTGACAGCAAATGCTGCTGGCTTCCAGAGAAGATGATGTGTACGTTAGGCACAAATTGGATGATGGAGCGTATGAAGGCGTCTGCTCCTATTTCGTTATAATTGGAAATCTGTTGAAACTCATCGATAGCAAGATAACAGGGCTGTTCTGACTCTTTCATATAGTCGAACACCTGCTGAAGTGTTTGCCGTGCGTTCTCCGGAGCAATCGTGAAACTGAAAGTCGGCATGCCTGTGATGGGGTCTGCTGTCATAGTAGGCCGCAGGGCGGTCAGGAATTTATTGAGTTTTCTTTTGATGGCTTGAGAGGGAGTGTCCAGTTTTCCCATGACGGCATTGGCAATAAACTCCACCATCTGATTGAAAGACTTTGTGGAGAAGATATCGACATAGAAACACTGTATCCTTTTATCCTTTGCTTTCATCTGCTCAAAGGCATGATGAATCAGCCCTGTTTTCCCGATGCGTCGTGGAGCCATGAGCGTTACGTTACTGCCGTTCATAAGTGCCTCAATCAGTTGCTCCGTCTCCTGCTCACGGTCGCAGAAGTATTCTGAGCCGAAGTACCCGTATTCGGGGAATGGATTGTCTAATTTTACTGCTGCCATGATTTCATATTTTGCGTTTCATATTTTATGAAATGCAAAATAAGTAATAATATCTCATATTATCAAGTATTAACTCAATAAATTAAAGATAATTAACGCGATTTAAACAGAGAAGGGACATCTCTTCCGTTTAGAGCAGAGCAACGTGGCTGGCGGATACCTGCTCAGGCTCATCACCCCCGACAATCAGGAGTACAACATCTGGGGCAAGCCGGGCTATCTGAATGCACAGCCGTTGGAGACGGGCTGGTGCTGTTTTATCCTCGGACTGACCAATGGCAACGGCGAGGACTTTGAGAACGGCGCCGTCTGGAATATCGACTATGTGGACGGCAAGGGATTCACCCTGAAGAACGTTGGCACGGGCAAATACCTAAAAGATGCAGGAAATGCGAACCACGACGAACCGACCTACTTCTCTTTCTGCACCCTCGCTACCACTACCGCCATCAACGACATCACGATTACCAAGCCTCACAATAGTGCCCTCTACGACCTCATGGGCCGCCGCGTCAGCGAAAGCACTCTCCGTCCAGGAATTTACATCAAAGACGGGCATAAGGTTGTGAAGAGGATGTGAAGATAATTACTGAACCCGGAGACACATCATCGTCAGATCATCGTTGGGCTCGGCACCGTTGCGGTGCTGAGCCACTTCTGTTTCAAGGGCCTCAACCACCTGACGGGCGGTGTCGAATTGGGTGTCTCTGAGGATGTCCAACAGCCGTTTGTCGCCAAACTGCTCCTGCTCCAGATTCTCGGCCTCGTTCAAGCCGTCAGTATAGATGAAGAGGGCACGGCCCTTCACGCTGTCCATCTCCTCGCCCTTGAACTCATAGTCAGGCCACAGGCCGATGGGCACGTTGGGAATCATCTTGAGGAAATCGCCCTGGTGCTTGCCGCCACCGATGACGGGCGGGTTGTGGCCGGCATTGCAGAAGGCGAGGTGACCCGTCTGCATGTCGAGCATACCGATGAACATCGTGACAAACATGCCGTTGACGTTGTCCTCGCCAGACAGTTCGCTGTTCATGCGGTTGCAGATGGCGGCAGGCTCCAAGCCCTGATGGGCCATCGTGCTGAACAGTCGGGTGACTTGAGCCATGAAGAGCGAGGCGGGCACACCTTTGCCTGAGACATCACCCACGGCGAAATACAGCTTCGTGCCGTTGATGATGCAGCCGTAGAGGTCACCACCCACTTCCCTGGCGGGCGTCATTGAGGCGTAAATATCGAGACCTTCATGTTTGGGGAACGTGCTGGGCACCATCGACATCTGGATGTTGCGGGCAATATTCAGCTCACCTTCAATGCGCTCCTGGTCAGCCTTCATCTTTGCCATACGCTTGGCCGAACGGTAGCGCTGGAAGATAAAGAGTGTGACACCAATCACAGTTAGCAAGATGAAGGCAAAAATGAGGATCATCTGCCTGTGCTCTGCCTGCATCTTCTCTCGTTCGCTCTGCAACTTCACTTCGTCCACCTCAAAGCGCTTGCTCAGCTCGTTCAGTTGGTCGGTTGTTTGTTGATTTCTAATAGAGTCTGTGACATTTCTCAATTTCGATAGACAATCATAGGCATCATGCCAGCTGCCCATCCCGGCAAATATGCGATACCGATGCTCTAAGGCATCCAAATATTGGCTGCTTAAATTCTCATTCGCGCCACTCAACTGCTCATTGCTCAACTTCAGGGCTTCCTCATAATGCTTCTGAGCCCTAGCCAACTCGATACGTTTATTGATCACTTCATTGCGGGCTACATCTGTCCATCCCATCAACTCATTATAGTAAGCTATGGAGTCAATCGCCAGGGCTGCCTCACGGTATTTCTTTGTGATTAAATAGTAGTTGTAGCACGAGCGCTGGTACATATAAAGAAAAGACTGCAGATTTCTCTTGGTAATCTTGACCGTATCCGTATGATGTCTGACCAATGAGTCGAGCGACTGCCTCCATTCTTTCAGCGTCTGCTCCATAGCCGGATAATCGTCCTGTTGCCTTAGCTGGCTCAGATAATGTGTATAGACCTTATTCAGAAAGCGAGGCTCATCCATGCCTTTCAATTTGTCAAGAACTTCGCGGAGCAGACGGGCACATTCCTTCGGGTTTCTCTGAGTATTGTAAACCAATGCCTTGATATAGTCGGCAGCCGCCAGCCCATAGTCATTGTTCAGACTCATGGCTTCGGTGTGCATCTTCTGGGCTTCCATCAAGGCGCTGTCGGGCTGTCCCGTACAGGCGTATTCTTCGCCCAACTTGATCCATGTCTCGTAATACTGGTGCCAAAGCTGGTGTTCGCGGCATAAGTCCATATTGACACCGACCATCATAACGAGGGAGTCGTGTTTGTTGTCGTTATAATAATCATTGACAAGATCATGCAGCTTCTTTGCAGAATCCTCCCAATTGATGTCGGCAGCCTTTTGGGCATTGCCCACTTTCGCGCCCCGCTGGCACGACATAGGAATAACGGCCAGCAGCAGGATAAGGGCTGCGGCCACCTGCCGGATGTTGTCAAGAGCTTGGCTTCGTTCCATATTCACAATTGTATTTCCGATGCAAAGATACAACTTTTTTGTGAGCTACCAAACTTTCGCACCTTATTATTTTTCGCGTTTGTACTCGATGCCGTCGTAGAGATCCTGCACGCCGTCGATGCTCTCTGGGATGAAATGGACGCGAGCCCCACGAATGTGCTTCTTGGGATTGAAGTCTGAAGGATTGTCCACTTTGTCGCTCTCGATCTCCAGTTTCAGCAGGCCTATCCCTTCCAGACTCACCTTGTCGCCGTTGCGCAGGTGTCGCTTGACGACTTTGGCAATTTGGCTAAGTGCAGTCTTGTAAACGACCTCGTCTATGGGAATCATTTCTTCGACGCACTCTTCCGCGATTTCCTTCGTGCCGACAGTCTGCTGATGCACAGCCACTGCCTTATATTTACCGAATGTTGAAAGTTTCGGCTTGGTTTCCTGTTGAAGTTTGTATTTCATAAACCGTCAAATGTAATTATCGCTGCAAAGTTACACTATTTTTTTGATATAAGAGCAAGAGGATGTGACTTTTTGGGTCACACCCTCTTGCTACGAAGAAATAAAATCCAAAGGTCTATTTCTTATTCTTGATGATATTATTGATGGTTACGATGTCAGCAGCGTTCAACTTATTATCCTGATTGGCATCGGCAGCCTCTTTGTCAAAGCCTGTAGGAGTCTGGCCCATGATGTGTTGGGCTATGGCTTTCACATCTGCTTCCGTCACATCCCCATCACCGTTGGCATCACCAAGTTTCTTAATGGTCAGCTGCCCTGTTGACTCTGGTAATGTGACCTTTGAAGCTCCAGATGTCAGCGAGTATTTCGCATTCTTAATGATGACAGGTTGCTTTCCGCCAGCCGTTTCAGCCACTTTCAACTTGAACGTACAGATAGCACCATCGTTCCCCTTGACTTCTTTGGACTGTAGCGAGAGTATGGCAAAGCTATAAGTATTATTGCCTATATAGTTCAATGTAGACATGTGACCATTATGTCGCTCACTCAGTTCATACATGTACTCGCCTTCACTATCTTGAACTATTGATACGCCCTCAGGCAAAACCAAATCAAAGCTATATGCATTTGTCGTCTGAGAATTCTTCAGCGATACGGTCAGCGTGCATTTGTCTCCTGGCCAAACAGATATGTCACCTACAGTAATGGCATCCGTTACTTCACCAGCTCGTGTTTCTGCTTTGGAGAGTGACCCATTCCCTCTTGACAAGGCATTAATCTTGCCTACGACAAGATTGACGATTCTCACAGCATCGGCAATATCCACATCACCGTCACCATTTGCATCAGCAGCCAGTTTCACGAATGAAGGTGTTGGCAAGCCTACTACATGATTGACGATACAGACTGCATCAGCGATATCTACGTCGCCGTCATTGTTGGCATCGCCCTTCTTGTAGTCACTGATAGTCAGTTTACTGGTGGTCTCAGGCAAATTAACCTTAGCGGATCCCGATGCTATCGAATATTTGGCATTCAAAATCTTAATGGCATAATCCCCTTTGGCAACATTATTTGCCACTTTCAACCTGAGTGTCCATATAGTGCCATCGTTACCATTAAGCTCCTTCGACTGTAAGGACAATACTGCAAAGCTATAAACTCCACTGCCAGACTGATAGTTGACAGTTTCAGAATGTCCGTTATGACGTTTGCTCAATGTATATTGATAGTCTCCATTACCATTCGTAGCCAACGTAACACCTGCTGGCAGTTGTAAGTCGAAGCTATAGGCTGTTGCAGCCTGAGCATTCTTCAGGCAGATGGTCAGGTTCGTTTCAAATCCTGGTTGTGAAGATGTCATTTGGGCATAGATAGCATTAGAAAGCTTTGAGATATCTGTAACACTAACTGTTCCTTTATCATCTGGATGCTCTGGATTGATAGGTTCTTCCGAACCCGACTCAGCAATAATTTCTGTTTGATATGGATAACTCGAACCCTCTTCTATCTTCCATACAGAATTAAAGTCCCAACCCAACTCTTTATAAGTAGCCTCCGATTTCAATTGGGCTGCCGTTTTGGCTGTACCGTTCAAAATATCGTCGTAAAGCTTTTGTGGCACATCATTGACTGACACCTGCATGGTTTTCAGAGCATAGTTGTTCATCTCTGGAGCAGGCGCATTGTTCTTGATGCCCCCAATGATTCTTTGGCCATAGCCTCCGCTTAGAGCTGACTGAGACTCATAGGTCACATCAATCTTATTGTTCATTGCCGCGCAGTTCTTCACGACGGCACCCTCACCATCATTATAGCCCACGACTCCAGCGCCATAATTCTTGCTGAAAAGATTGCCAACAGCGTAACACTTATCTACTACGCCATAGTTATAAGCAACAATACCAGCAGCCGATAATGACGAGTTGACAACGGCACTACTGTAACTATTGCTAATACTTGAGCCACTCTTGCTTAATCCGACCAATCCACCAACGTATGAATTCTTTCCTGTAGCAGTTAGCGTGCCATAGGTCAAACATTGTTCAACGTCCCCAGTCACTTCTCCAGCAAGACCTCCCACATTGGAATTTTCACCTGTCACATTGATAATAACATCAGCTTGGCAACCAATCAACTTTCCTCCTTCAAGTTTCCCAACCATACCGCCAACAGGAGTCCCGTCAGCAACTGTACCTGTTACCTTACAGTTCGTGATTGTACCATTTATCAGCTTGCCAATCAGGATGCCAGTATTAGCACCGCCTTTCACTTGCTTTCCATTAGCAGTCACCACCGTTAGGTTCTTGATACTACCATTGGCAAAGCAAGAGAAGAGGCCAGTGTTATCACGAGTGGAGTTGCACCAAAGGCCCGTAATCTTATGGCCATTACCATCAAAGTGGATTGTCTCACTTCCTTCTCGACCTATCGATTGCCAACCTTCTGTAGGACTGAACTGGTTGATATAACTCGTCAGATCAATATCATTCATCAATTTAAAGTAGCCCTTACGATATACGCCTGTCAAGTCAGAAGCTGTATATACCTGATAAGGATCGGATTCTGTGCCTTTTCCTAAGTAAGATACTATCTCTGTTGTATAATATGACTGTTTCTTACCTTCTGCCTTAGCACTAATCCTTACCTCATGACCAGCCTGCAATGGATTTACCGTAAACGAGAATTCATTTCCTGTGCTGACCATCTGATGTTCCACGCCATCTATCTCCAAGGTCACAGTACCACCATCTATACACTTTCCACTGATTGTTGTTGCACCAGATACCACCTGGGAGGTAATTACAGGCGGAGCAGTCTGTGTCTTGAAATAAGGATAACATTCTGTTTCCTGTATCTCCCAAATGTCATTGAAATCCCAACCCATTGCAACGTAAGTTGCTTTCAATTTCAAAGTTGTAGCACTAACACCTGTTCCGTTCTGTTTGTTATCTGTTATATCTTGGGCTACACCTTGATTGATGACGATGGTCCGATTGTAAGATTTATTCTCGTTTGTAGAACCTAGATCAGGAAGGTCTTCATCATTTATTCCAGCAATTCGACCTACTTCGCCTTCGTAAGCAGAAACACGTGTATTAATAGCTACAGAATTAGTTAGACTCCAAACATAACATCCACCAACTAATCCACCTACATTTTTTGCACCAACAACAGATGCAATTGTATAGGAATGAGAGATATTACCATAATTTTTCCTTCCAACAAGACCTGCTGTATAGTTTTTGCCAAAGACGGAACCACTAAAATAACAATTAGTAATAGAAGAACCTTGTACATCAGGGTATCCCCACCCACCATAATCATAGCCAATTAATCCTCCTGAATAATCACCTGATGCATAAACAGATCCGATTGCATAACAATTTTTTGTTTCTCCACTTTTATAATTGTAACCTTTGAGTCCCCCTACCTCTTCTGAACCATATACATTTCCAATGAAACCACTATTAGCAATGTTAAAATAAGATGCATATCCAATGACACCTCCAACCGTCTTGGCTCCTTTCACTTCTGCTTGAATATAGCAAGAAGACATATTGCCATCAATATATCCAAATGCTCCACCAACGTTGTTTGCACCAGAGATTTTACTATTGTATATATGACAATTGGTTGCTTGAGCTACTCCAGAACCAACAAGTCCCCCGATATTGTTTTCCGAAGCAATTATTTCCACAAAAGCACTACAGTCTGAAAGAATGATACCGTAATTCCTACCGAAATCACTCTTACCAACAAATCCGCCTATAACGGCATTACCCTTAATCTTGCCAGAAAAAGATACATTGCTAATTGTTGCCCCTTTACTATACCCAGCTATACCTCCAACATTATTTTTCCCAGCAATGGTATTGGCAACTACAGTCAAATTCTTTATAATTGGATCTGATGTTATATAACCAAACAAACCAATATTGTCATTGTTGCTTCTGTTAATCCATAATCCAGAGATGGTCTTTCCATTACCATCCAATATCCCCATGAATGCTGAAGATGATGAATTACCAATAGGTTGCCATCCTTGCGAAGGATACTCATCCTCAATAAACTCTGTCAAGTCAATATTAGCCATCAATTTGAAATACACTCCCTCTTTATTCAAGAAGTTACGCATCTGATTCAAATGAATCGGATTCAAAATCAGATAAGGGTCGTTTTCTGTTCCTGACCCAGATCCGCTAAACTGTGCAAATGTGAGTAGCGAGCAAAGGAACATTGCCGCTGAAGTTAATAGTCTTTTCATATCTATCTATTACTTTTTTTACGTTCTTCTGCTTCAATCAATTCTTTTAATAAATCTTCTTTCTTTTCTTCGAGTTCTTTTTCATCATTAGTTTTGGGTTCCCATATACAAACCTCCTTTAATAATCTCAAAATCAGAGGAGCTTTTCTTAATGCCTCTTTATTTGCAGTATTTAGAAATTGATTGTTTTCAATTCTCATTTCTAAGTAATTACGATCTTCACTGCTTAATCCATTAAAATTGGCTGACAACTCGTCAAGAACTCCAAAGAATAAATTCTTTCTATCCTCACTTAAACTTTTGAACAAATTGATAATTGTCAATTTTGGCCTCTAAAACACCCCAAAGTCAGCAGTTAATAAATTAATAGTTTTGAGCTTATGATACAAAAAAGGCGTAGGTGTCTGTTCTTCTGCCCATCCTGGGTCCAAAGGCCTTCGCATTGCCCACCTACACAGGACAGACAACGCACTTAGCCCACGTCAGAACGAACTATATATTAAATTAGGTATATAGAAACGCTCCACGTAGACGTCTCGTTGTCATCTGCCTGCTGTGAGGTTAGAGTTTGCGAAGTTCTTGAATCACAACGACAGACGTTCGAAAACGTCTTTCTCATAAAATAAGACCGCTCGCCGCCCACTAGCATCAGCTGTGCTGAAACCGCTCATGGGCTAAAGCGATGCCGCAAAGATACAAATAATTCCCGAAACATGCAAGTATTTCGGGAATTATTTGTAGTACGTCTGTTAAAATCTATTGAATGTCGGATTTACACTTTTTCAATCTCTTCCTCTGTAAAACCTGTCAGCTGAGTACACAAGGGACAGGAACATTGTGTAAAAGTGGGCGTTCCAGTCTTTTGTCTTTATTTTGTCTTTGCTATGTCACCATAAGCGAATTGTTTTTAAAGTATGACAATAATTATTATGTTTTGACGGTGCAAATATAAGGAATATTTGTGAAATTTGCAAGCTTTTGGGCAAAAAAAGCGTCTGAACGTCTATGGTCACGACGGGTAGGTGCCGGAGCTATAGCATTGCACAGCAAATCAACTCTATTATAAAATTTCAAAATTGCTTATATGCCTACATAAAATGTTTACTCTTTACTGATTTACAGTGGTTTATTGAATATTGAACATACATAAAGCCTACATAAAGCATACACTATACATACACTTAGCCTACATAAAATTGGGCAAGAAGAGGGTTTTGTATGACTTGTGCGTCGCAGTATAGGCTAAGTAAAGTCTATGAATAAGCGTCAAGTACCTTAGGAAAGGTTAGGAGTAAGCGGAAAATTCTCTCGAGAATTTTAGAGAAAGGACAGGGCAAAGTCGAAGTTTAGTTAGGGTAAAGTCCAAAATTCTCGAGAGAATTTTGGAGCAAATCCTAAGGAGAGCGATAGAAACAAGAAGGCTTTATGAGGGTTTAGTTGCTTGAAAAGTACGACGAAGTGTGACCAGATTGGTCTTGGTTTTGGGATTTCTGGCTGTTTTTGTGTAGGTAGAATGTAGGCTTAGTGTAGGTTTATTGTAGACTCTATGTAGGCTATAAATTACTCGAAATAGCTTTAAAATAATTAATTTTGAGTATTTTAGTGTAGGCATGTAGGCCAATATTGATTTTTGGGCCAAGATTTTTGTGATTTTTGTTTGGTCTTTCGCACGATTTTTATTATCTTTGCAGGCAAATTGCGAAACAAGAATGAATAACGACAGAAATAAAAGGAATATGAAGGTAACTTTTTTGAGACGCAGGGGCAGCAAGGAGTTTGCTGCGGGCGTGCAGCTTAAAGACATGGCGGCAAGTATCGCAAACTGTGTGGCAGAGAAATCGGTGCTGGCAGTCAGAGAGGTTTATCATCTGGTGAAAGCCAAGCGGCAGGCCGACGGTCAGATCAGCACCAACTGGAAAGACTGGAACGGTGGCGTGGCGCTGCCGAGGGTGTGCTTTGCTGCGGAATGGAGGAATTATAAAGGACAGCGGGAGATGGTGAGTTATAATGGGCTTGTTGTCATAGAGGTGAACGGGCTGCAGACTTATGAGAAGGCAGTAGAGGTGAGGGAACTGACCAAGAAGATGCCGGAGACGATGATGGTTTTCTTGGGGGCATCGGGAAAATCGGTGAAGATCGTCTGCCGAGGAGAACTGTTCAGGGAGGCGGATCAGACCACCCCGCCTGACGGCACAGAAGATTGCTCCATTAAGACGCAATCGCCTACTCAGGAGGGGAAAAGATTACCCATAGAGGAAGATGAGATCAGACGATTCCATCGGAACCTGTATGAGACGGCGAGGAGGGCATATCAGAACCAGTTCGGATGGGAGATTGAGTATCTGGAGCCTCGTCTTGACCGCACGGTGTATATGAGTGCCGACGCTGAGATGGGCTTCAATCCGGAGGCCAGGCCGTTCTATGCCGACACGGAGCAGCACGCTGACTATCAGGCGGTTGTCATCAGCGACGAGGACGACCGATTGATGCCTGGACGAACCGTGACACGCAGCTATCAGCTGAACTGGACCTTCATTATGGATCAGGTATTAGGGCGTTATTTCGAACTGCCTGACGAAGAGCGCGAGGCGACGCTGCTGATGCAGATTGCCTCGATGTGCCTCGACCAGGGGATCCCTCTGGCGCACGCCCAGGGGCTGACGATGCTCCACCCCGTGTTCAGC
>Ga0265298_10009444_pt1 | contig 11618 bp, 7 predicted proteins | sample AusTroGonzalo_MG_3_FD_193486 | JGI IMG/M metagenome (GOLD analysis project Ga0265298, IMG submission 193486) | Bovine rumen microbial communities from tropical cattle in Woodstock, Queensland, Australia - Gonzalo_01 | ecosystem: Host-associated > Mammals > Digestive system > Stomach > Rumen ...
TGTAATCTGGAAAGTCTCCGACGTTGTGGCATCCAGTGTCACCTCCGTCGCATTCAGGCTCAGTTCCGGATTCGTTTTCGTTGCCTCGCCGCAACTGCCCCATACCACATCACTCGGCCAGCCGAAGGACACCTCGCCCGGCATCAGCACGTACAGCGGCGTGTAGAGGTTAGGCGCCGTCGTGGACTCGATGTCGCAGGTGATGGTCTTGCCGTCTGCCGACAGCGCAAAATGGCCCTGGGCATTGAGCTGATAGGGCTGGTTCTCGTTCACATGGCAGAACGAACCGCCCAGACCGTTCATCTGCACGTCAGCCTCAATCTTGATCTGGTAATTGCCTTCGGACACCAGCAGACAACTCAGATAGATCTTGTTGTCGCCGTTGGTCAGCTCCTCATGGCAGTACTGAGCCGCAAAGCTCATCACACTTGCGCATACCAGCGCAATCAATAAGGATAATTTTTTCATGCTATAATAATGTTAATTGTTAATTTACACAATCGCAAGATTGCTTGCCAACTGCTCCACGCTGCTGGCACCAACGAGCACGGATGTCACGCCCTTTTGCTCCAGTATCCAGTTCAGCGCCTCCTGGGCGATGGTGCGTCCGTTCGCCTTGCCCTGCGCTTCAAGCTGATGAAGATAGTCCAGCAGCTCCGGCGTGCGGCGTTCCGATTTGAGGAAATGCTCCTGCGCCATGCGGCTGTCCGACGGAATGCCGTTCAGGTAACGGTCAGTCAGCAGTCCCTGCGCCAAGGGCGAATAGGCGATGAAGCCGATGCCCTGTTCGCGACAGAAATCCAATATACCCTCTTCTATCGGTTCACGGTTGAGCATATTGAGCCGTCCCTGATAGATGAGCAGCGGTACGTCCCGCTCCTTCAAATACTTTGTCGCTGCCTTCAAAGGCTCCAGCGGCCAGTTGGAAATACCCACATACAGTGCCTTGCCCATCCGCACAATATCCACCAATGCCTGCAAGGTCTCTTCAATAGGCGTGTTGGGGTCGTAGCGGTGCGAATAGAACAAGTCCACGTAATCCAGCCTCATTCGTTGTAGCGACTGGTCCAGACTGGACATCAGATACTTGCGGCTGCCCCACTCTCCGTAAGGACCGTCCCACATCAAATAACCGGCCTTGGACGAGATGAAAAGCTCGTCGCGGTATGGGCGAAAATCCTCGTCCATCAACCGTCCGAAGGTCTCTTCCGCACTGCCTGCCGGCACACCGTAGTTGTTCGCAAAATCAAAATGAGTAACCCCATGGTCGAACGCATAGCGGGTAATAGCCTGACTCCGGGCATAGGGCGCATCCGCTCCGAAATTATGCCAGAAACCCAGACTCACTTTGGGCAGGAGCACACCGCTTTTTCCGCAGCGGTTGTACATCGTCGTGCTCTGCGCGTACCGTTCGTTGGAAGCCAAATAGGAAAGTTGTGTTGCCATGGTGTCCGTGTGGATTTGGTTTAACATGTTAAAAATCGGTGCAAAGTTACACTTTTTCTTACATATACGCAAGCATTCGCGCATGTTATGCAGCACAAAAGTACGTACGCACATAAAAAAGTACGTACCTATTTGCTGATTTTCAGTGACATACATATATAGCACCACCTCAAAAAAGTACGTATAAAGTACTCCAATTTTCGTCACACCACAGCCAAATAGGCCAATTTTACAAATAATGCACCATAAATTTGCATATGTCAAAAAAAAGCAGTACTTTTGCAGCGCAAATAGAAACAACATGAAAAAACAAATCCTTATCATAGGGTGCCTGCTGGCATTATCTTTGTCCGCCACGGCGGCTGTTTCCACGATTGACTCATTGCTGAACGTCCTGGAAACGGAAGTGGCGCAGTCCGATAAATATATCGCACGCAAGCAGGCGCGTATTGACTCGCTCTGCTCCCTGCGCCGCAAGACGCCGGAGGTGCAATTGCGCATTGCGGGCGAGTATCAGCATTTCCAGAGCGATTCATCCCGCGTATGGTATCTGAAACTGCAGCATGCGGACGAACCCATCCGCACGCAGGCTTATATCGGTTTTGTCAAACTGCTGGCTTCGTCAGGCCATTTCAGCAATGCCATCGCCTATCTGAACAGCCCCAGTGCGCCGTCCATCAACAGCGTAGAAGGCTACAAAATGGCATGGCTGCTGTATAGCGAAGCGGCTGCCGGCACGCAGGTGCCTATGTTCCGGGAAGAGCAGGAGATGAAAGCCGGTCTGTATTACGACTCGATGATGGTGGCCTTGGAGCACGGAGCCGCCAGTTCGCAGGAGTATGCGCTTTGGTATCAGCTCTACCGTGCTTCAGAGCGGACAGACTGGAAAGAAGCCATCCGATGCAACGAAAAGCTGATTTCCTTTCTGACACCCGATGAACACCAGTATGCCATTCTCGCCTATGGCAACGCCATGCTGTACGAGCAGGCAGGCGACCTAACCAAACGCCGTGAATGGCTCATCCGCTCCGCCATCACCGATGTACGATGCGGTATAACGGACAACGGCTCGAGCTGGATGGTGGCGCAGGACTGCTTCGACGAAGGCGACCTGAAGCGGGCGTACTGCTTCAGCGACTATTCGCTGACCAACGCCACGTTCTTCAACGCCCCCACCCGATACATCCAGAACTTCACGCCGGGCCACCTCATCGCCAACCGGTACGAGTATGAACTGCAGCGCTACTCCACCCGTCTGACGGTGGTGCTGCTGTTGCTCATCGTGATGCTTGCCGCCACCTTGGGCCTGTGCGTCTATAGCTGGCGGCAGAACCGCAAACTGAAGGCACTCAACGAACAGATGTCCGTCGTCAATGCCCAACTCAAGGAGTCCAACAACGTAAAGGAGCAGTATATATGCCGGTATCTGGAAGTCTATAGCGATTACATCCGGCGTCTGACCACCATGGCGCGCAAGGCGGGCGAGAAAGACCCAACGGCGTTTATGGAACATGAAATGGAGAATTTCTACCGGTCGTTCGACGATACGTTCCTCTCCATCTACGGTTCGTTCGTGCAGGATTTCAATGATTTGCTCAAGCCGGAAGCGCGTATCACGCCCAAACCCGGCGAGCGTATGACGGTGGAGATGCGTATTTTCGCGCTCATTCTCCTCGGCATCACCAGCAGCGCCAAGATTGCCGAACTGCTCTGCTACAGTCCGAACACCATCAGTAATTACCGTGTAAAAATGAAAAACAACTGCCTCGGCAACCGGGACACCTTCGAGCAGCGTATCCAGCACATCCGTACCTTCTCCTGATTCTACAGGATAGTCAGCACGTCAGCGAGGCGGGGAACAATGTACGTGGCGGATTCCGAAGTCTCCCCATCATGAATCCAGAGTTGGTCAATGCCGGCCGCCTTGGCTCCGGCGATGTCGGAACTATAACTGTCCCCTATCATCAGCGCCTCGTCCGCCGAAACACCGTTACGCTCCAGCGCTATGCGGAAGATACCCGGCTGGGGTTTGTTGATGCCCACCTCTTCGCTGATGAGCGTATGAAGGAAGCAATCCGCCAATCCCGAATGCGAGAATTTATAATACTGTACTTCCTTGAAACCGTTACTGATGATTGTGAGCGGGTATTTCTTCGCCAGTTCTCGCACCACGCGCTCCGCATCCGGCAGGAGTGAGAAATAAACATTCGTCAGCCGCAGGAACTCCTGCCCCATCTCTCGGGCAAGATTCGGACTATCGGCTATCGGCTGCCGGCCGTCTGCCGTCAGCAAGGGACGATAGAATCGCTCAAAATGCAGATACTCCTTCGTTATCTCGCCGCGCCCGTACAAACCCCACAACTCCAAGTTATAGGGTTTGTACGCCGCCACGTAGTCTTCATACGTGGCATAGAGCGCGTCCAGATGATAGGTATGATAAATGTCCCGCAGCGCCTGATACTCCGCGTGAGCCCAGTCGCCGATGGTATCATCCCAGTCGAGAAAGATGGCTTTGTAGTGCTTCATCGTCCGGAGGTTTGTTATAATTGCAAGAGCGCCGGCGTGGTCTGACAGCGGGAGTCGGGCGCAATCCACACTTCATAATCCGCATTATCGGTATCGAACCACAGATTGTGCTCAACCTTAATATCATGCGTCTGGAAGTTCCGTTCGCTGGAATAGTCCTCATGCCAGTAGCCCAACTGCTTACGCGTAAGCACCATCGTGACAGTACGTGTCTCACCGGCAGGAATGAGCACTTTCTCGAAGTTCTTCAGTTCCTTCAAGGGCCGTGCCAGATCGCCGGACTTTTGATGCGTGTACAGTTGCGCCACCTCGTATGCGTCCACATTGCCGGTATTGGTGATATCGCAGGAGACGGTATAGCAACCGGGACGTTCCTCAATGGGCTCCAGTCGCGTCTTGCTATAGGTAAACGTAGTATAACTCAGGCCGTAACCAAAGGGGAAGAGAGGCTCGGTAGCCGTCTCCAGCCAGCAGGACGAATATCCGACGCTGAACTGCGGAGCGCCGACAGGTATATCGTCGATGAGCACAGGCGGTTCGTAAGTCGGGCGGCCTGTATTGAGCCGGTTGTAATAGAACGGTATCTGTCCCACCATCTTCGGGAAGGTCATCGGCGTCTTACCGGAAGGCACGGCTGCACCGGTAAGGATATTGAACAAGGCCGGTCCCGCCATCGTGCCGCCATGGAAGGCATAGAGCACCGCCGCCGCCTGCTCCACCTGCTTGCCGATCGTGAGCGGACGACCCGCCATCACGATAAGCACCACCGGTTTGCCGGTAGCAGCCAGCATATCCATCATCTGTGCTTGTGCACCGAGCAGATCGAGCTCCGTACGGCAACGCGCCTCGCCGGAGAGGATAGCCTCCTCGCCGGCAAAGAAGAGAATGACATCCGCCTGTTTGGCCTTGGCCATCAGCTGTTGGCTGTTGGCAATCTGCTTCTGGCGGCTATAGCTCATACCGGGCTCGTACATAATCTTGAAGTCAGAAGACTGCGCTTTGAAGGCGGCCAGAGGCGTGATACTCAACGCGCTGTCGCCATCGAAAATCCACGTACCGAGTTGCTCCTTCTTCTGGTCGGCCATAGGACCGGTGATGAGGATGGATACCGGTTTCTGGCTTTTGGCTATGGGCAATACACCTTTGTTCTTAAGCAAAATGGCGGACTGCTCGGCAGCCATGAGCGCCGCATCGCGCATAGCCGAATTACAATAAACGGGTTCGTTCTCGGGCACATAGGGGTTGTCAAATAGCCCCAAACGGTATTTGAGCCGGAGCACCGAGCGCACGCAGACATCAATCATCTGTTCAGTTATCTCTTCCTCCCGTACCAGCTGGGCAAGGTAATCGGTATAGATATTGCCTTGCATATCCATCTCCATACGGGCGTTGATACACCGGAGCGCCGCCTCTTTCTTGTCCGCACATAGTCCATGCGGCACCAAGTCGGAGCCACTGCCCCAATCACTGACGAGCAGGGCGTCCGACTGCCATTCATGACGCAGGATGTCTATGTTGAGATGCGGATTGGCGGATGAAGGCAGTCCGTTGAGGGCGTTGAACGAGCACATGACGCTCATCGCGCCGGCATCAAGCGCCGCCTTGAACGGCGGCAGATAGATATCCCGTAACTGCACATCAGGAATCCACGTCGTATTATAATCGCGACCTCCTTCGCTGACCGAATAGCCTGCAAAATGTTTGACGCAAGCCGCCATCATCGGTTCTTGGCTGTCCGCTCTAGGTGTCTGGTAGCCACGTACGGTAGCGGCACCCATAACGGATGTGAGGTACGGGTCTTCGCCATAACCTTCTGCCACGCGTCCCCAACGCGGGTCATGCGCTACATCGACCATGGGCGAGAAAGCCCAGCGGATACCGTCCTGCGAGGCCTCTTGCGCTGTCAGTTGTGCCGCGTGCTCAATCAGGGCGGGATTCCACGTTGCACCCTGTCCCAACGGAATAGGATAGATGGTATGATAACCGTGAATGACGTCACGCGCAATCACCAGCGGAATACCCAGACGGGTCTCTTCCACCGCCATCCGTTGGAGCCGGTTAGCCTCTTTGGCGCCTACCACATTGAATACCGAACCGACCTTTCCGGCCCGTATGAGCGCTTCCTTGGGTTCGGCATCATAAGACGGGTCAAGCTGGTTCAACTGCCCTATTTTCTCCTCCAGCGTCATGCGGGAGATGAGATTGTCAATAAACACGTCCTCAGCGCTTTTGGGTGCGCATGAGCACATAAGACTGACCGCAAGGGTCAAGATCGAAACATAATAGACAATAGACTGCTTCATGATTGTAAGTGATTATTTGAGTGCATCCAATCCGGCGGTAAGGGCGAACAGCGTGACATTCCAGTTGATGGTCACCTCATTGGAGGCATACGAAGGCTGGTAATCCAAATAGCTCTCGTCCGCCGGCACGTCTTTGGGATACTTGACGCCATCGGTAGCCGCGTCCTGACGCATGGGGTTAGGACCTCCTGCGAGGAAGCCCGGCAGCGTACCTTTGGCATGGCTGTAAGAGAGACGGTGGTGTGGATGCTTGGTCGGATGCGCACCGAAGCCCGTGACGTAGCAGAAGCCCGTAGCATTCTGTCCGAGCACGTAGTTGAGGCAGCGCTCGGCGTTAATGCGGTATTTCTCATCACCCGTCAGACGGTAGGCGTACAGGCACTCCACCCCACGCCAGCAGCAGCCTTCGGAATTACAGCCCCAGAAGAAATCGCTCTCGCGGTTGCCGTAGGGGGAATGGAAAACGGATATTTCTGTCGCCTCACTGAGGTAAGGCTCCAGATGAGCCAAAATGGCATTTTGGAATTCTTCAGGCCAACCTTGATAATACGGATTCATCATCACTTCCAACATCGCCAATTCCCGCACATTACCCCATGTAGCAGGCGTATAATCGGCTTGAGCGAACTCCTTCCAACGTATTCCGATTTCTTCGGCAAACTCTTTGGATTTCGTCAACAGATGAAGTTCCGTGGCTGCCCACAAGAACTCATCACGGACATCGAAGTCATCATAAGCGCCGGTAGTAATCGCAGGACTTTGCGGCTCGTTCTTAGCTTTGCACGATTGAGTCGCAAATTCCTCGTTCATCTTCGGCTGGTCGTAATAGACGGCAGGATGAGCCTGTGCCCAAGCATAGGCACGCAAAGCGGCATCCGTGGCCTGCGCACAGAAGGCTTTGTCATAGGGAGCATAGACGCGTGCGGCAAGCGCCATTGTGGCGGCAAAATCCAATGCAGCAGCAGTCGTCTTGAGCACCACGTAACGCGGTTTCTTGCACTGGTCAGGACGAATAAAACCTTCGAAGTCCGGTTCGGTCAGCTTGTGATACACGCCGCCGTCCAAATCCTGCATGGTCATCATCCAGCGGATATTGTACTTCGCTTCGGAAAGCATGTCAGGGCATTGACGATTAGACGATTGACGATTGACAATTGACTCCGGGATATTCAGGTTCAGCGTATCAAAATACGCCTTGTTCATCTCATACGCCATCAGCCAAACGCCCATGGTGTAGCCGGAATTGACGATGTACTTGTTATAATCGCCGGCATCGTACCAGCCGCCCGGAGAGGCAATGACCGTTCCTTCGGGACGCTCTGCCGTAGCCGCCGAGGCGTGCACAATCACATGGTCATCGGGATGACCTGCCGGGCGGGCATAGCCTTCGGCATAGGGTTCTTCGGTCGCCATGGAGGCACGCTGGTGGTAATAGGCACGGAGTGCGGCACGCGTGAGTTCCTTATAAGGACGGAGCGCGATTGTAAATCGCGCATTGATGACTTGTGATTTATGATTGGTGATTTGGAGCGTATATTCCCCACACTCCTTCAATTCCGAGAAATCGACAAGTTGGCAGGGTTTGCCGGAAACGGGGTTATGGGTGACGGATGAGGGGTTACCGGTCCAGACCGTGTCTTGGTCTGCATTGAGAATGTAAACAGCGATTGGCGTTTGGCTATTAGCCATTAGCCCATCAAGGACGATGGTAGCCGTTTTCTCTTGGTCCGGCGCAAAGCCTACCTGATTGAGACGGATGGGTCCGTTATCGGGGTTGAAATGGTTGCAGGCAACCAACACGAAAGCGCAGGCCAAAACGGCTGCGCTTCGTGTAATTTTGAAATGTGACATATGAGATAGGATATTTGTCATTTTTTCAATGGGAATTTATAGGCAAGGAATGTCATGATCATCGCGATGCCTGCGGGGAAGAGGCTAAAGAGCGCCCACACCATTGTACGGACGGACTGTTCGTCCGTGATGGTAACAATGGTCTCGCCGGTCAGCATGTTCGTCTCCGACACCAGACCGGCGGCACCGAGCAGCAAGGCAATCAGACTGCCGGAGATAGCTCCTCCGAGTTTCTGCGCCATCGTACCCGAGGAGAAGATAAGACCCGTCGAGGACGTTCCGTTCTTCTCCGTCGCATAATCCGCCACATCGGCATACATGGACCACAGGAGCGGCGAATACAGGCCTGCGCCGACCGAGGTCAGAATGGAAACCGCCACCATCACCCATATATACGCGGCGTCCATCGGCACGAAGAAATAGCAGATGGAAAAGACGCAACAAATGACGGACGCCCAAACGAACGCCATCCGCTTGGAGCCTATCCAGCGCGTAAACGCCGGACTGAGTGCGCCGAACACCATACAGGTCACTTCGCTGAACGCCATAAAGACGGTATAATTGATGATGAACTTGCCTACCGTCACGTCTCCGCCGAGGCAGTACGTAATCATGTAGCCTGCCGCCGCATAACGGAAGCCGTTGAAGAAATTGGTGCAGATAGCCACCAAAGTCATGTATATCCACGGCTTGTTGCGGAACAGGTCCACGTACTGCTTGAAGCTGAATTTCTCTGCTCGTATGGGTTCATGCCGCTCTTTGGTGAGCAGACCGCATGCCATGGTCATGAGCATCGCCAACAGGCCGAAGCCGGCGCCGATGACGGCATATTGGTGCTGCTCCGTACCGCCTATCATCTTCTGGATATAAGGGAACGAAAGGAGCGTGATGAAACCCATCGCATACGCGCCGACCATACGGAACGCGGAGAACTGGTTCTTCTCGTTATCATCGGTGGTCATCACGTCGAGCAACGAGCCGTAGGGCACGTTGACCATCGTATAACACGCCATCATGAGCAAGTAGAACGAGTACGCCCAGATGCGCTTGCCTGCCGGTCCCAGATCGGGCGTGAAGAGCAGGAGCGCGAAGATGATGCCGAAAGGAATGGAGCCGAAGATGAGCCACGGCCGGTACGTGCCCCAGCGGGACTGCGTACGGTCGGCAATGGAGCCCATGAGCGGATCGGTGATCACATCGAACATACGCGCAACGAGCATGAGCGCCGCCGCATCGGCGAACGAGAGGCCGAACACATGGGTGAAGTACAGCGGGAAGGCGATGGACATAATTTTCCAAGTGATGCCGCCGGAAGCGGCATCACCCAGAGCATATCCAATTTTTTCTCGGAGAGGTATCATTATTTATAGGTAATTTTGAGAACCGTGACACCAAAACCAACGACGGACATTGCACCACACAGATCCACATTGCCCTTGCAACCGTCCGTATACGTGAACGAGAACGGACTGGAGTACGACTCAAAGCCATTGATCTGCGGCACGAGGTCATATCCATCCCACCACGGTGTGGTAACACGTAAAGCGTGGTATTCCGCGTCAGGGATTTCAAAGTAAATAAATACCGTTGCGCCTACAGGTACCTGTGCCATCGTGGATGCTTCCACTTTGACGAGATCAGCATTCCAGTCGATGGTAACCGGTCCGGTCCATAAGGTGGTCTCGAATGTCGCATTGGTCGTTACTTGCGTTACTTCGCCTTCCGATGTATAGAACATTACCGCCGAACCGTCCTCGTTCTGCATCGAGAGCTTGTAAGCGCCTAACTCAAAACTAGGAGCGGTGAAAGTAACCGACGTTTCTGTTGCCGTCACTTCCGTGATGGTCGTATCGCCCAATTGGATGGATTTGACGTTCTCCAACAGCAGACCGGTAAGCGTCCATGGGTTTCCGGGCGTGAAGGTCTTGTAACCGTCCAAAATAACCGGAGTGGTGTGCACTTGAATCATATCCGCACCATAGCGTTTGCCGCTCGCATTCTTGAGACGTACAAAGTAGGCGCCGCTCTCCAAGTCAGGAACCGTGAATTCCAGTTGGTTATCCACTGCGGTAGTCGGAGTAACCGTATGCAGCACTTTGACACCGAATACATCTTTGGAAATCTCTACCTCAGCCACATCCGCAAGGTGCGAACCCGTAATGACTACGTTTTTATTCGGCACCATATGACGTCCGGCTGCCGGAGCCTCCGAATACGGGTCAGCATCATTGGGTTTGACAGTGACCGTACCGGTACGGCGCGTACGTTTGCCGGCAGTGGTAACCGCCTCAATGGTCAGTGCATACTTACCGGCAAGGAAGCACATTTCAATCTTGGTACCTGTATGTACCAGTTGTCCCTCCAAGTACCAGTTGACGGTCGTATAGGCCGACGGGGTCACGGTAACGGAATCCAGAAGCGGAGTCTCCGGATTAGCCAGTGTATAGGTGAACGAACCGGTACCGGACTCATTGTAGGGCTTGAGGATAAGCGGTGCGTCATCCGCCGACTGCGTATCAAACGGTTCGTTCTTCTCACAGGAAGCGAAGAAAACCGCTAAGGCTGCTATAAGCCACAAATATTTCTTTTTCATATTATTGTTTCGCATTAACTGTTACACATTAAAACTGATACTTATCCCACCAGAGAGGAGAATGCCAGCTGTAATCGGAACCAACGCGGTCCTTGGCCTCTTGGTAAGCCTCCTTGCTATAGGTTTCCTCCTTGAGCGGGTAGCAGAGACGCAAAGGAATCTGAAGTCCGTCAATCAGCGGGTTCGTGCCTGCCGGATCCGGAGGAGTCAGTCTCGGATAGTCCGCACGGCGTACGTTTGCCCATGCCTCTGAGGGGTTATGGAAATGGAGTATCCATGCCTGCGTGTTGATCTGGCTCTTTTGCTGATCCGCACTGCCGCCCCATGCAATAGTGGGCTGCGCAATATACGCTGCATAATCGGCATCGAGAATATGGTCAAAGTCATAGTTGTCCGCAAGGAATTCCATAGCGGCACGGATACCGGCCTCATACCAGTACTTGCCGTCATCGCCGGTAGCCCACCCTTTGGATGCCGCTTCGGCACGCAGGAAGCATACCTCGGCGTAGGTCATGATGACACCCGGATTGTCGGAGCGCAACAGGTTATTCGCCAGTTTCGGCTTCATCCAACGGGGATTCTCTGCCGGGTTATAATCCGGATGCGCTTCTTTGATTTTCGCAATCATATTCGCGAGCGGGGTGCCCGGATCATCCGAATAACTGGGCCAGTTGTCCCACGAGAACTCACCCGGTGCGGTCGTGTAAATAACGTCCGTAGCGGGATCCAGCGCCTCTTGTGCGATAATGGAGTCCGTCACGTCGATACGTCCGTCGCTGGAAGAGAGCGACATGAAGTCGTCGATATAGAAGCGGCAGAGCATGGCGGTACGCGGGTCATTGTTATTGTAGAGCTGATCCCAGAGGGTCTTGCAGATATAGGTCGGGTTGTTAGCCGGG
>Ga0265298_10009445_pt1 | contig 11617 bp, 8 predicted proteins | sample AusTroGonzalo_MG_3_FD_193486 | JGI IMG/M metagenome (GOLD analysis project Ga0265298, IMG submission 193486) | Bovine rumen microbial communities from tropical cattle in Woodstock, Queensland, Australia - Gonzalo_01 | ecosystem: Host-associated > Mammals > Digestive system > Stomach > Rumen ...
GGCTGGTCGCTATAGGCATAGGCCAGATTGTAGTTGCTGGTAGGCAAACCAAACTCGCCATCCTTGGTAAAGCGACTGTAGATAAACACATATTTATCTTTGATTTTACGGATGCTCGATGCCTCGAAGAAGCTGAAGATACCCTCTTCGTTGCGGCCTGATACCATGCCATCGATAATCTCTGTGCCAGGCTTAACGGTACACATGGTGGCAGGATCAATCTCGGCGGCGTATGAGTGCTCAAAGCCCCAGTAGCCATACACACGACCATCGTCGTCGACAAACACAGCGGGGTCGAAACCATAGATACCCTCAACCTGGTTGGGATTCTTCTTGCTCCAGTTGCATACTTCGAAAGGACCATCCGGACGGTCGCTCTTGGCAATCAGTGCATTGCGGTAGCCCGTCTGGTCGTTGGGGAACAGATAATATGTCTTCTTGCCTGTGCTATCGGTTACAAAAGTGATATCGGGTGCATACAGCACGTCGGCTGTAGCTGCTGAGTCGAATACCTCGCCTCGGGCATTTCTGTTAACGGTAAGGATGATGCCATCGTAACGCCAGTGACTCAGATCGTCGGTTGGAGCCGACCACACCACTTGGTCGCGACCACAATAGGCATCCTTCAGGTTATCGTGCGAACCATAGATGTACACACGCTGCTTACCTGGGTTATCGGGATCGTCGAACACGTAGGGCTCGCCATCGGGAATATGCTCCCACAATGGCAGATAGGGGTTTCCAACGGTGTTGAGTGTTGTAAGTTCCTGACTTTCTACAACTGCAGCCTTTTGGGCGCACGATGCAGCCAGACCCATGCAACATAAAGCTGCGATACTAAGTTTAAGAACGTTCGTCTTCATCTTCTTTGTATTGTTAGGTTTATTATCTGGCTGCAAAAATACAAAAAAAATCCGAAAGCATGATACTTTCGGACTTTTTTTATAATGTGATGCTTGGATTATCCGAGCTTGCCGTCTGAACCGAGTACGTTCACAATCTTGTGGATGTACATCTTCTTCATGTTCTCACGAGCGGGCTTCAGGTACTGGCGAGGATCGAAGTGATCGGGGTGCTCAGCCAGGTACTGACGGATAGCAGCAGTCATAGCCAGACGAGAGTCAGAGTCGATGTTGATCTTGCAAACAGCGCTCTTAGAAGCCTCGCGGAGCTGCTCCTCGGGGATACCTACTGCGTCGGGCAGGTTACCACCGAACTTGTTGATAGTGTCAACCTCGTCCTGAGGAACTGAAGAAGAACCGTGGAGAACGATGGGGAATCCAGGAAGCTTGTTCTCGATCTCGTGCAGAACGTCGAATGCGAGTGGGGGAGGAACGAGCTTACCAGTCTTAGGATCGCGTGTGCACTGCTCGGGCTTGAACTTGTAAGCACCGTGAGAAGTACCGATAGAGATAGCGAGTGAATCGCAGCCTGTACGTGTAGCGAAGTCGATAACCTCCTCAGGCTTTGTGTAGTGGCTCTCCTCAGCAACTACCTCATCCTCAACACCAGCCAGAACGCCGAGCTCAGCCTCTACAGTTACATCGAACTGATGAGCGTACTCAACAACCTGCTTTGTCAGGGCGATATTGTCCTCGTAAGGCAGTGAAGAACCGTCGATCATAACAGAAGAGAAACCGTTGTCGATGCAGTCCTTGCAGAGCTCGAAGCTATCACCGTGGTCGAGGTGCAGAACGATCTCTGGCTTCTCGCAACCCAGCTCCTTAGCGTACTCAACAGCACCCTTAGCGAGGTTACGCAGGATAGTACCGTTAGCGTAGTTACGAGCACCCTTAGAAACCTGCATGATAACAGGTGACTTGGTCTCAACAGCAGCCTGTACGATAGCCTGCATCTGCTCCATTGTGTTGAAGTTGAAAGCGGGGATAGCGTAGCCACCAGCTACAGCCTTCTTGAACATCTCGCGAGTATTCACGAGTCCTAATTCCTTGTAATTAACCATAATATTTAAAATTTTAAATGAATAATTGTCGCTTTAACGGCTGCAAAGGTAATAAAATAATAGCGAATAGTGAATAATGAATAGTAAAAAGTAAGTCAGTAATGCCATAATTTTATAATTATTTGCATTCATGAGATGGTTAGGTGCATTTTTTGCAAAACACACTTTTCACTTTTCACTATTCATTATTCACTATTCGCTATTCGCTATTCACTTTTCCCTATCCGCTACACCAGCGTATGCTCGTCGAAGTATTTCTGAACCTCCTCCTTGTAGTTGTCGGAGATAGGAATCATCACCTCGTCGAACACAATACGGAACTTATCCACCATCGGTGTTTCGGTCATGTGTACGATAAACGAACGGTGGGTGCGTAGGAACTCTGGTTTTGGCAGGTATTCCTCCAGTTTCTTCATAGACATGAGCGACATAATCTTCTCGCCGGACTTCAGGTAGAAACGTACGTAGTCCTTCAGTCCTTCAACGTACAGGATGTCGTCGAGTTTTACGCGCTGCAGTTTGTAGTCGCTTTTCACAAACATAAAGCGGTCGCGGCGGTAAATGTCCTGTCGCAGGCTTACGCTGAACCACTCAATGGCTTTGTCGGTAGCTTTTACGAAATCGTCGTACGAGATGGGTTTTAGCAGATAATCCAGGCCATTAACCTTGAATCCCTCGATGGCATACTGAGGGAAAGCGGTGGTAAAGATAACCTTTGTGTCTTTTGGTAGAATCTTGGCAAACTCAATGCCTGATAGTTCGGGCATCTGGATGTCAAGGAAAAGGAGTTGTACTGGATTTTCACGAAGATCCTTCATAGCCTGTACGGCACTGTTGTAAGTACCCGAAAGGCTTAGGTAGGGAGTCTTTTTGGCGTAGCTCTCAAGCAATCCTGCTGCCAGAGGCTCATCGTCGATGATAGCACAAGTAATAATCATAAATGTATATGTATTGTTGATGTATAAATGTTTCCTTCTTCATTAACGCCTTTCTCCCAGATAAAACGTTTGGGATAGGCTAACTCTAAGCGTCGCTGCACCTGACTAAGGCCAATGCCATGCCCGCTACGGTCGTTGTTCGACTTGGGGTGGTTGGAGTTCTCAATCTGGCAGGTAATATCATGCTCGGTGGCGGTAATGCTAATGTGCACAAAGCTGGGCTCTACCGGACTCACACCATGTTTAAATGCATTCTCGATAAGTGAGATGAAGATGAGCGGGGCCACCTTGATGCCAGGTAGTGCTACTTGGCGGTGGAAGGTAACGTCTACATTCTGCGACAAACGTATTTTCATCAAACTTATGTAATTCTCTATAAACTGTATCTCGTCGGTTAGCGACACCTCTCTCTCCTGATTGTCGTAGAGTAGGTGGCGCAGCATTCTCGACAGCTGTTGTATGGCATCCTGGGCACGCGATTGGTCGATAGCCGTGAGTGCATAGATGTTATTCAGCGTATTGAGCAGGAAATGCGGGTTAATCTGCGAACGCAGGTTCTTCAGCTCACTTTGGGCGCGTGCGGCCTCCGACTCCCTCAGTTTCTGGTCGGCGGTAAACCATTTGCGGGCCAGCGCTAATGCGGTAGAACCACCTGCAAAGATAGCAAAGTTCAGGCAATCACGCAGAATGTTGGTTACGTCGTTCAGTGTGTCGTCTATACGCTGGTGTATACCGAATAGCTGGTTGGCATACTCGTTCCAATAATGCAGGGTGATGCCAAAGGTCGAAATCATGACGAGGTTAATGAGCAGGTCGTACCTGTGCTTGCCCGATACAAACAGCTTGGGCGCCAGATAGATATAGTTGAGGTAGAATACTATCATCATCATCAGTGGCTGCATGCAGTACATAAGATACTGCACGAACTTGATGCCTGTGCCTCGCCAATAGGTAAGAGGCGACAGGAACATAAACGCCCAAAGGGCCACGTGGCATAGGCCTGCTAAATGTTTATTCATGTCTTATTGCTTCAATAGGATCCATATTGGCTGCTTTCTGCGCAGGGATGTAGCCGAACAGCACACCGATAAACACGCACACCAGGAACGATACGTAGATGCTCCAGGCGGGCACGCTCGACGGCATACCGAATGAGGCTAAGAACGTGCTGGCACCAACACCCACTATCACACCTATCAGTCCACCCGTAAAGGATATGAGCACACTCTCTATGAGGAACTGTAGCGAAATAACCGGACCCGTGGCACCTACGGCCATACGCAGTCCTATCTCTTTGGTGCGTTCGGTGACGCTTACCAGCATAATGTTCATAATACCAATACCGGCTACCAGCAGCGAGAAGGCTGCAGCCACCACCAGGATAATCGTCACCGTATCCATGGTGCTCGACATGGTCTCCATCATCTCAGCCTGTGAGCGGATGGTGAAGTCGTCGTCGGCATCCTCTTTCAACTTGTGATTGTCGCGCAGAATCTGTGTCAACTCCTCGATGGCGGCATCGCTCAACTCTTCGGTAACAGCCGAGCACACAATGCTCGAGAAGTAGGTCTGGGCGGCTATACGCTTCATCACGGTGGTGTAGGGAGCGATAATCACATTATCCTGGTCCATGCCCCACGAGTTGTAACCCTTCGACTTCAGTACGCCGATAATACGCATGGGGATACTCTTGAAGCGGATGGTCTTACCGATACACTCGGCACCTTCGCCAAACAGCTCCTTAACGATGGTAGCACCAACCACGCAAACCTTCGAGGCTTTTTTGATGTCCTCCTCGGTAAAGCACTCGCCCTCTTCGATGGTCCACAGTCGGATGTCCAGATAGTCTATCGACTCACCGTACATCGATGCGTTGGTATTGTTGTTGCCATAGATGGCCTGTCCGCTGGCGGTAACCTCGGGCGATACCTTGGTCACGAATTTCTTTTCGCGAACAATACGCTCGTAATCGGCCATCTTCAGTGTCTGCATGCTCGATGGGTCCTGTCGCACACCGCCTCGCATATCGGCACCCGGACGTATCGTCAGCAGGTTGGTGCCCATGGTAGAGAGCTCGGCACGTATACTCTCCTTCGAGCCCTGGCCGATGCTCATCATAATGATAACCGCTGCCACGCCGATGATGATACCCAGCATCGACAGGAACGAGCGCATCTTATTGTTCGCTACGGCCTTCAGACTAACCTTAAACAGATTTAGTATATTCATAATCAATCATCTTGTGGTGCAGGCAACTGGGCCAGGGCCTCGGCTGCCGACTTGATATTGGTATTGATAGTATCCTCGCGTATCTTACCATCGCGCAGGTTGATATTGCGGCTCGAGTACTCGGCAATCTCTGGGTTGTGGGTCACAAAGATAATGGTGTGGCCCTGTTTGTAGAGCTCCTGAAACAGCACTAACATCTCGAACGAGGTGCGTGTGTCGAGGTTACCTGTTGCCTCGTCGGCCAGCAGCACAGCGGGGTCGTTAACCAGTGCACGGGCAATGGCCACACGTTGCATCTGACCACCCGACATCTGGTTCGACTTATGATACATACGGTCTTCCAGTCCCACAGCCTTCAGAGCATCTTTCGCTTTCTGACGGCGTTCCGAGGCCGAAATCTCCGAGTTGTACATCAATGGCAGTTCCACATTCTCCAATGCTGTGGTCTTGGCCAGCAGATTGTAGTTCTGGAACACAAAGCCTATCTTACGGTTGCGCAGTTTGGCGCGCTGTATCTTCGACATGGTGCGTACGGCAACGCCATCCAGCAGATACTCGCCGCTGGTAGGGGTGTCGAGACAGCCCAACTGGTTGAGCAGCGTACTCTTACCCGAGCCCGATGTGCCTTGGATGGTAACAAACTCGCCCTCGTAAATCTTGAACGAGACACCTCGCAAAGCCTTTACCGTCTCGCTGCCCACCTGGAAGTATCGCTTCACATTCTGCAGCTCGATAACTACTTTTCTATTGTCGTCCATTGTTGCCGCTCTTGTTGTTGTTATTTCTGTTGCCTCCTGGACGTGGCATGAATGGATTGCCTGCCTGCTGCTGTTCGGCTTCGGCAGCACCACCACTGATGTTAAAGTCGGTAAGTATCACAGTTCCTTCTTTAATACCACTCAGAATCTCGGTCGTGATGCCGTTGCTGGTGCCAATCTCCACCTTGTGAGCCTTGAATACAGAGCCTTCCTTGGTCCACAGCTTGTGGTCGCCCTCGCAGTCCTCTATGGTCTCACCTTCCTGCAGGAAAGCCTCGTTAGGTATGAATCGGAGGGCTTTGGCAGGCGCAGCCAGTACGTCGTTCTTCTCGAGCGTGTAGATGGTTACGTTGGCTGTCAGACCGGGCTTCAGCTTCAGGTCGTTGTTAGGCGCTGATATCACAACCTCGTAGGTTACTACGTTGCTCTCGGTAGTAGCCTGCTGGCGTACCTGAGTTACCTGTCCCTCAAAGTGGTCGTCGGGGAATGCGTCGACGGTGAAGCTCACACGCTGACCTTCCTTTACGCCGCCTATGTCGGCTTCGTCGATATCGGCAATCACACGCATGTTAGTCAGGTCCTGTGCAATCACAAACAGCTCAGGGGTGTTGAACGAGGCTGCTACCGTCTGTCCCTCTTCTACCGATTTAGAGAGGATTACGCCGTCGATAGGCGATGTGATGGTGGCATAGCCCAAGTTGGTCTGGGCGCGCTGCAAGCTCTCCTTCGAGGTGTTTACCTGCTCTTTGGCCTGCAGATACTGCAAGCGGGCGCTCTCAAACTCGTCGGCACTTACCAGTCCCTTGTCGTGCAACTCCTTATACCTATTATAATTACTCAGCTGGTAGTTCAGCGAACTCTGTGCGCTGCTCAGGTTAGCCTTGGCAGTATTGAGCTCACTCATCAGGTTGGTTCGGTCCAACTCGGCAATCACCTGACCCTTCTTGACTATCGAATTATAATCAACATACAAGTGGCTCACAATACCACTCACCTGTGTACCCACGGTTACGCTTGTTACAGGTTCAATGGTACCTGTAGCTGTAATGCTGGTCTGGATATTTTTTTTCTCTACCTGCGCGGTGTCGAAGCTAATCTTCTCTTCTTTCTTGCCGCTGGTGCACTTTACTACGGCAATGATGATGATAACAGCCACTACGGCTATTCCAATCCATCCTTTCTTTCCAATCTGTTTCATATCTCTTAATTGTGAATTGTCAATGATCAATTAATTCTCCCCGTTTCATAGAACTTCAGCATCTGCTGGTTGTACAGTGTCTGATACTTCGACTGCAGCTGGTTCTGCTGAGCACTCAGCAGGTTGTCCTTACCCGTCATCAGTTCTACGATGTTCTTCAGTCCCAGACGGAACTGCTCCGACAGCAGGTCGTAGCTCTGTTTCTCGCTCTCAACGGTAGCGCTGGCAGCCTTGTATTTCTGCTGGTTGGTTTGTGCGTTGAGCCAGAACTCCTGAATGGTAGAGTAGAGGGTCTTCTGCTGGTCCAATAGGTCGAGCTGTGCCGACTGCTGCTGAATCTTCGCCTTGTTCACCGATGTCTTGGTTGAGCGACCGTCGAAGATGGGCACGCTTACCGAAACACCTGCTCTGGCATCGAAGTTGGTCTTCATCTGATTGCTCCAGCCGTTTGAACTCAGCGAGTTGGTGCTGGTGCCAAAGCTACCGCTCATGCTGATGGTGGGCAGCCAGCCTGCCTTGGCAATCGACAGGTTCACGTCGCTGCTCTTGATGGCCAGTTTCGAGCGCTCTATCTCTGGACGGTTCAGCAAAGCCTGCTCGTAAACAGCCTGCAGGGTGGGCACCTCTTGCAGCACTACCATGTCGGTGATGTCGGGTATAGCCACGTCGAACTCAGTCTCGTCGGTAATCTCCAACAGCTGTTTCAGTTGCAGCTTGTAGTTCAGCAGCTGACTGCGTGTTTCTACGATATTATACTCGTCGGTGGCTCGCTGGGCGCTGAGCTGTGCCAGGTCGGCCTTGCTCATCTTGCCCACGTTCACCATCTCACGTCCGCGCTCCTCGTTTTTCTTGGCTGTCTCCAGCATCTGTTCGTTCACCTTCACGTTCTCGTCCAGATACAGAATCTGGGTGAACAGCTGGGCTATGCGCTCTTGGATGCTGTTGGCTGTCTCTTTGGTTTGCAGCTCGGCCTCGTCTTCCGACAGCTTGTTCAGTTTGATGGTATTCGTGTTACGTCCACCGTTCCAAACGGTCCATTGGGCGTTAACGGCATACGAGCCATTATAGTACGTCTTGTCAACCTTCGTGTTTACCATACCGTTGGTAACGGTCGATACACCTGAATCCTTCCAGGGCTGGTAACCCATGCTCTGGCTGGTCGATGCGCTCAGAGTAGGCAGCAGTGCACCTTTCGAACCTTTCAGTTCCTCGGTAGCACTCTGCTTCTGCAGTTTTGATTTCTGCAGAGTTATGTTGTTGGCCATCGCATAGTCTATACACTCCTGCATGGTCCATTTTTTCTGGGCAAATGTTGTCATGCCCAGCATCAACATACTTAATAGAACCAATCTTTTTTTCATCCAAATCATAATTGTATTCGTCGGCAAAGGTAATAAGTTTATCGATAACTTCCAAATAAAAAAGGAAAAAAATGACGGTAAATGCAAATTAACCGTCATTTAGTGGATATTTTCAATATTTTTATCACATTTTGTAAACTACTGGATGTTACCTAACTGCTTGATACGCCGTTCGAAACTCTCTCTGTTGTCGAGTGCGCCGTTCTTAATACGCGCACGATAATTATATATGGTGTTCACGCTGTAATGCAGGAACTCGGCAATTTTCGACGAGTCTTCAATACCCAGACGTATCAGGGCGAAAATACGTATTTCGGTTGTGAGTCGGTTCTCCTCCTTGGGGTGTATCTGCGTGTCGTCCTGCAGCAGGGCATTAAAGTCATTCACGAAGTTGGGAAACAGGTGCAGGAACACCGAGTCGAAGTTCTGGTACAGCTCCTCCAGTTCCTTCTCCTTCAGTTCGGTCGACTTAGACAGGCGGAACAAATCTTCCAGTTCCTTGTTCTTCATCTTCTTGTTCACCATCTTGCGGTAGTTGTCGAGCTTGTCGATATACTGTGAGCACAGACTCATAAATCGCCCGATGTACTCTTCCTTCACCCTGTTAGTCTCGGATAATTGAGAATTTACAATAGACAATTGATGATTAAGGGTCGAGAGTTCCTCGGTTTGCTCGGCCAACTGCTGGTTGGCGGTGTGCAGCTCGGTATTCTTGTCCTTCAGCTCCATTCGGGCATGGTCCAGCTGGTGGTTGCGGCGGCGCAGGAATATCAGTACGCCTAAGAGCAGCAACAGTAGCAGACTGATGGCCACCAGCAGCATGCGTAACTGGTTGGTAGTGTGCTCGCTCTGTGTCTTGTAGTTTTTGGCAATGGTGGTGAGCAGCGGTGCTATCTGCCAGTTGCGCTGTCGCGATCCGTAGCGGTTGGCACAGTCGCTGGTAAAGCTGATGTAGCTCGAGGCCTTGTCAATGTCGCCGTTCAGCATCAGTTCGTTAGCCAGTTCCCACATCGACCCCTGGTCCATTGCGGCATTACGTATGTCGGCCAGTACCGATTCAACAAGCCAGTGCATCATCTGCTCTTTGTCGCCTCGTATCTTGTATTCTATATAGCGGTATAGGGCCACCAGCGCGTAAGGATGGCTACCGGGCTCAACCGTCTTCAGCCATGCGTCGTTTATCCTCATGGCCTCGTCGATATTGCCTTCACCCTGTGCCTGTTGCTCCAGTCGCAAAAAGCAGGTCTCGTAGGTAGGTGGCAGTATGGCCAGCATCAGCTGCTTGTAGTGTTCGGCCTTAGCTTGGTAGGTTTGCTTCATGTGGTCCAAGCGGGTATAGTAGGCCAGTTCGCTATATACATTATTATATGCCTCGTAGTAAATACCCAACGAGAGTGTGTCGATACCTACGGGACGTATCGAGTCGAGCGTGTTCAGTGCTTCGTCGTACATACCTATGTTCGAGCATCTGATGGCCATCAGCGCACGGCACTTTACTGAGCCCGAAGCATCGCCCAACTGGTCGGCCAGTTTAATACACTCGCTCAGGTGGTACATGGCCGAATCGCTTACAAAGGCCCTGTACAACTCGTAGAGCTGAAAGTTAATCTGATATTTGTTCTGTGCTGAGTTTTCGAAAGCCAGTGCACGTTTGGCCTCGCCAATTTTCTTTTCATGGGCAGCCACATAGTCGGCCGAGTGGGCAATAGCGTGGTCAATCTGCTGGCAGTACGCCTCCAGATTCAGTTTTTCATCGGCCAGCAACGTGTTGGTGAAAGCCAGCAATAAACAGAGTAGTAGTCCTTTCTTCATTATTTAGTTAATTGTTTCGGCTGCAAATATACCTATTTTTATGATAAAGACCAAAAATATTGGCAAAAAAGTTGTTTTGCTACTTCTCTCGGCTCTTGATTCTTGAGCGCATGCTGCGTACCGAGGTACGTTTCACGGCGAGTGCATCGGCTATGGCCTGGTCGTCGTAGTGCAGGTCGTCTTGCATAATCAGGAAGATGTATTGTGCCGTCGACAGGTTGTTGTATTTGTGCGCCCACTCCTGCCAGCGTTTGGGGCGTAGCTGGGCAAAGTAGTCAACCATACTCTGCTGCTCCTTGGCGGTGGCCTCGGCTATGCATTGGCGCTGCTGCAACTGGTTATACATCTGTGTGCCAATCAGCAGTGTATTGGATATACGCTCCATGCGCCCCTCCAGCTGCCCCATCTTTGAGCGCAGCTCGTTGGTGCTTTGTGCGTCTTCGTCCAACTGGTGGCTCAGTTGGCGCACCTTTCGGCGGTGTAGCCACAAGCCGATGCCTATGGCCAGTGCTGCCAGCATGACTATCATGGTTATCACCCCTTGCATCCATGCCGTTTGCCTGTAGAACTCCTGAGTTTGCTGGCGCTCATCAAATGTGTTTTGCCAGTCTATCATTTGCATGCCCAGCCTGACGTATTTCATAGAGTCTTCGTACTCTTTTAGCTGCATTTTGGTCTCTGCTGCCTGCTTCTTGTCGCCTGTCTGTTCGTATAGCTCGGCCAGCAGTTGCATGCTTTTCATGCGTGTCTTCTGGTCTATATCGGTCATACCTACCTTCGCCAGTTCTATGGCGCTATCGTATTGCCCTTGGGCTTTGCGAATGTAGGCCATCGTGAGATACCATCTGATACCGTTGGCGTCTACATCGACCAGCTGGAACCAGTCAACATCCTTCTTCAGCTTTATACCTTTCTTTATATAGGCGTATGCGCTGTCCATCCTGTCCATGTCGGCATGGGCGGTGGCGCACATCAGCATGCTTTTCAGCATCATGGTGCTATCGTTAAGGTGGGTGCTGCTGTTCAACAGCTTTCGTGCATACTTAATGACCGAGGGGTTGCTACCAATATAGAAGTTGGCATAAAACAGTCGTTCGTATACTCGGCTTTTCAGCTCTTCGTCGTTGGATTTCTCAGCAATCGTTTCTGCCACTTTAAAGTCGCCCACGGCCTCGGGGATATTACCGAATTTAAACATTCTGACGGCTCCGCGACAGAAATAGGCACGACCGCGATGCCAATCGTCGCCATGCTGGTTATAATAGGTAATACTGGCCGATATCAGCGAGTCGTTTTCAGGCTTTCTGCTGGTTCCATAGTCAACGATTGCACTCAGCAGTCCGTACTCGGCCTTGTCG
>Ga0265298_10009446_pt1 | contig 11616 bp, 9 predicted proteins | sample AusTroGonzalo_MG_3_FD_193486 | JGI IMG/M metagenome (GOLD analysis project Ga0265298, IMG submission 193486) | Bovine rumen microbial communities from tropical cattle in Woodstock, Queensland, Australia - Gonzalo_01 | ecosystem: Host-associated > Mammals > Digestive system > Stomach > Rumen ...
ACGCGGCGTCAGCCAGGGCCACAGCGACGCCGTCCGCCGGATTCCCGGCGTGAAGGACGCGCGGCAGTATACCGTGCCGGTGGAAGACGCGCTGGCCAGGGTACGCAGCGGGGAAAACCCGGAACTAACCACAAGGCAGAAGCATACCCGGGAATGCTATGTGGTGGCGGAGGAAGGCGCGGACAAGGCGCTGATTGAGAAGCAGATCAAGGAAATGCCCAATTACTTTGCCGACTATAACACGACGGTCACGTTCATCACGGAAGAGGAGATGAAACGGGACCACAGCGAGCTGCCCCACGGCGGACAGGTGATCCGCTGCGGCGCGACCGGAAAGGATGACGCGCACAAGCACGTGATGGAGTTCTCCCTGAAGCTGGATTCCAATCCGGAGTTTACGGCCTCCGTGCTGGTAGCCTGCGCCCGGGCGGTGGCCCGGATGAACGGCCGCCAGATTTTTGGCTGCAAGACGCTCTTTGATATTCCTCCGGCAGACCTTTCCCCCATCGATCCGGAGGAGATGCGGAAGAAACTGCTGTAATCAGGAATGATCCTGTTATGATCCCGGGACAACGCCCCGGGATCATTTCCGTTTTGGCAAAAAACGAAAAGCCCGGGACCGCCGGTTGCAAAAGCGGCGCTTATTCAGTATAATGCTTTCTGAAAGATGGAAAAATAAGTCAATACAGTAAATCCGGCATGAAAATGCCCAATATATCATTATGGAGGAGAGAACCATGAAGAAAATCCTGGCTGTTCTGCTGGTGCTGGCAATGATGCTGGCAGCGGTGCCCGCGGTGATGGCGGAAGGCGAGACGCCCGAGCTCATTACCGTCACTGTTTTCAAGGGAGATCCCGGTGATCAGCCCACTGAAGACAACAAGATCTACAAAATCATCGAGGAAAAGCTCGGCATCAGGTTTGAGTTTGAATTCCTGGCGGGAGAGCTGGACGAAACCCTGGGCATCAAGATCTCAGACAGCGATAACCTGCCGGATCTGTTCGACGGCAGCAACAGTGCTGAAATGCTGGAAGACGCGGGTGTGCTGATCGACCTGCTTCCTTATATTACAGAAGAAAGCACTCCAAACCTCTACAAGCACATCTATACGGACAACCGGATCAAACAGCTTCTGACGGATGACGGAAAGCTGTACATTATTCCCAATTATGGCATCAACTACAACTATGAAATCAAGGACCAGAATGGACCAGCCTTCTTCATCCAGAAGCAGGTGATCGCCTGGAACAACTATGAGGTGCCGAAAACCCTGAACGGATATTTCGACCTGATTGAGCGATTCGTCGCCGAAAACCCCACCACCAAAGACGGGGTGCCCTATCAGGGATTCGCCATCCTGTGCGAAGGCTGGCGGCACTTCTGCCTGATCAATCCCGTGCAGCACCTGATGGGCCGGCCGAACGACGGTGAAGTGATTGTCGATGTGACAACCGACGAGTATAAAACGGAAACGTTCATCGACAAACCTTATGCCAAGGCTTACTATAAGAAACTGAACGAAATGTTCCATAAGGGGCTTATCAACAGGGATACCTTTACCTGGAACTTTGACCAGTATATCGCGGCCCTGTCCAACGGAATTGTGCTGGGCATGTTTGACCAGACCTGGGATTTCGGATCCGCCACCCAGTCCCTTCGCGACGCAAAAATGTATGAGAATACCTACCTGGCCCTTCCGCTGGTATACGATCCGGAATATGTGGACGGCAAAGAGATCGAGGAACACTATATTAACGGATCAATTATGAACAAGGACCGCGGCGCCGGTATCTCCATCAGCTGCAAATATCCGGAGCGGATGATCCAGCTGTACGAAACCCTGCTGTCTGACGAGTGGCAGAAGCTGCTCCAGTGGGGCATCGAAGGCGAGGATTACTATGTGGAAAACGGCCGTATGCTGATGACAAAAGAGCAGTATGAGCAGCGCTCCAACAGCGAATGGCAGCGCGCCAATACGGCCAACGCTATCTGGACCTCCCTGCCCAAGAAGCAAGGCCATATGGATGACGGCAACGCCTGGTCACCCGATCAGCAGCCCGAGATCAAGACGGAGTTCATGAACGACTACGACAGGGACTTCCTGGAAAAGTGCGGAAAGGAATCCTGGAACGATTTCTTCAATCCGCCGCTGGAGATCGCGCCGTACGGCGAAGCCTGGGAAATCAACAAGGGCGAAATCGACATGGATTACCAGGATTATCTGACCATCCAGGACCGGTGCCTGCCGGGTATCATCATGTGCGCGCCGGAAGAACTGGACGCGAAATGGGATGAATTCGTGGATGAAATTTCCCACAGCGCGGAGATTTATACCGAGTTTATGCAGAAGGAAATCCTGAAGCTGGTGGAGCAGGCGACGACCTGATACATTCTCTGTGCAGTCCTGACAGGCGGGGTGTAACCATCCTCCGGCCAGGCAGCACGCCATGTCGCAATATCCTGTATACAAAGGCAATCCGGACAACAAGTTGGGATGTCGCTCAATTATTTGTGTAAAACAAGGAATGAGGCGGTTTTGATTGACCGCCTCGTTTTTTGCTGCACAAGGAATGAGCAGATAAAGCTATAAATATCGCGGAAAATATTGGAAAATAAAAGGATTCCGAATCGCAAACAATGAACATGGCAGAAAACGTTTGCAAAAACGAGAAGCAAAAAATGAGCAACAATAAAGCAAAAAATCATTAATAATGACCGAATGTGCCATTGTGAAAGTACGTACATTTTGTCAAAATATTGTCAGAGGCACGCTGTGCCAAAGAAATAAAAATGGAGGAGAAACACTATGAGGAAAATCCTGGCTGTCCTGTTGGCGCTGGCGATGGTGCTCGCGATCGTTCCTGCCGTGATGGCGGAAGCCGCTCCCGAGCTCATTACCGTGACTGTCTTCAAGGGAGATCCCGGCGATCAGCCCACCGAAGACAACAAGATCTACAAGAAGATCGAAGAAGAACTCGGAATCAAGTTTGAGTTCGAGTTCCTGGCCGGTAATCTGGACGAGACCCTGGGCATCAAGATGTCTGACCGTGACAACCTGCCGGACCTGTTCGATGGCAGCAACAGCGCTGAAACGCTGGAAGACGCGGGCGTCCTGATCGACCTGCTCCCCTACATTAACGAGACCGACACCCCCAACCTTTACAAGCACATCTACACCGATGACCGCATCAAGCAGCTGCTGTCCGAAGACGGCAAACTGTACATCATCCCCAACTACGGCATCAACTACAACGCTGAAATCAAGGATTACAACGGCCCCGCTTTCCACATCCAGAAGAAAGTCATCGCCTGGAACAACTATGCGGTTCCGAAGACCCTGAACGAGTATTTTGACCTGATTGAAAAGTACATCGCCGAGAATCCCACCACTGAAGACGGCACCCCCTACACCGGATTTGCCATCCTGTGCGAAGGCTGGAGGCACTTCTGCCTGATCAACCCCGTGCAGCACCTGATCGGCCGTCCGAACGACGGTGAAGTCGTTGTTGACATCAATGATCCCGGCTACCACACCGAAACATTCATCGACAAGCCCTATGCGAAGCCCTACTACAAGAAGCTGAACGACGCCTTCAAGAAGGGCCTCATCAGCCGCGACACCTTTGCGATGAACTATGACCAGTATATCGCTGCCCTGTCCAACGGCACCGTGCTGGGCATGTTCGACCAGGGCTGGGACTTCGGTACCGCTACCGCTTCCCTGACCGATGCGAAGATGTATGAGAACACCTACCTGGCCCTCCCGCTGCTGTATGACGCGGATGATCTGGAAGGCATCGCACTGCCCTCTGAAAACTGGGTTGTTGAAGAGCACTATGTCAACGGTTCCGTTATGAACAAGGACCGCGGCGCCGGCATCTCCATCAGCTGCAAATATCCGGAACGGATGATCCAGCTGTACGAGACCCTGCTGTCTGATGAGTGGCAGAAGCTGCTCCAGTGGGGCATTGAAGGCGAAGACTACTATGTCGAGAATGGCCGTATGCTGATGACCCGTGAACAGTATGAAGCCCGCTCCAACACTGAATGGCAGCGCGCCAACACGGCCAATGCCATCTGGACCTCTCTGCCCAAGAAGCAGGGCACCCAGGATGACGGCAACGCCTGGTCTCCCGATCAGCAGCCCGAAATCCGTCAGGAGTTCATGTCCGACTATGACAAGGACTTCCTGGCCAAGAGCGGCAAGGGCGACTGGATTGAGTTCTTCGGCCCGGTGACTCCTCTTGCTCCCTACGGCGAAGCCTGGGAAATCAACAAGGGACCGATCCAGGATGACGTTGACGCGTTCCTCCGCATCCAGGATGAACAGCTGCCCGGCATCATCATGGCGGCTGACGACGCCGAGTTCGACGCCAAGTGGGATGCTTTCGTCGCGGAAGTTGCTCCCTACGGCGATGTCTACGGCAAGTATATGAATGAAGAAATCCTGAAGCTGGTTGCCCTGGTGACCGGTGAGTAATCAAGTGTGAACCTCAAGGGGAGGGACTTGTCTCTCCCCTTGACTTTTTTGAGAGGAGACGTCAACCATGACCACAAAAGTGATCAATACGGGAGCGCTTGCGCCGAAGAAAAAGAAGGGCTTTTTCCGGACGCTGGGCGGGCAGTACCAACTGATGATTATGTCTGTTCCCATGCTGCTGTATGTTCTGCTTTTCAACTATGCGCCGATGTGGGGCTGGATCATAGCTTTCCAGGAATACAAACCTGAACTGGGACTCCTGGGCAGCAAATGGGTCGGATGGAAGAATTTCGAGTTCCTGTTCAGCAAACAGGACTTCCTTCTGTCTATCCGGAACACCTTTGCCATGAGCCTGATCAACCTGGTTTTTGGTACAGTGTCTGCGATTTTGCTCGCCCTGCTGCTGAATGAAGTCCGTAACCGCACGTTCAAGCGTTCAGTCCAGACGATCACTTACCTGCCTCACTTCCTGTCGATGGTTATTGTTGTGGGCATGGCCCAGAATATTTTCGCCAGCAACGGTTCGGCCAACGACCTGCTGATAGGCCTGGGACTGGTAAAAGAACCGGTATTCTTCCTGGGCACAGGAGAATATTTCTGGTGGCTGGTTGGCGTCATCAATGTATGGAAGGAGGTTGGCTGGGGTACCATTATCTATATCGCAGCCATGACCTCCATTGACCCAAGCCTTTATGAGGCGGCGGCCATTGACGGCGCAGGACGTTTCCAGCGGATCCTGCACGTTACGCTGCCGGGTATCAAATCCACCTTCATGGTACTGCTGATCATGAACATCGGCCATCTGATGGAAGCCGGTTTTGAAATCCAGTACCTGATGCGGAACGGCATGGTCCAGAAATATTCCGATACGATCGATATCATGTCCCTGCTGTACAGCTTCGGCTCGAGGCCCCAGTACGGACGCGGCGTTGCGGCCGGTATGTTCAAGAGCATCGTCGGTATCGTCCTGCTCCTTGGCGCAAACAAGATTGCCAAGGTCATGGATGAAGAGACTCTGATCTGAGGAGGAAAAGGACATGACGACTGCAACAATCAAGCCAAAAAACAAAATTAAGCGCGACCGGGTATTCCCGATTGTCAACACATGCATTCTGATCCTGCTGTGCTTTATCACGCTGTATCCGGTATTGAACACGGTAGCCTATTCCTTCAACGACGGCATGGACGCCCTGCGCGGAGGAATCGGTATCTGGCCGCGTAAATTCAGTCCGGACGCTTATACATCCATTCTGAACGATCCGGCTACGTATAAGGCGTTCGGAATCTCCGTTTCCAAGGCGGTGCTGACCACGCTGCTGAACCTTTTCTGGACCAGTATGCTGGCTTATGCCCTCTCCCGGAAGGAATATGTGCTGCGTAAGTTCATCACGATTATCCTGGTGCTCACCATGTATGTGAACGCCGGCCTGATCCCGAACTATCTGCTGGTCGGCAAGTTCCTCGGACTTCGGAACAGCTACTGGGTGTATATCATTCCGACGATGTTCTCCTGCTTCAACATGATCGTGATCCGGACCTATATCGGCGGGCTGCCGGACGCGCTGGTTGAATCAGCGAAGATAGACGGTGCCGGTGACCTGCGGGCATTCTTCCAGATCATTCTTCCGCTGTGCCTTCCTGTGCTGGCAACGGTTGCCCTGTTCGTGGCGGTCGGCGCCTGGAACAGCTGGTTTGACACTTATCTGTACAACGGCAGCAAAAAGGATCTGTACAGCCTGCAGTACCTGCTGAAGATGAAACTGGCTACCACCCAGAACCAGGCGAATGCCGCACAGTCTTCGGCGGATGCGCTGGCTGCAACGGCAGCTTCGAGAGTCGCACCGATTACGGTCCGTGCCGCAATTACCGTGGTTTCCGCCGTGCCGATCCTGGTGGTTTATCCTTTCCTCCAGAAATACTTTGTAACCGGTATGGCGCTGGGCAGCGTCAAAGGGTAATTCAGAAATCATCATTGTCAGTCTGAAGCAGCTTATAGATTGACATGAAAAGGAGGTGCAGTCCGGTGTCACAGGCAGGAATCAGGGAAGGCTCGGCCCGGGCTGCCCGCTATGAGGACGGCTTCCGGGTGCTGCAGGGCAAGCGGGAGTATGTCACTTACCTGGATGATTCCTCGATCCGGATCTGGTATTCGGATGTTCCCTGGCGGTATGAGCCGCACGACCACTCCGCGGTGGAGGTCCTGCTGACGACTGAAGGCATGGTAACCTATACGGTTGAGGATACGGTCTATCAGGTACGGAAAGGCGAAGTGCTGATCGTTCCCCCGGACACAATTCATTCACTGTCCATGGAAGCGGGGAGCAGCCGCTATCTGTTCCTGTTTGAGCCGGATGTGGTCATGACCATGCGGGACATCAAATCCATGGCTACATATTTCAACAAGCCGTTCCATCTGCGGGACGGGTCGGAAGCGCATGTGCGCATCCGGGACCTGCTGATCCGGGCAAAGGATGCCTATGAAAAGCGGGACCTGATGTGGAATACGGTCTGCTACAGCTGTATCCTCCGGATTTACGCCACGCTCGGGCAGCATTATCTGAGCGGAATCCGGCCGAGGCCGGGCGACAACCAGCGGAACATGGATTCCGAAGTGATCACCGCTGTGATGACCTATATCAACAATCATTACCGGGAGGAGCTGTCCCTGGAGGACGTGGCCCGGTTCGCCGGCTTCAGCCGCTACTATTTCTCCCGGACGTTCAAACGCCAGACAGGGTATTCTTTTAAAGACTACCTGTGCCAGAAGCGGCTGCAGGTGGCCATGGACCTGCTGATCCGGACGAACCGCTCCATGCGGGACGTCGCGATTGAGAGCGGGTTCGGTTCCGTGGCGACGTTCAACCGGGTGTTCAGAGAGAAAAAAGGCTGTACACCCACGCAGTACAGGGCGATTTACGGAACCTATTAAGATAGACCGCCTGCCGTATCCTGATTCAAAAGCATAAACGGTTCCTGACCGAATAACAGAGCCGGATCAGTTCACTGGAACTGATCCGGCTCTATTATAGAATGGATTATCTGCCTTGTTTTTCAGCATGAACCGAGCCTTTGCTTTTATTTCAGCCACGCATTGACACGTACCTTGACGTTGTCCTGGATATTGGTGTACCAGAGGGTGTAGTCCCCGCCGTGGTAGCTTTCCGGTCCGAAGCCCATCCACTCGTCCATCGGCGCGAGCGCATCCGTATGGGTTACCACCACGCCGCGCATGACATTAAGCTGCGCGTCCGCAGCTTCCGGAATGAGCTCAAATTTTCCGGTCTGAGCGTTCTGAATCCTTGCGCCGCGGCATTCCTCTTTACCGGCGTAGGTATCGTCACGCTTCCAGTTCAGCGGATTGATGGCAATCGCGCCTTCCTCGACCACGAAGTTGGATGCCTCCGCGTTTCCTTCGCCTTCCGTGTTCCAGGAAATGATCACGCCGGTATCGTCCGGGCCTTCCGCAAATTTCAGGTGCGGGTTTTCATCCAGCAGTTTCTGCGTGATGGAATATCCCAGCGCGTAGGCGGCTACCATTCTTTCATAGTAATCCGGATGCGCCTGCATGTATTCGGTCAGCACATAGGTCATCATCTGCGAACCCTGGGAATGGCCGGCCAGGATAAACGGCCGGCCGCCGTTCAGGTTTTCGAAGTAATAATCCAGCGCCGCGAACAGATCTGCTTTCGGTTCTTTCTCAAGCAGCGCAACACGTTCTTCCGCAGAGATGCTGACCACTGCTGCCATATTGACCTGACGGTAATACGGAGCGAACACATTCGTGGCGGCTTCGTAGGCGGTTGCCTGTGATTCGTAGCATCCCTGCGCGCCTTCGTGAAGCATTTCACTGTCAATGCTGCAAACCACAGGGGCGCCTTCTGAAGCATCATTGAAGGAAGTGGGATATATGTAGAAAGTATCCACTTCCTTGCTGATTTCCGGGATGGCCAGCCAGTTCGCTCTGTTTGCATAATCGGACGCAACGATGTTCGTATCTTCCGAAGAAAAACACTCCGCGACTCCCGCGCAGCAAAGAGCGACACAAAGCAAAAGGGCAATCCATTTTTTAAACATCAAAAATCCCTCCGATCCATGTTTGGTGTTTTTCTCCGGTTTCACTGCTGAATATTGACTTGTCAGGACGAATAACGTTCCTGTTTGACAATCTGATAATACCATAATTTACCATGATTATGTCAAGAAGAGAGAAGAAAAACTTGCCGGATACGCCGATTTGCAGGAATAAGGGATTGGCAGCAAACAGAACAATAATGCAGGCACTCCGTAGAATGCCTGCAAAATAAAGTCATTGAGCGCACTGTGTTCTGTGCGGGATCAAAATGTGATTATTCAAACCCGATGACCGCAAGGAGGGAAAAGCCATCTGACGGAAATCGATCAGGCGGCTCAAAACAGACCGGATATTGTTCTTCCGGAGATTGCCAAAGATGCTGGCGCAACAGAGTATACCGGTCACCTGTCCCTGGCCGGCATGATGGACGGATACCTGTTTGTGACGGCGGATGAAGACGCCGGAGAATTCAAATACTTTTATATGATGCCAGATACCCCTGCAACCACCTATCACCTGGAGTTCCGCTACGGCAGCAGCGCGCCTTGACCGGCTTTGCCAGCGGCGTTATGACGGCTGCGTCCATCTGGAGCCTGCTGATCCCGGCAATGCAGCAATCGGCCGGTATGGGGTCCCGGACTTTTCTTCCTGCCACAGTTGGATTTTGGATTGGAATCCTGTTTCTGTTATCTGGATAACAATGGCCGGATTGCTGGGATCGGGTTCTGTTCTTATCTGTAAAAAAGTATGTAATAAATCATGTACTGATTCAGCAAAGGCAGCGTCGGCGCACATAAATGCGCCGACGCTGTTTAATCAGTATTATCGTTCCTGCCGATCCCGTTTTCTGTTTCGGACAATCTGTCCCTGGTGGTCACGATCTTTGTTGGCGACTCTTTCTGCTTCTTCGATCCGGTACCGGATCATGATCAGCTGCTTTGTTTTCTCCTGATTCTTTGCCCGGAACTTCTACCACTCTATCCAGCCAGATCGAACTTTGCCGTTAACAAAGGTTATCTGACGGTAAACGGTTACTGCCAGGGGGTATAGTAGCGCTCAATCTGTGCGGCTTCGCCGTTCTCATCAAAGGTGATCTTCACGTTCTGGCTGTCGAACCCGATCCAGCCGTCCTTCGCCGCCGCGAGCCTTGCGAACAGGTCCGACGCGGTCAGCGCTGCCGGCTCTTCCAGCAGCTCGCCGTACTCCGGTTCAATATTGTCCACGAATACCAGGCTGTCCGCCACGGCCAGCGTCAGTGTCTTCGCTTCCTCCATCAGCGGAAGATCGTAGGAATACGGATTGTACAGGCCGTCCTCGTTCTTCCGCAGATAGTACTCATCGTTGATGATGGCGTCGTCGCCGTCGTACGCAAGGGTTCCGATCTCGACCTCTTCCGTGCCGATGGTAATCGTATCGCCTTCATTGATCGACACGGCCTGCCACTCGGTCATCACATAGGGAGTCAGCAGGGTTACGTCAATGGTCTTCGCGTCCGCGTCAAAGCCGGTAATCCTTGCGTCAAAGGTCTTTCCTTTGATCACCAGTTCGGGAACCTCGATGCCTTCGACAAAATCCAGTTCAGACAGGAACTTGTTGCAGAATTCCACTTCCTCGTCTGTCAGCCGCTGCTCGGCGGATTCTTCTCCGGGAACCACCACGAACTCAACGAAGTATCCTTTGTAGATCGTCAGGTAATTCAGGTAGTCATAATAATCGCTGAGTGTCCGGCAAACCATCAGGCGGGTTCCGTATTCCGTCTCGTCGTAGGTGATGTTGGCGACCGGGTCCGTGTCCGTGAAGGTTTTCTCCAGGATTGCCAGCGCGTCGTCGTCCAGGTCGTTCAGCGATTCCACGTCGGAATAGGTCTCGTCATAACCAACGGACAGCGTCATCGTTGGCTTGGCGGGGTCTTCCGGCACGATATGGGAAAGGATCGCACTGTCTTCCAGCAGGAAGGGGATGATTCTGTACCCGTCCGGAATGATTCCCTTCAGGGTGAATTCTCCGTTGGTACGGATGGATCCGAAGATCTGCTTGTCCGTTTCCTCCGCCAGCCCGGCGGCACAGCCCAGCAGCAGCGCCAGGCTCAGCAGGATGGCAATGATTTTTTTCATGACGCATTTCCTCCTTCATTCATTCCACTGTTATCTGGCGGCAAACTTCTTGTGGATATAGCCGACGTCCCCGGTGTCCGGATCCTTTACCTGCAGGTAATGATTCAGCTCTTTCAGCACGATCAGCTCTTCCGTAGTGCCGTACTGGGCAATGATCATTCCGGTCTCACTGGGGATCCAGCGCATATTGACCCAGCTCGTCACACGGGCGGGACGGGCTGTAACCCGGTAATCCTCCACATCCACGGCGCTGGCGAACTCCGCGTTGATGTCCGCGATCGGATCGCCGGTATAGCTGTCTTCTTCCTCAGCCAGCTTCTGCAGCAGCACGGCGGGATCGACTTTGATCAGATAACGGCTGTTTGCGTAGGCTGGCCATTCCCCGATTCCATATCCCGGTTTGTTGTACTGGAAGGTGATCGCTGCCAGACATCGTTGATCACAGATGTTACCCGGACCTTTGTGCCGTAAGGCAGGCTGCCGACGATCTCGCCGTTCGGCTCGCTGCGCACATTCAGCGGACGGCCGTTTTCCGTATAGACATAGTATTCATTCTCTTCGGCGACCTCCTCCGCAAGCGCGGCAGGAACCAGGACCGCCATCATCAGCACGGCAGCTGTCAAAAGGGTCAGAATCCGTTTTGTCATTTTGTTTTTACCTCCTTATTCTGTACGGATCACACCGGTCAATACTCACGCGTCTTGCGGTTGTTTTTCCGGATGGTTTTGATCCAGTCATTCTCGATCTGGTAACTGACCAGGGTCAACGTACCGCGGGTATTGTCAACCCCGATATCCGGCTGTTTATAATTCTGCATCTTCCAGCCTTTTTCACGGGTGGTCGCTCCGGGCTGGAGCGTGCCGGACCAGACAACGTTGACTTTGTTGGAGCCATTCTTCGTGTTGATAGGTACCGGATCCAGATTAGCGTCCGGCCTTGCGTCCCACAT
>Ga0265298_10009448_pt1 | contig 11614 bp, 7 predicted proteins | sample AusTroGonzalo_MG_3_FD_193486 | JGI IMG/M metagenome (GOLD analysis project Ga0265298, IMG submission 193486) | Bovine rumen microbial communities from tropical cattle in Woodstock, Queensland, Australia - Gonzalo_01 | ecosystem: Host-associated > Mammals > Digestive system > Stomach > Rumen ...
CAAACCAGCTGAGATGCCTGTTTTGGCATACACTTATGATTTTGGAAGTGTAGAGAGCGCCAGCAACTTCATGATGATGGGTTACGATGAAATCGAGGACATCGAGTACTTCTACAACCGCTATAAGGGCTACTGGGCTCATGGTGGCAGCGTGACTATCTTTGATGCCTTCAAGAATATGCAGAACGGCTATGCCAGCATCATGCAGCGCTGTCGTGCCTTCGACAAGATGATTTATGACGACGGCTTTAAGTCAGGCGGTCAGGAGTATGCCGAGATTCTGTCTGGCTCTTACCGTCATGTGATGGCGGCCCATAAGCTGTTCCAGGATAAGGATGGCAACCTGCTGTGGTTCTCTAAGGAGAACAACTCTAACGGTTGTGTGAATACTGTTGACCTTACCTACCCTGAGGCTCCGTTGGTTCTCTGCTACAATCCCAACCTGCAGAAGGCCATGATGACCTCTATCTTCGATTATAGCAAGAGCGGCCGTTGGACCAAGCCTTTCGCTGCTCACGACCTGGGCCAGTATCCTTTGGCTAACAAGCAGGTATATGGTGGTGATATGCCACTGGAGGAGTCTGGTAACATGCTTACCTTGGCAGCAGAAATTTGCAAGTTAGACGGCAATACAGCTTACGTAGATCCCTACTGGGATATGATGACCATTTGGGTGGATTATTTGGTAGAGAACGGTTTGCATCCTGCCAACCAGCTTTGTACCGATGACTTTGCCGGTCACTGGGCTGGTAACTGCAACTTGGCACTGAAGGCTATCATGGGTATTGCCGGTTATGCCGAGATGGCTAAGATGAAGGGGCAGGATGATGTTTATCAGAAATACAACGCCAAGGCCAAGGAGATGGCTGCCGCTTGGGAAAAGGAAACTAAGGTAGGCGACCACTACGAGTTGGCTTACGGCGCTGGCAAGGATACTTGGAGTCAGAAATACAATATGGTATGGGATAAGCTGTGGAACACTGGCATTATCCCCAACGATGCCATGCAGACGGAAATCAAGTACTACCTGACCAAGCAGAATAAGTATGGTCTGCCCCTCGACTGCCGCAAGGACTACACTAAGAGCGACTGGATCATGTGGACTGCTGCTATGGCTCCCGATGCCGACACCTTCAAGAAGTTCGTCAGCCCCGTCTATAAATACATCAACGAGACCGAAAGCCGTGTGCCCATCTCAGACTGGAGCGAAACCAAGACTGGCAATATGGTAGGCTTCAAGGCTCGCTCGGTAATCGGCGGCTACTGGTTCCGCGTCCTTATGGACAAGGTAAATCCTGCTCCTGCAAAGACAAAGAAAGGAAGAAAATAAAGTCTCAATAGTTTGAAGCCTGAATTTATCTCGAATTCAGGCTCCAAATCCCTTAAATTCAGACACTTTAAAACAAGAAAAGAGCGAGGCATAAATGCTTCGCTCTTTTCTTAGGTCGGGATGACAAGACTCGAACTTGCGACCTCGCGCCCCCCAGACGTGTGCGCTACCAACTGCGCTACATCCCGTTCCTTACGTTTTGTGGGTGCAAAGGTATGGCATTTTTTTGTTACTTGCAAATTTTTGTGTACTTTTGTACTCAAATTTGATGTAAAACGCAATATCAAGGATGGCCATAACCCTTTCCCCAACTTTAAAACTGCAGGCTGAAGTGATTCTTCCTGCCAGCAAGAGTATCAGCAACAGGGCATTACTTATCAATGCCCTTAGCCGCAACAAGGAGTTGCCTGAGAACCTCTCGGACTCTGATGATACTCACGTGGTGCTACGTGCCCTCAACACCATGCCGGACGTTATTGACATTGGGGCAGCCGGTACAGCTATGCGCTTCCTGACAGCTTATCTGAGCGTCACCTCTGGCGAGCACATCATTACGGGAACGGAGCGTATGCGCCACCGTCCTATCTCTATCCTTGTGGATGCACTTCGCCAATTGGGAGCCTGCATCACATACGAGGGCGAAGAGGGATTCCCGCCCCTTCGCATTGTTGGGAAAGATGATCTTGAGGGAGGCAACCTGACGGTTCCCGGCAATGTAAGTTCACAGTACATCTCAGCCCTGCTGATGATTGCGCCAACACTGAAAAATGGATTACGCCTTACACTGACAGGACAAATTGCCAGCAGGCCATACCTGGATATGACCATTACCATGATGCGTGATTTTGGCGCCAAGGTCGAATGGAGCAGCGAGAATGTCATTGATGTACAGCCCTGTTCCTATCAGCAGAAGGCTTATCACATAGAGAGCGACTGGAGTGCAGCCAGCTATTGGTATGAGATGACGGCTCTTACGGACGATACCGATGCGCAAGTGGATTTGATAGGACTACACTGCGATAGCATTCAAGGCGACAGCAAGGTTCAGGAGATGTTCAAAGAGTTGGGAGTGGAAACAACACATCTGACAAAAGATGACGGTACTGCGTTTGTCAGACTGAAGAAAACAGGCAATACCCCCAATCGCTTCTGCTACGACTTTACCCATCAGCCAGATTTAGCCCAGACCCTTGTGGTTACCTGCACTATGATGGGTATTCCTTTCCGATTTACAGGTTTGCAGAGCCTGAAGATTAAGGAAACAGACCGCATAGCAGCACTCAGAACGGAATTGCACAAGTTGGGCTATGATATCCAGGAGGAGGCCGATAGCATTCTCTTCTGGGATGGAGAGCTTTGTCAAGCCATGGAAGTCCCAACCATTGACACTTACGAGGATCACCGTATGGCCATGGCCTTTGCACCTTGTTCCATGAAGTTGGGCAGCCTCAAGGTTAACCACCCCGAGGTAGTAAGCAAAAGTTACCCCGCATACTGGGAGGATTTAAAGAAAGTGGGTTTTAAGATATGCTGATAGTTCTCTACATGATAATTGCCCTCGCAGTGCTGGGGCTCATAGCCGGCATCGCCAGTTGGTGGCACTACAAGCACGCCCCCAAGGATGAGCCCTTGGTGAACCCGGCCGACATGGAGTGCTGTGGCCAACATGAGGTGTGTGAAAAGGAAAGCCTTCTGGCTGCCATCAGCAAACAGATAGAATACTATGACGACGAGGAACTGGACCGCTTTAAGGGACGTGGAGGTGAAGAATACACGGAGGAAGAGACAGAGGAATTCCGCGATATACTCTATACCATGCGATCCGAGGAAGTGGCAGGCTGGGTCAGAAGTCTTCAACTCAGGCAGATAAACCTACCCGATGAGGTAAAAGATGAGGTATTCCTGATAGTTGGAGAAAGGCGAATACAATAAATTGGCTCGCGCGCACGTTATTAAGAAGACATGGGAAAGAAAAAATACACAAGAAACAGCATAAGCATGGGGTTACTCATGCTCCTGTCGCTTTGTATCATTTCCTCTTGTGCCTTGAAGAAAAATACGCCCACCACACGCTTCTACCATGCGATGACGGCTCACTATAATACGTTGTACAACGGAGAAGTGGCATTCCTGGAAGGAGAAGAGGCGCAGATGAAGTCACACCAAGACGACTACAACCGTCTGCTCCCCATGTACATCAGTACCAACAAAACAACAGCCAACGTTGGCAAGGGTAATTACGAGACAACCATCACCAAGTGCGAGAAGGCCATCAAGCTGCACAGCATGAAGAAACGCCCCACGGTAAAGCCCAGCCAGAAGAAAGACGAGAAACTGAAGGCGTTCTTGGCTCGCAAGGAGTTCAACCCGTACATGTATCACGCATGGCTGATGATGGCTGAAGCGCAGTTCCAAAAGGGCGAATTCATAGAAGCAGCCAGTACATACAACTACATCATCAGACTTTATTCCACACAGCCGGAAATAGCCAGCATTGCCAAAGCCAAACTGGCCAGATGCTACGTAGCTTTGGATTGGGCATACGATGCTGAGGATGTGCTGAACAAAATGAAACGCGACAGCATCTCACGTCAGGGTCAAAAGGAAATGACCAATACCATGGCTGCCTATCATATTCTGACGGGGCAGTACGAAGAAGCTATCTCCTACCTCAAAAAAGCTATCAAAGATACCAAGCGGAAGTTGAAAAAGACTCGCATGAACTTCTTGTTGGGACAACTTTACCAACAGACAGGGCATAACGAGGAAGCGTACAAGGCATACGCTAAGGTTATGCGTGCCAATCCGCCTTACGAGATGGCTTTCAGTGCTCGCATCTCTCAGACCGAGGTAATGCCGCGCGACAAATTCAACCAGATGATTTCGCTTCTGAAACGAATGGCTAAGAGCGACAAGAACAAAGATTATCTGGATAAGGTTTATTATGCATTGGGTAACATCTATATGGGCGTTAACGATACTACGCATTGTATCTACGCTTGGGAGAAAGGTGTCAAAGATGGAACCAAGAAAGGACCGGACAAGGCTATGCTGCTGCTGAAACTTAGCAACCTATACTGGGAAATGGAAAAATACATTGATGCGGCTCGCACCTACAAGGAATGTGTATCCATCCTAGACAAAGAACACGAGGAGTTCAAAGAGAGTGAACGCAGAAGCAAGATTCTGACAGAACTGGAGCCTCATCTCAGTGCCGTTAAGTTACAAGATAGCTTACAGGCCTTGGCCAAACTGCCTGAAGCAGAATATCTGGCTGCCATAGACCGTGTAATCGCAGAACTGAAGAAACAAGAAAAGGAAGCAGAGAAGAAAGCTGCCATGAACGGAACAAATGCCAACGGCCAACGGCCAGCAAACAATGGCCAGCTTCCCCAAACGAACAAGCCCATTGCTGTCAATACGGGAATGAATAACCAGCAACAAGGTCCTTGGTACTTCTATAATCCCACAACCCTGAAGCGTGGCCTTGAAGAATTCCAACGCAGGTGGGGACAACGTAAGAATGAAGACCTGTGGCGCATCAGCAACAAGGCTTCATACGCTGCAGCTACCGGCAATGAAGATATGAACTTCAGCCAAGAGACAGGCGGTGACGATGACAGTCTGTATGGAGCAGCGATACCCGACTCTATCGATTCGGAAGAACAGGCTAAGAAAGACTCGCTGGCCAACGATCCTCATCACAGGGAATATTACCTGAAACAGATTCCGTTTACTGAGGAACAGATGGAAGCATCCAATGCTATCCTGAGCGACGGTCTTTACAATGCGGGTATCCTGGAGCAGGAGAAACTGGAGAACTGGCTTCTGGCAGAAAAGACTATGCAACGTGTGCTTACCGACTTCCCCGAACGCGATGGCATAGACAATATTTACTACCACCTGTTCCTGCTATACGGACGACTGGGCGAATCAGAAAAGGCAGAATACTACAAAGCTTTACTTCTGGAACAATTTGCAGACACCAAGTTGGCTGCCCTATTGGCGAATCCCAACTACGAGATGATAGCCCGTGACGGCAAACATGTGGAGGACTCTGTTTATGCCGCCTCATACAATGCTTATCAGGCATCGGATTATACAGAGGTGGAAAAGAACTATCAGTTCAGCACAGAAAATTTCCCCAACGGGCAGAACCGCGCCCGTATGATGTTTATTCGTGCCATGAGCCAGCTCTATGGCGGAGAACGCGACACATTCCTGGTTACCCTGAAAGAGGTGGTACAGAAATACCCCAAGGAGGAGGTAACGGAAATTGCCAACGCCATAGTGAAAGGCTTGGCTGACGGTCGCCTGCTAATGGATGACCGTTATGATGCCAGCAGCATCTGGGGCAGAAGAAATCGTCAGGCAGCAGGTGACAGCACAGAGGTAGCACCCGAACTGAAGGATGACCGCTATAGCAACTTTGTCTTTGTACTGGCCTATCCCACAAATAGCCTTGACGAGAACCAACTGCTCTTCGAGATGGCCCGATACAATTTCACCTCTTATATGGTAAGGAACTTTGACCTGGAGATTCAGGAGAAGCAGGGCATCACCATGATGTGCGTGAAGGGATTCCTGTCATACGACGAGGTGCATTCCTATGCTCAGACGCTCTATGCCGACAAACATATGAATACGCTCTTAGAAGGAATCAGAACGTTGTTGATATCAGAAGATAACCTAAAGATGATAGGTAACGAATTCAGCTTCGACGACTATAAGGCCTTCTACGAAGAGACATTCGCACCAATGGAAATTCCCGAAGACCTTCAGATAGACGAGCCGACGAACCTCAAGATTATAGATCCTGACGATTACGTACCGGAAGAGAAGAAAGAAGATGAGGAAGAAGAGGAAGAAGAAGATTTCCCGTGGGGATTCTAAACACTGAAAAATATGGCTGCATACAAACTGTTGTGGGTAGATGACGAGATAGAACTGCTAAAGGCACATATCCTTTATCTGGAAAAGAAGGGATATGTGGTGGAGACGGTCACCAACGGATATGACGCATTGGACCGTTGTGCAGAGGAGACGTTCGACCTTATCCTGTTGGACGAAAACATGCCTGGCCTGAGCGGCTTGGAAACGTTAAGCAGGATAAAGGAGCAGACGCCCACTACGCCCGTGGTAATGGTTACCAAGAGCGAAGAGGAGAACATCATGGAGCAAGCCATCGGTGCCAAGATTGCCGACTACCTGATCAAGCCTGTCAACCCTACACAGATTCTGCTGACGCTGAAAAAGAATATTCAGCAAAAGGAAATTGTTACGGAGCATACGCAGTCCAATTACCAACAGGACTTCTCCCGTTTAGGTATGCTCATCAACGATGCATCCAACATAGAGGAATGGAAAGAAGTCTATAAGAAACTCACCTATTGGGAACTGCAACTTAGCGAGACCGAGAGTGAAATGCAGGAGATGCTCAACATGCAGCGCCGCGAAGCCAATACAGGATTTGCCAAGTTCATCCGGAAGAACTATACCAAGTGGATGAGCCAACAGGAGGAGCGTCCTGTGATGAGTCCGGACATCTTCAAGCATAATGTATTTCCCCATCTGAACAACGGAGAAAAGGTCTTCCTGGTGGTGATAGATAACTTCCGATACGACCAGTGGCGTATGCTGTACAATGAAATTGCAGACCTCTTCAGCATTGAAGAGAATCTCTACTGCAGCATACTTCCCACAGCTACCCAATATGCCAGAAATGCCATCTTCAGCGGTTTGATGCCCGATGTCATAGAACGTATGTTCCCCGATTTATGGGTAGATGAGGACAGCGAGGAGGGCAAGAACCTGAACGAAGCTCCGTTGGTACAGACGCAGTTCGACCGCTTCAGGCGCAAAAACACCTTCAGCTATCATAAGATCAACGACTCACAGGCTGCAGAGAAACTGGTGCAACAGCTACCCAATCTGCAGAAATACGACCTGAATGTAGTGGTAATGAACTTCATAGATATGCTAAGTCATGCCCGTACGGAAAGTCGAATGGTACGTGAGTTGGCCAGCAACGAAGCGGCCTACCGTAGCATCACACAGAGTTGGTTCCGCCACTCACCCGTTGGAGACCTCTTCCGTGCACTGGCTGCCAGCGATTATACAATCGTTGTTACAACAGACCACGGCAGTATCAGATGCTATAACCCCATTAAGGTAGTAGGTGACAAAAACACCAACACCAATCTACGCTATAAGTTAGGCAAGAACCTCAGCTACAATCCCAAAGAGGTCTTTGAGATAAAGGAGCCTCATCAGGTAGGATTACCAAGGCCCAATCTCAGCACAACATACATCTTTGCGACAAGTGATGATTTCTTTGCCTACCCCAACAATTACAACTATTACGTGCAATATTATAAAGATACCTTCCAGCATGGAGGTATCAGCATGGAGGAGATGCTAATCCCGCTCATCACATTGCGTGGGAAAAAGAGATAACTATGGAAATTTTATTTAAAGAAGAAGATATCCGACAGGCTGCCAAGCAGTTTGTTGAAGGAATGGGAGAGAACACCGTCTTTGCCTTCTATGGTAAGATGGGAGCCGGCAAGACAACCTTTATTAAAGCCGTGTGCGAAGAACTGGGCGTTGACGATACAGTAACATCACCCACCTTTGCCATTGTAAACGAATATGAGGCAGCCAACGGCCGCCCCATATATCATTTTGATTTCTATCGCATAAAGAAAGTTTCTGAAGCATACGACATGGGATGCGAAGAATACTTCTACAGCGGCCATCCTTGCTTTATAGAATGGCCGGAGCTGATAGAGGAAGTACTTCCTGAGGAAACGGTGAACGTAACAATAGAAGCACTGCCCGATGGAGAAAGACGGTTAGTTTTCTAAAGACTCACCGTATTCCAACTCACCATCTACGACCCAGCGGAGATCCTCGGGATCAAAGTCACCCATCTTCTCCTGCTTGGCCTTCTTGGCAATGTGCTGTGCTACGGCATCAATGTCGATATCTACCTCGTCTTCGCTCTTTGTTTTCTCGAGCAAATCTACATAATACTCACCTATCACGTCCAGAAAGTAATAAAGGTCGTCTTCCGTAAACTTCTCCTTTACTTCCTGAGGAAGATAGTTTTTGATAAACTCTACCGTCAAGCGGTCGTCCTCGGCATCAGCCAGGAAGTCGTCTTCAAGATTTCCCATAACTTTAAAGCATGCTTTTTATTTTCTCTTCATAAACAGGACGTGCAGCAGCACCCACAACCTTGTCAATGACCTCACCATTCTTGATGAAGACAACCGTTGGGATATTACGTACACCAAAGCGTACTGCCATATCTTCGTCCTCTTCTACGTCGCATTTACCTATGATAACCTGACCCTCGTAGTCCTGAGCCAGTGCCTCAATAATAGGACCTACGCGTCTGCAGGGACCACACCATGTAGCCCAAAAGTCCAAAACAATGGGCTTGCCGGTTGCTACCAGCGCCTCAAAATTGTTGCTGTTGATAATCTGTGCCATACCTTATAATATTTATAATGTAAGTAAATAACTTTAATTGATTTTATATGTCAGATATTCTGTTGCATTCAAATAATCCATTAGCTTCTTGCTCACCTGATAGCACCTTGTCCTGGATTTCATGTGAAGGACGTTGGAACTTCCTAACCCATAGATATTCCACTTTACATCTATCGAGGGTGACGTTTGCGCATTGCCTCGTGGATTCTCTTGCATCTCTTGGATGTGTTTGCTGAGTTCTGCCACGTCGTCACTTTCAAGTCTGTTGGAATCAACCGTAATGGTAATGCTCTGGATAAGTTTATCTTTTACGTCAGCCAAGAACTCTATCTTGCCGATTTTCAGTTCCAGGATTTCCGGTCTGTACTGACGTCCCTGAACACGACCTGTTATATACACCAGATTTCCCTGCTGGGTCAGGTAGCCTTTCCATTGTGCCCAATCGTTACCGAACAACGCTATCTCTGCCGAGCCCGTATAATCCTCCACCATAACAATACCGTATGGTTGATTGGTCTTGGTTATTCCCTGACGTTTCAGTCCCGTCACAATACCACCTAACCTTACGTCTTGGTTCTCGAACGGAGCAAGGTCGTTCATCTGCTCCATGTGCAGGTTACAGATGCCATTCAGGATAACGCTGTATTCATCCAGAGGATGGGCAGAAAGATAGATTCCGACCAACTCACGTTCTTTGTTCAGGCGCTCCAGATCGTTCCACCTGTCCGTCACAGGAATAGGCGGCTGATGCTTGTCTATTGCCTCCATACCAAAGAGGGAGAACTGAGCCTCCATCTGAGCCTGCTGATATTGGTTGCCATATTTTGTAAGTGAGTCCACGAAGAGTTCACCCTTTGCATTGGGAGCAATAAACTGCTCGCGGCTTATCTGCTTAGAGAATGTATCAAAAGCTCCGCTCAAGGCCAGACATTCTATACCGCTTTTCTTGACTGAAGGAATGGAAACACGCTCCACAAAATCGTAGATGTCCTTGAACTTTCCATTCTTCTCTCGCTCCGAGATGATGGAAGCAGCAGCAGCCTCTCCCAGTCCCTTGATACCATTCAGGCCGAAGCGTATCTGTTGTTTGTCGTTCACACCAAAGTCGGCATGCGACTCATTGACATCAGGGCCTAACACCTCAATCTTCAGATTACGACATTCGTCCAGCAGTTTTGTTATTTCCTTGATATCATCCTTTCTTCTGGTCAGCAGGGCAGCCATGAACTCTGCAGGATAATGTGCCTTTAGATAGGCCGTCTGATAGGCTACCCATGAGTAGCAGGCAGCATGTGATTTATTGAAAGCATAAGAAGCGAACTTCTCCCAGTCACCCCAGATCTTATCCAATACGGCAGGGTCATAACCTCTTTCCTTTCCGCCATTGATAAAGAGAGGCTTCATCTCATCTACAATAGCCTTCTTTTTCTTACCCATAGCCTTACGGAGCGCATCAGACTGACCTCTGGTAAAACCTGCCAAGAGACGACTCAGCAACATCACCTGCTCCTGATAGACGGTAATGCCGTACGTATCCTTCAGGTATTTCTCCATGACGGGGATATCGTACGTAATCTCCTCCTGTCCGTTCTTACGTCTGATAAACGAGGGGATATAATCCATAGGACCCGGTCGGTAGAGGGCATTCATGGCTATAAGATCCTCAAAGACAGTTGGCTTGAGTTCCTTCAGGTATTTCTGCATACCAGCCGATTCAAACTGGAAGGTTCCTACTGTCAGACCTTTTTGATACAACTGATATGTCAGCTCATCATCAATGGGAATGTGGTCAAGGTCTATATCTACACCATGCGCCTCCTTGATAACACGGCAGGCCTCCTTCAACTCGGAAAGTGTTTTCAAGCCCAAGAAGTCCATCTTGATAAGACCCGTACTCTCGATAACATGTCCATCGTATTGTGTAACAGCCGTCTTACGGTCGGGGAAATCCGGGTCGTCTGCCGTTGAGATAGGCACATGGTCCGAAATCGGGTCACGACAGATAATGAATCCACAGGCATGGATACCCGTTCCACGAATCTGTCCCTCCAACTGCTGAGCATATTTTATGGTGTCCGCCTCCCTATAGTCAGGCGAAGACTGAGCGATTTGCAATTCCGGCGTACAAGAGATGGCATTTTTCAGGTTCATCTTCATCCCTTCGGGCAGACGATCAGGAATAGCCTTACAGAGTGCATTGCTTCTGTCCAACGGAAGATCTTCCACACGTGCCACATCCTTAATACTGTTCTTGGTAGCCATGGTACCGTAGGTAATGATATGAGCACAGTTTTCGTGTCCATACTTATCCATTACCCATTGCAGCACCTTGCCGCGCCCATCATCTTCAAAGTCGGTATCAATATCAGGCAACGAGATACGGTCGGGGTTCAGGAAACGCTCAAACAGCAAATCGTACTTCAGGGGATCCAACTTGGTGATGCCCAAGCAATAAGCTACCACACTACCCGCTGCAGAACCACGTCCCGGGCCTACCCACACATCCAAATCCTGACGAGCCGAATTGATAAAGTCCTGTACAATCAGGAAGTAGCCAGGGAAACCCATGGTCTTCATGATATGCAGCTCGAAGCGGATGCGGTCATCCACCTCATTATCTAACGGTTCGCCATATATTCTGTGGGCACCCTCATAAGCCAGTTTACTCAGATAATCAGCCTCGAACTTAATCCTGTATATCTTGTCGTAGCCGCCCAACTTCTTTATCTTCTTCTCACCCTCTTCCTTGGGGAGCGGATTCTCGCCGTTTTCATCGCTGGTAAACTC
>Ga0265298_10009449_pt1 | contig 11613 bp, 1 predicted proteins | sample AusTroGonzalo_MG_3_FD_193486 | JGI IMG/M metagenome (GOLD analysis project Ga0265298, IMG submission 193486) | Bovine rumen microbial communities from tropical cattle in Woodstock, Queensland, Australia - Gonzalo_01 | ecosystem: Host-associated > Mammals > Digestive system > Stomach > Rumen ...
ATGTATATGCTAACCTGGTGGGGGAGTGTTGTATCGCTTGCCTGCACTATGTTGCGAATTATGTCATATGAAGTGACAATGATGTTTGGCAGTACAAATAAGGCAAAAAGAAGGCTGTAAAAATAAAATATGGGCCTTTCTGCAAAAGGTCTGTAGCCAAAGAAATCTAGGCTTGGGATATAGCTTGGATCATTGATAAAGAAGTAGGTCGAAATAAGAACCGCTAAAGCTCCGAAAATGTTCATGAGCTTCCAGCCGTTCTTGCGCTTTATCTTGAGACTGATTTCTGCGGTATGGTGTATGGCGTTCCCGAGCTGGATCCAGCCAAGGGCTGCCGCGCAGAATATGAGTTGCCTTGCCGTATAGGCTTTGGTCCCTGCAATAAAGTTATCGCCACTAAAGAAAATGTCGCCAATCAAGTTGCTCGCTTGCCAGAATATGCTGATGATGACCAGCTGGTGTATGGGGCGAGGGAGCTGCTTGACGGACGTCTTTTGACCAAGCATGATGGGAAAATAGCATACGATGATCAACGCTACTACAGTAAGCGTTATAACGTAGGGCGAGTTTGTAAATAGACTCTCGTGCATATTTTCCCAGCTTCTTGACCTTTTTTACTTGGTTCTCTTGATACCGAAAGTCTTTTTCTGCTCGAAGGAGTTCTTTGTAGAGAAGTTCTTGATAACCTTCGGGTTGCCCTTGACTTCGGAGTTGTTCATGTTAGGTGTAAATTTAGTTTCGATTTCGGCCTTGTAAATATATGCACCTGTGCCAACTGCTCTATCATCCTTGCTTCTGATGCCCGATGGAGCCTTATTTGCCCATTCAATGACGAATTCCACCTGGTTGTTGGGCGTGAGATAAAGCTTCGGGTCTACGTTGAAGGACTTGTTGAAGCGGTTGACAAAGCTTCCGAGGTTAGAATAGATCGGAATGCGGAACTTGACGTTCAGGTTGCTCCATGCGCATTCGGTGCTTAAGGAGGCGCCGCGAGGTACGGTGAGCTTCACGTCAAAGATGGCACCACCGATATCGGTAGAATCGATACCTGTCAAGGTCACCTTGCCGTCCTGAATCAAGTCATACTTGTTGCTAGACGGATTCTTGACGTAGAGTCGCATGGTTTCCTTGACATCAACCTTGGTGCGGTTGTTCGAGTTCAAGTCGGAGACGATGTCGCGCAATTTCACGTCGAACTTGATCTTCGGTGCGCCATTGCCGTTGACCAAAACCCAAGGAACATCAAATTCCGGATAGTTGCCATTAGCATCCTTGAAGGCGCTTGTCATCATGGAGCCCATTCTCACAAAATCGCCTTCCATGACAGTTCCCGAAAGATCGTTCATGAAGAGGATGGACAAGCCCGTATTGTTTTGGGCAAAGTTCCAGAGCGAGAATGCGCTGCTGAATACGTTGGACTGTTTTTCGGCGCGCTTGTGTCTGTAGAACTGCTGCGTCGAATCTGCCAAGACGAGAGGTTCACTTGCGGTAATGGAGAGAATGTCTGCCGTAGCGGTTTGGCTAATGACCGCAGAAACAAAGACCGGTCCAACCTTATCTTCGGCGAGAACGGAGTTCGTTTCGGTGGCAGCACCTGTTCCGAGATATTGCGTGACCTGACCTGCGTGGACAAGCTGCTTGCCGCCTGGGAGGGCGCCTTCAAAGTTACCGGCCGTATTGCCGAACTGGAACGGCTTTTCAAGGTCGATAGAGAGGTTTTCGCCGTTAAACACGAACAGGCTCTTATCGACGGTGAGCGTTTCGGGCTTTGCCGTACCGAAGATGATTTCCAGGTATTCCGGTGTATGCTTTGCATCAAGAGGTTTCTGGAATGAGACGTCGACATGGCTTGCATAACCGTTTTGGAGCTTGTCTGTGATGACGGCGTATGTCATCGGAATCGGCAAGATCTTCAGGAGTATTTCAACCTTTTCCGGTGTACAGAGGCCTGCGACGCCATTGCCGTTCAAGTCGGTGATGGTGCCTGCCGGGTCGAGCTGACCCCACATGCCTGCAGTTACTAGGGATCCTGCACTTGCATCGATTTCGAAGTCCCAGATGTTCTTTGCGTCATTATAGAGCTTGGCAGAAAGGACTGTCGGCGTTGCTGCCTTGGTCACCTGGTCGGCCGCATAGAGAACGAGCGGGAAGTTTGTACCTGGTGCAGAAATCGGTTCGCTGAATTGCAGATAGAGGTGGTCCGGTGCGGTCGGTTCAGATTCAAGGCGTTCAAGAACCGTTGCCGAGAGAAGTGCCGGAGCGATTCCGTCTGCATACGAGTCGTCGACCGTTTTGACGTTACCCTGAATGTCGCTTGTGAGAGTGATTTTTCCGGTAGCGTTCGTCACGATTTCCTGCGGAACGTTGATTTCAACAATAAGCGACTTGCCGTTCAGCGATTTAACCTTGTTGGCGGTGATGGTCTCGCTTCCGTATGTGAACGTAATCGAGGTGAAGTGCTGGTTTTCCGCATATTCAGAGGAAAGCGTAATGTCCATGGCGTCAGGAATGTGGTCGCAGTTCAAGTCTACAATCTTTGCGACGTCGATAATCGGCCATGGCGGAAGCTCTTCAATGGTAAGCGTTGCTGTTGCCGGCGTGTAAGAATAGTCCTTGGTGTTGGAATGCGTTGCCGATATGGTTGTCGTTACGGCGACCTTGGAGCTCACATAGAATGTGGCCTCGCCATCGTAAAGCGTTATGGTTGTGACCGGAATCGTTGCCGTAGGATCCGTGTAGAAGAGAACGTTCGGATCTTCGCTGACGAGTTCTACGTTCAGGTTCTTTTCGCTCTTGAGAAGTTCGAGGGCACTGTCGAGGAGCGATACGTGCACTTCGACAAACTTGTCCTTGTAGCCGACGATATTACCGCTGTTAAAGACGAGATAGCGTTTTTCGAGTGGCTTCGTGATACTGTCGATTTCGACATTGCTGCGAACAACGGCGCAGGCGCAATCGTACTTGTTTTCTTCCTTCTGGTTGGCGTTCCTGTTGTGCCAGCTGACCCATTCAATGTAGTTGTTGCCGTAAGAGAGCGTTGTGTCGCCACCGAAGGTGATGGCATCGGTACGGTTGGCCTTGTTATAGGCAAACGGGTAGGAGAAGCTGTTCATTTCTACGGCGTCGAGGAGGCCGTTTGGCTTAACAGTACTCGTGGCGAGATATGTTGTTTGCGGATTTTCTTTTTCGATCGTGTGTATTGGAGTTGCAAACGGGCTTGTGAATGTAATATTGATTTCTCGGTTTACCTGCGGGCCGTTTTCTGGCGTGTAGTCCGGACCATAGCCGTAAATATGCGTGTCGTGGTAGTAAACGGGAACGTAGGGGTCGTTTGTAAAGGCTTCAACTCTTTCTCCGAATGAATTTGTTTCAACTGGCGTTGTTTCGGACTGTTTGAAGTAAGGGGCTTGTCTGAGATCGATGCCTTCAAAATATTCTGGGTCATCTTCGGCTGTGTGCTGGATAATGGACCAGCCCTTTTCAAAGCTAGCATTGGTTGTGTTTAGCCATTTGAGTTGGAATAGCAAGCGTCCAGAAACGAATAGTGTATCTTTTATGATAAGTGGGTAGTAGTAGGCGCCTGTGGCGTCTGTTTTTTGTTGGCCAATTTCGAGATCAAAATAGCCTACACATTGTCCATTGCCCTTGCAATTTTGTCTGATGTTGCTTATAGGCATTTCTGAATTATTTTCACTATTGACGTATAGACGTATTTCAAAGTCATTAAAGTTGATGGTGTCGTTATTGAGCATTTCGATAATGAATGTGCCGCATTTTTTCCAGTCGCCTGTAGCAAGACAAAGGGAGTCCTGGTAAGCGGTAGGCTTGATTCTAATGGTCAAGTCAGCATAGGTGGCGTGCGTTTCTGTGGTAAACGAGTATTCTTCAGATGTTGTGGAGCCAGAGGATACCGTAAAGTAATAGGTTGTGCCTGCTTCAAGCCCTGTGAGTTCGGCTTCGTGGAAGAGGACGGCGCTGCCACTTGCATTTTTGGATTCTGTATAGAGTCCTTTGTTCTTGCCGTAGTTGACAATGCCATTTAGACGGTCTGTACTCCACCAGTAGATTTTTGCGCTGCGGTGGTCGACTTGACAGATAGTAACACCCTTGATTTGTGTACTTGTGGGGGTCATGGTAAAGGAATACCAATAACCATGGTTGTCATCCGTAGAAATGTTGTTCTTTGTGTCCTTGCCTTCGAGGAAGAAGTAGTAGGTCTGGCCAGGAATGAGGCCGGTAAGCGTTATTGAACCACCTTTAGACGGCTCTTTCTTTGTGACATCTTTTGCGGTGTTTACATTCGTTGTGATGTCATAGAATACAGTGACGATAGAAATTTCGTTTGCATCCCAGCTAATAATTGCTGTTGAATCCGTAATGGGGATACCGACGATATTGCTGAAAATCGGGCCTTCGTTATCGGGCGGCAATGTTTCGGCAAGGCTCTGTGCTGGGAAGAGGAACTGGGCGGAAAAGTCGATACAAGTTTCGGTAGATGTGTAAAGTTCCCAGTCTTCGATAAGCGTTTTATTCGGGTCTCGGCCACCCATAAGGGCGCCAACAGGGCATCTGTACTGGTATGGGGCTGCACCGGCGTTGTAACCATCCGGGTTTGCAGAACGGTTATGCGGATGTTGCGGGTTCTTGTCGCCTGCACCCATGAGGAGGGAAATATCCCACGGGTTTGCGCCAAGAGCGTAGTACATGTTGTCTAATGCCACATTTAGATAACGTTCGTCCTTTGTGAGTTCGTACATCAAGAAGATGGAAACGGCTGTACCCAGGTTGTAGCGGATGACACCCCAGTCAAAAGAAGTCCATACAAGGTTGTAGGGCTTGATGACTTTGAGGTCTGTCGGACCTTCGTGGGGTTCTCCGGAGGGAATACCTGGATTCACGAGAACCGTGGAGTCACCGTCGTTCGTGGAATCGTTGAGGATCTTACGGAATGTAGCCATGGTACGCATCGAAAGCGTATCGCGTTCTGCTTCTGTAAGGCCGTATTCGGCGGCTACAGCCGGGTCTTTCAAAATCAGGTTCTGGAAAGCAAAAAGCACGTAGGTGTGGATATTCTGGTAGTCCGTTGCCCAGCCGCCAGGAGAAAATCCGCTTTCGTTGCCGAGGAAGCCGGCTTCGAAATAGTCTAGGTTGAAGTGTGAGTTTGTGGGGTTGTTAAAGATGTTGGTGTTTTTGTAAAGGTCGTAACGGTAGGTCGTGTCCTTGGTGGCGTACCACAATGCAAGGGCTGCTGCGGCACCGTCATCGTAACGCGGACCACCACCCGTATAGAAAGCAGGGAACGATGTTTCTCTACCAATCTGGTTTCCGCTACCGTAGTCAAAGAGCGGCATCATCACGTTCTTGTAGATGTCTTTTGCTGCAGCAAGAAGTGTATCTGCGTAGTCAAAGTAGAAGAGTCTCTGGAATCCCACAGCGACGTTTGCGAGTGTGGCAACGAACATGCCGGCGGTATTTGCGCCGATACCAGTAAGGACGGCTCTATGAGGTCCGCCTTGAGTAGAATCCTGTGCGTCCTGGCGTTCTGGCAAGTCCCAGTATTCGTGGTCCGCCTGAGCAACGCCTACAGAATGGTACATGTCATTTTTGGCAATCAATCCATCTTCTTTGGAAGCCTTGTAAAGCTTGAGAATGTAATCGGCTCCGATCTTTGCTTCATAGAGAATGTCGGGGATACCGTTTGGAATCGTGTCTCCATAGGAATCTCCATAGCGGTCTTCCGCTTTGTCGGGGTAGGTGAGGTAAACCATGGAGAGCACATAGGCGGTATAGCCAAGCGTTTCCGAAACCTTGAAATGGTCACCGCAGTCATGCCATCCGCCGGTGAGGTCATGGCCGACTTTTGAACCGTCTTTTAAGTGGCAGGGCTTGTGAAAGTGGGAATTGGTGTTACCGCAACGCTGAATGCCGAAGAACTGCAATGAGTTTTCGAGAATGGAGTTGTAAATGGAGGGGTGTACATGGAATGTGGCCGAGGTGTCGTTCCCGACAACGATGAAATATTCACCGGTTGTCGAAAGCTTTGTAAAGTCGGCTCGGTAGAGCGTTTCCTTTGCTGCGCTTGAATCAAGGCTACCAAATTCATAAAGCTGGTTGTTTTTCAATGAGTTGTAAGAGCCATTGATATAGATGTTTGGCTTTGTATAGTTGCCGATTAACGACAAGTTGCCACCACCTGGAACTTCTTTACCGCTGTTAGCGTCAATGACCTTGAACGTCTTTTCCTTGGTGTCTGCAACGTAGGCGTATTTGTAGTCCTGTGGCCTGAATCCGCTCTGGTTTATGCGGATGGGGCGCCTGTTGTAGGCGTTCAAAGAGTCGAGGTATCGACGGCTGCAAGTCTTGCACGTCCTGTCGATATTAGGGAGTTCCCCTGCAATAGAAAAGTCCATGCAGAGTAAGGCTAGTAAAGAAATTGCGCTAAGTAGTTTTTTCATACTTCTAATTTATCTTGTTCAAAAAATAAAGAAGCCGCCTGAATAGCTAGATCCAGGTGGCTCCATGTTTATTAATTATTTCTTTCTCTTAAAGCCGAGAGTCTTTGTCTTGCTGTCGGTTGCCTTTTCCTTTCTTTCGCCAACGGTCTTGCAAGCAAGCTTGTAGTCGTTGCTAGAAGCTTCGAAGGTCGTTGCGCAGTAGGTTTCGGCGGTAAGGTCGAACTTCGCGATGTAGGCGCCGGTTCCAATCTTATTGCCCTTCTTTGCTACAGGTGCCTCGTTGTCCTTGGCTGCCCATTCCACGTTGAGCTTAAGAATACCGTTGTCTACTAGTTCGCGTATTGCCGAGAATTTTTCCTTCGGAATGTCGAGATTGTACGTGTTGATGTACTGTCCAAGATTGTCGTAGAGGTCCATGACGATCTTCAGGCGGTAATCAAACATGGGGATTCCTTCGTGAGTCGTGAAGGCTGCCGAAGGCATTGTAATCTGGATATCGAAGTTCGGACCCGATCTGTAGTACACGGCAGTATCGGCTTGACCGAGAATATTTCCGTTATCGCTGATGAAGCTGTTCTTGCCACCGATCGTCGCTGTTGTAACGAAGGCGTTATCCTTGGCTGCAATCGGACGACCTGCATAAGCGTTGGCCTTCGGGGTCGAGACCGGCTTTGTGAGTGTCACGTTGAAGCGGATGTTGTCGTCACCAGTGATACGGACGTAGGGGTTCGCGCTTGTCGGAGCGTTGTTGTTCTTGTCAAGGTAGGCAGAACCGATTGCGTCTGGAACGAGGCGGATACGGTCACCGGCATGGACAACGTTATCCTTTTCGTTGTACATGAAGACCTGGGCCTTGCTGGAGCCTTGCGGCTTTTCGGACGGAATGTAGCTGTCGCGTTCACGCTGGATGTACTTGCCCGTTTCGAGAATGGTGAGCGGTTCAGACATATTGACCGTAAGCATTCCCTTGATCATGCGGGCCGAAGAGATAACCGGCGGGCACTTGTCGTACAATGTGTAGTTCGTTTCGAAGAAGCCGCTTGCGGTACCCTTGAGCGGGGAGACCGTTCCGTTGCCGTCCTTGTCGCCGCTTGTAGATCCGTAAGGATAGGCCTTGGAGGCAGGAATGGTGATTTCGATAATGCTGTTGGTATCTTGCACGAGCTTGGTGTTGACTGAATCAACCGCTACAGTGTACGGAGCCGAAAGTGTATCACGGATGGTCCAGTAGCTTTCTTTAGGCTTGATTACACCTCCAGTGGTGTCTGCAGTCGTGATAAAGCTACGAGTGATGCCCGGGGTGCCCCAGACCGTGACGATGCTGTCGAACACGTCCTTCGTCTTGAGCTTCTTTTCGAACATCATGTAGATAACATCGGGGACGCCATCGCCTTCAAGGTCAATCATTTCAGCATGGTAAATAGGTACCGGGCGAGAAATCAGCGTTACCGGAACGGTCGGCTTGCAGCCTACCGGATCAATAGCGTTGAAGCTTTCGTCGGTAATGGTGAAGTTGCCAGTAGTTCTTGCCGATGCGAGTGCGCCGACAGGGACAAGTGAATTGTTTTCGTTACCGGTGATGATAATCTGCCAGCTCTTGCCGTTGTTGGTCGTCGTTGCAGATCCAACTACTGTAGGCATGCCCGCGGTATTCGAGATGACGAGCGGCCATTCGTTCATGGAAGAGAACACAACAGGTTCAGAGAAGGCGACCATGACGGTATCGAAACCACTGTCGTCGTCGTCAGCCTTTTCGAGAATCGATACGCTCACGAGCGTGGGGAGAATACCATCGGTAATCTTGGCCGTTTCTGCGTTTGCGATGCCATTTTCTGCAACGTAGGTCGTGATCTTTCCAGAAGGACTTGCGTTTACAGGGTGGAGGCTCGTGTCGATTGCGACAACGACTTCGTTTTGGTCAAGATAGTTCTTTGCGACAAGCGGAACCTTGATGGTGTCTGCCATACCTTCGATGAAGTACTTGATGCTGTCGAGCGTGTAGTTGTCGGTAAGCTTGTTCGTGAAAGTAATTCTCAGCTGGTCCGCCTTGTTGTCGCAGTCGGTATCTTCTGCAAGAACCTTTTGCGGAGACGGAATCTTGGATTCGGCGTAGAATGTCTGCTTAGAGATATCTTCTTCATCGTCTGGGTCGATGTAGATAACCTGGATCGTGTCGCCAGCGTAGAACGAAATTTCAGAAGTCTGGTTCCTCGTTTCCTTGGAATGGTTGACTGCTGTAATCGGGCCTCCGACGAAGTGGCCAGGATTATTAGCATCTGCCGTCAAAGTCACCTTGAGGACATCGTCCTTCTTGTTATTGATGACCTGGACTTCAACAGTCTTGACATTGCCCTTAATCTTATCCTTGTCCATCACGTCGATGTAGAACGTCGTTCCTTCCGGCTTTGCAGGGCTTGCAATCGGGTTGCCTGCGGCATCCTTGATCACGAGCGTCGAAGCGGTAGCATCGCCCTTGGAGAAGTTCACGTAGTAGCTTCTGTTTTCAAATGCGCAACCGCCATTTTCGGTGCAGGCGTCGCAGGTCGGATCCGGGCCAACAAATATGGTCACGTCAACCTTGTTACTGCCGATACCCATCTTGACCGGAATATCGAGATCCCACATGTCGCTTGGAATGTCGTACTTGGCGATAATCTGGGTTCCGGATTCATCGAGGAGCCACTTGTTCATGCCGTCGACATATCCCTGACCGCTAACCTTCACGCCGTTTGCCCAAATCTTTGTGATGTGGCCATTTTCTGTGACGTGAGCCTTACCGGTGACATGCACGATGCTGCTGGTCTGGTCGATTTCGATGAAGGAGCCGTTAGAGACGTTGAACGGTTTATCGAGAGTCAGAGAAATCTTGTAATTAGCCCTCTTGGTTTCCATTTCCTTTCTGGATGGGCTGTAACCCCAGACAAACTGGTCTTTACGATAAACAGTGATATACGGGTCTACAGGAATGTCGCCGTCGATATCGCCGTAGTCCTTGTCTTCGACTGGCATACCGTCATAATCGGCGCCATCTTCCATGTAGGTGTGCGGACGCCAGGACCAGTCGCCAGATTCCTTGCTGAAGCGCTTCTTGCCCGGGGCGCGTATGGTTTCGCAGGTCTTGTAACCGTCGTTTGAGATACCGGAAGAGAAGCCGAAGTCTACGCGGAGACGAGACTGGGACTTGATGACGGAGGAGCCCAACGGAGCCGGGAAGTAGTAGGAGTATTTTCCTGTTGCCGGATCATAGGTGTCGTCCAGGCGAACCGGAAGTGCGGCACGCAGCAAGTCGCGAAGTTCGCGGTCGTTTTCGCAAGGCTTGTTGAAGCCTGCTTCGTCGTATGCCTGGCAAATATCGGAGTCGATCAAAGTAGCGCACTTTTCGACTTCTTCAGGCAATGCGGTGAAGTAGAGGCGAAGTGTCAAGCTGTCGAACGGTCTTGCTTCGTTGTTGTAAACGTTCAAGTTCAAGAAGTCCATGCCACCGAAGATGTACTGGTAGCCGCGGACGCTAAAGTCATACTGCGTCACAGGAGTCGTGAACTTGAGGAGTTCGCCATTGTCGTTGACATTGGTGAACACGCCGTTGCTTTCGACCATGAAGTAGTATGTCGTCTTTTCCTGAAGTCCGCCAATCTTTACGTAATGGAACTTGGTTGGAATGCCGGAAACGTCGGCGTTTCCGCTACCAGAATTGTATGCGAATTCAGCTGCCGTGGAGTGCGGCTTTGTATCCCAGTAAACCTTGGATTCGTATTCGCCGTTCGGGGTGTACCACATGATTTCTGCGGTATCTGCCGTGACGTTACAGACGGTCACGTTCACGATGTTTGCGTTTTCAATAGTGTTGAGCGTCGTAAATGTGAACGGAGTCTGAGTGCTGTCGACAAGGAACTTGGTCTTGGAATTCTCGGGCTTATAAGCGTTAAGACCGGTAACGTAGAAGTAGTAGGTTGTGCCCGGAGTGAGGTTGCGGAGCACCATTTCGTGCTGGACGCCGGCTACGGTATCAGCTGCCGTCAGTGTGTACTGGCCTTCGGCGGTACCGTAAGATATGACGGTTGTACCGCGCTGGGTGAGCTTCACCATTACGATAGCGGAGTCCATGCTCACGTGGCGGATTTCCACGTTGATGTCCGGTGCTGCGGTCTTGTCAAATTTCTGGGAGGCGATCATGTTCGAGCTAACCAGCGTTGCTGCAGCGTCGATACAGGTTTCGGACTTGTGGTAGTCTTCCCAGCTCTTGTTGTCGGGGACCATGGAGTTTTCTGTACCCGGCTTGACACCACCATAAAGGGCGCCTGTCGGCGGATTGTACTTATAGGCTGCACCCGGCTGGTTCTTGCCTTCGGGGTTTGCTGCACGGTGGTGCGGGTGAGCGTCGTTCTTGTCGCCAACGCCCAAGATGTAAGAAACATCCCACGGGTTCACACCAAGGAGATAGTTCAACTGGTTGATGCCCAACTGGCGCATTTCGTCGGCCTTCCAGTCCGGAGTGCCGAGGTCGGGGAGGCTAATTCCCTTTTCGGTAATGTCTTTGGCGACATCGGAATAGGCAAGAACTTCAAAGATGTTGCCGGCCTGGTAACGGTTATAGATCCAGTCCTGGTCCGTCTGCATGGTGTACCAGATCGGGTCGTACTTGACTGAGTTCGGCTTCCAGCCGATACCTTTCCAGTTCGGGCTTGTGGGGAGCACGATTTCTGCGGTTCCAGAGCCCAAGCTCATGTCGCCGAGGTTGTAAATCATGTCCATGATACAGTCTTCAACGGCGTGAGCCCATTCGGTTTCGGTAAGGCCGTAAACTGTTGTTGCTTTAGTCTTGTCAGCAAGAATGAGCTTGTAAAGGGCGTAGAGGGCGTAGCTGTAGGCGTTTGCCCAGCTCGTGTTCTTGACGTTCTTCAAGAAGCCCTTGTTGTCTGTAACGAACCAGCCACCTTCAAAGCAGCCGGAGCAGTCCATAAAATCTTGGGGAACAGTTGTTTTGAGTGTCCTGGAACGGATTGCGTCATCGCCATACTTAGAATCTTCGGTGGCATACCACAGGGCGACCGATGCAAGTGCAAGATCATCAAAGTATTCGTTGTTGCCGTTGTAGGCCGGGCTAGACCAACCGGCTGCTTCGGTGTTGTTCTTGTAAGTCTTGCCTTGTGCCATCGAC
>Ga0265298_10009451_pt1 | contig 11613 bp, 11 predicted proteins | sample AusTroGonzalo_MG_3_FD_193486 | JGI IMG/M metagenome (GOLD analysis project Ga0265298, IMG submission 193486) | Bovine rumen microbial communities from tropical cattle in Woodstock, Queensland, Australia - Gonzalo_01 | ecosystem: Host-associated > Mammals > Digestive system > Stomach > Rumen ...
ATGCCATCTGGCGCTCGCCCTGCAGCACGTGAATTTCAACGGTGGTCTGGCCGTCTGCCGCGGTGGAGAACACTTGGCTCTTGCTCGTTGGGATAGTCGTATTACGGTCGATCAGCCGGGTGAAGATGTGGCCTTCTGTTTCAAGGCCCAGGCTCAGAGGCGTCACGTCCAGCAGCAGTACGTCCTTGACTTCGCCGCCCAACACACCGCCCTGGATGGCCGCGCCGATCGCGACGCATTCATCAGGGTTAATACCCTTGAAGGGCTCCTTGCCGGTCACTTTCTTGACAGCTTCCTGCACAGCGGGAATCCGGGTGCTTCCGCCGACCAGGATGACCTTGTTGATCTGGTCCACGGTCAGTCCGGCATCCTTCAGCGCCTTCTTCATGGGTTCGACGGTCGCGTCCACCAGGTCGGCGGTCAGCTCGTCAAACTTCGCGCGGGTCAGGGTCACGTCCAGGTGCTTCGGTCCCGTGGCGTCTGCGGTAATAAAGGGCAGGTTAATGTTGGCAGTCGTGGTGCCGCTCAGTTCGATCTTTGCCTTCTCGGCGGCTTCCTTCAGCCGCTGGGATGCGATCTTGTCCTGTTTGAGGTCAATACCGTTTTCCTTCTTGAACTGGTCGGCCACGTAATCGATGATCCGCTGGTCGAAGTCGTCGCCGCCGAGGCGTGTATTGCCGTTGGTGCTCAGTACTTCAAATACGCCGTCGCCGATATCCAGGATGCTGACGTCGAAGGTGCCGCCGCCCAGGTCATACACCAGGATCTTCTGGTTCTCTTCCTTGTCCAGTCCGTAGGCCAGGGAGGCTGCGGTGGGCTCATTGATGATTCTCAGTACGTCCAGGCCGGCGATCCGTCCGGCGTCCTTAGTGGCCTGCCGCTGGCTGTCATTGAAGTAAGCGGGCACGGTAATGACTGCCTGGGTTACGGTTTCGCCCAGGTAGCTTTCCGCTGTTTCCTTCATTTTGCTCAGGATCATCGCGCTGATGTCCTGCGGGGTGTACTGCTTTCCATCGATGTCGACTTTGTAGCTCGTGCCCATCTCTCTCTTGATGGAGATCACGGTCCTGTCGGGATTGGTCACAGCCTGGCGCTTGGCGACCTGTCCGATCAGTCTTTCTCCGTCCTTGGTAAAGGCCACCACGGAGGGGGTGGTCCGGCTTCCTTCCGCGTTCGCGATGACAGTGGGCTGACCGCCTTCCATCACGGCAACGCAGCTGTTGGTTGTACCCAGGTCAATACCGATAATCTTGCTCATAATGATTTTCCTCCTCTATCTGTTCCTTTTGATAGTTTTCTTTATCCGGCCGGGATCCGGAAGGATCCCGCCTGCCAGGGCGTTTCCGCCCGGTTCAGGTATTCTGGCTGGATGGGCCTTATTCCGGCACGACCTTGACCATCGCGTGCCGCAGGACTTTGTCCCCCATCCGGTAACCCTTCTGGAGCACCTGGCATACCGTGCCCGGTTCTCCCTCATCCTCTGTTCCTTGCAGGATCGCGTTCTCCAGGTTCGGGTCAAATTTCTCGCCCAAACGGTCGATGGGTGTCACATCCATCTTCTGGTACACATCCGTCATTTGCTTCAGCACCAGCAGGACACCGTTTTTCAGCGCTTCATCTGCGCTTCCGGCTGCGGCGTCCGCCGCCCGTTCCAGGTTGTCCAGTACCGGCAGCATTGCGGAGGCTGCGTCCTTCTTTCCATCTGTGTAAGCATCTGCCCGGACGCTTTCATTCCTTTTTCGGAAGTTTTCAAAATCCGCCTGTACCCGTTGGGCCATGGCCAGGTATTCGGCCGTCTTCGCGTTTGCCGCGTCCAGCAGTTCCTGCAGCGGATTGGAAATTTCCGCCTCTTCCGCCGCTGCATTTTCGGCTGTTTCTTCCGGGGATTCTGTGCTTTCCGGTTTCAGCTCCTGTTCGGCCTCCCGTGTTTCTCTCTCTCTCTTCTTCTTGCTCATGCTGATCCGCCTTTCGTATTTTGGGTATCCTCATCCCCGCTGAACAGGTCTGTCAGCTGGTGTCCCATGGCGTTGAGGATGCCGAGCACCCGGGAATACCGCATCCGCGTCGGCCCGATGACTCCGATAGTTCCCTGCTGGCCGCCCCGGGTGGAGTATGTTGCCGTAACGATGCTGCAGTCACTCATTTCAGGGACGCCGGTCTCCGGTCCGATTCGTACCGTGAAAGCCATTTCCCCGTTACCGCGAATGATCTCAGCCAGCTTGTCCCTGGTTTCCATCAGGCTCAGGAAATTCCGTGCCTTGTCCAAGTCGCTGTATTCAGGGTAGCTCAGCATGTTGCTGGTACCGCCTACGGCCATGTGGGCCCTGCGTCCGCTGTCCCGGTCGCTGCTCAGGTAGCCGTACAGTCCCTCGAGGACATCGTCGTTTCCGCGCATCCTCTCGATCAGATCCGGCATTCTGGCGCAGGCTTCGTCCAATGTACTGCCCCGCAGCTCATCCGTCAGTGCTCTGGAAATGGAATACAGGGTATCCTGATCCATCTCCCGGCCGATCCGGATCACGTTGTCCCGGATAATTCCGGAATCTGTCACTATGACCACCAGAGCCATCCCCTGTCCGATCGGCACCAGCTGGATCGTCTCCAGCAGCGGCTGCACCCCCTTTGGAGAAAGCACGACCGCTGTATACTGCGTCAGACTGGAAACCACCTGTGCCGCATGATCGATCACGTCTTCCATCTGTCTGATCCGGCCCTGGAAATGCGTCCGGATGCTTTCGGCTGTATCGCTGGGAATTTTCCCCGTCCGGATCAGAGTATCCACATACAGGCGGTAGGCTTTCGCGGACGGAATTCGGCCGGCGGAAACGTGGGGCTGGTCCAGGTAGCCTAATTCTTCCAGGTCGCTCATCTCGTTCCGTATCGTAGCGGAGGAAAGGCCCATGTCATACTTCTTGCTGATGGTTCTGGACCCGACCGGAATTCCCGTCAGGATATAATCATCAATGATTGCCTGAAGGATTCTGAGCTTCCGCGCGTCCATAGCCATCATACCGTTCCCCCTTTCTCCGGATTGTTAGCACTCGATCGGTTTGAGTGCTAACCACATGCATACTCTAACACCGCCCACCTGCTTTGTCAAGCATTTCCAATATGAATTTTCGGTGAACAATGGGAGAATATCCCTGGAACATGAATACCGGATCTGCGGTTTCGTTATAAGCCGTTTGTCACGTATACCCCGTTTTCCGGCAGGGCCGTTCCCGGCGCAGCGTAGAGTACCGAAAACGATCCTCCCTCCTGCCGGTACAGGTAAATCCGGGTACCGTCCATGACCTGCCATGCGTGAACGTCCAGAATTCCCTCCAGAGAATACATTCCTGGATACACCCGTTCCATCAGGCTGACGACCTCTTCAGCCTCTCCTTCCCGGGTATCACCGTATACCGCACCAAGCGCCCCGGCAAGGTACAGGAAACTGTTTTTGCTTTCCCCCTTGTCGAAGGCATAAAGAATCATCTGTAGCTGCCTCTCATGGAAAATAAATACCAGATCTGCAAAGAACCGGCTTACTTCGACCCGGTTTACGGAATACAGGACGCTCCAGCTGTCCCGGCTTCGCTCCTCCATCTGCAAGCCTTTTTCCTTTTCACGGACTGCCTCCGGGGTCATATCCCAGCTGACCCCGCCGCGGAAACTGAATCCTCCGTTGGCCCCGGCTTCCGGCGCGGGGGTGGCTGTATTCTCCCAGGATGGAAACCATCCCTCAGCCGCTGCCCCGGTGATGGTAATCATCAGAGCCGCCAGCAAACATATAGCCCGTTTCATTCTGTTTTTGCCTCCTCCGTTTTGTCCGGATCAATCCCCGCCATCGTAAATATCTGTCGTTCCGTTTCGCGGATAATGCGTTTCTGCTCGTCCGCGAAAGGCTCGTCCGGATTGTAAGTGATGATTGTACCGAATTGCATTGTCTTTTCCCTTTTGTTCATGTAAACCGGAATCATCCGCAGCCGTTTCCCTGTCTTTTTCCAGTATGCTGCGGCCAGCATCACGAATCCTGGGCTCAGCTTACCGATCCCTTCCAGCACATACCGGGTATCCATGCTCTCCGGGAAGATCATCAGGTTGTCGCCTGCCTCCAGCGCCTCAATGCTGGTCCGTACTGTTTCCCGCAGCTTCATCGGCGAATCGTGGTAGACGGGGATACATTCCAGCTGTCCCAGCACTTTTACACTCAGGTATCCGAGGAAGCTGGATACCAGCCGGGCGGCGAAATCCGGAAGCCAGCTGACTCTTGAGAAGGTATTGGTATAGATGTAATCCCGGACCTTGCCCTTTTCGTCCATCATCTTGGAGATGGACCAGAAACGCACCGGTACCGGAAACCAGAACGCGCATAGAATAGGGCCCAGCACCTCCAGATGGTTCCCCAGGAACAGGATCGGGTTATGATCGTCTTCGACGATGTGCTCCGTGTCCACCACGCGGTATTTGAAGAAAGGTCGCAGCAGTCGAACCAGGAAACGTGTCAGGAAAGGCTGGCGGTACTGGCCCCTGGCCACGTTCTCCAGTTGCCTCTTCAGAGCTGGGTTTTCCTCCCCGGTCTCCTGCTGTCGCAGAAATACCCGAAGCTTGTCGATATAGTGTGCGCTGAAGGGGAATTGGAAAATGCTAAGCAGCGCTCCAACAGACACCATCATGATTGGCAGGATCATAATCGGCTGGTACCGGGTTGTCAGCTGCTCCCAGCTCCGGGGCAGATCGGGTTTCCAGGCGAAGCAGATAACCGTCAGCGCGATCAGCGCCAGTGTGTCTCCCAGCAGACGGGCCAGCTCGATATTGCTCTGGCGCATCCGCCGGTAGTCGGTGCCGATCCGCCCACCCATCAGCTTCGCCACACCTGGCATCAGCTCTTCAATATAATTCAGTCCTGTCAGGCTCATCGTACCGCCGACGCTGCACATGGCCAGGCTGATGTAGACCCGGATGTATTCCACATTGTCTTCCCGCAGCATCCATCCGCACCAGACTGCTCCGCCGCACAGGAGCGCCAGCCCGATCATCAGCAGCCATGTAGGATTCCGCCGGTTCGGTTTTTGGCTCCGCCGCAGTAACAGTACTGTGCCCTCTGCGGCAGCGATTGTGCAGACAATCGCGATGGCCATCGCCGGCAGAAGCCACTCGGTCTGCGCGGATAGCAGGGCGTACATAACCGCAGTCACAAGCTCAATGCCGGCGATAAGCATCAAGCTGATCCATTCAAAGCTCCGATAGGCGTGTATTGTCCGGATGTCCGTATCTGTTGCTGTGTCCGTCCCGCTGGCTTTTTTTTCAGTGTCGGCCGGATCCTCTCCGGCAGTATCCATCTGGTACAGGGCGTAAGCCCGGATCAGCACCAATAAGGCGAATCCGCCGCTCATAGGCCATCCCGGCCAGGGCCCCAGGTTGACCACCAGGATCACGGTCATCGCAATGATGATCAGTCCCTGAAGCACGATGCCGACAACCCGGGTCCGCTGGGAGGCATCCTGCCCCCCCGTCAGCTGCAGGATCCGGCGGGTATTTGCGTCTGCCATCAGGCACAGCGCCACCGCGGCATACAGCACCCACAGTCCGGTGCTTTCGATGGTGGTCGGAAACAGGCCGATCAATAAAATGGAAAGGGCAAATAGTACCGCGGCGATCGCACCGAGCCACCATTTGCCCGTATTTGGCAGATATTTTTTGTTTTTCTTCTGAAGGATCCCGGAGCAGACGATCACGGCCCGTCCGCAAAGGTACAGCGCACCCCCGAAAAGCGGAATACCTGTCAGGGTATTGCTCAGCAGCATGCAGTAAATATAACCGTACAGGTGAGCCAGTGTGCTGCTCAGGGGCATTCTTTCTGTGCCGTGTTCGCTCAAGAGACCTCGGTTCCTTTCCTTGACAGCAGGAGGCAGCCCAGAACCACGGGTACCGCCAGCGCAGCGATCATAATAACATAGAGGATGACATGGCTCATGGATGTCCGGTCCAGGGCGAATTCAACTCCCCCGCAAATACCGATAGCCGCAACTCCTGCAATAATCGCTGTCCGGCAGAGTACCTTCCGGTTCTCCTTGTTCTGCCGAACCGCCAGCACAAGACCCCAGATCAGCATCACGGCATAGATTACCATCTCCAGCCGTACGAAGCTGAATTCAAGGAAATGGTCGTACCGCAGGCTTTCCAGCAGAATACCGCCTGCTCCGGTAAACAGAAGAAACAGGATCCCCTGGTCCCCGTCCTTCCGGTTTTTTCGGATTGTCGTGAACACAAGAATCAGGAACAGGATCATCGCCAGCACCATGCCGATCCGCCGTGTCGCCAGATAAGTTCCGTATTTGTCCTGAACCGTCAGGAATCCGGCTCCCGCAGAAGATCCTTCTGCCAGGGGGCGGCTGATGTCGAAGTCCGGTATTTTGTCCTCGGCGTATTTAGCTGCCGAGATCATCAGCGGTAAGGCGCCGGCAGCGATATCCATGCCGCGTTTTGGAGGAATCCGAAGAATGGCTGATGCGATCCGGCTTCCGGCCAAGGCGCCGAGAATCATTCCGCTCAGGCTCCATCCGCCTTCCGTAATCCTGAACCAGCTGCTGAAGGGCATCATACCTCCCAGGCTACGGTTCATCAGGCAGAATCCGAGCCGGGAGCAGATAAATCCGCATAAGAGCATCATCAGCGTCAGGATTCCTGCGCTGCCTTTCTCCATGTTATATCCCCTGCACAGGACCCATACCGCCATCGCGGCCGCAGCTGCGCCGATCATGCAGAACAGGCCGAAGGCATATACCTCCGTTCCCGCCAGGGTCATCGTGATCGCTCCGTCCAAGAGTTTCATGCCGTATCTTTTCCTTATAATATTATTGCCATGTATCTTCCGGTACCAGTGTGCCGAAATAGATGATGTCCGTCTGGTTCCGGGTTCCCGCGGCCTGGTCGCCCTTGAAGTGGAATTTTTCAGTCACGTTCTTCTCGCTGTAACCTTCCAGCATGACCATTTCCGCCGTGTTGCCGCCGTCCAGGTTATAGGCCTGTATGCAGCCCAGGTCGTACATAATCTGAGCCAGCTCTTCGTGCTTGGCGCCGGCCGTTCCTTCGTCGCCCCTGCCCTCGATAATGACCATCACGTAACTCAGCTTCCCGGTTTGCCCGATGGCGCTCCGCGGGTTTTTGTATACGGGTGCATATGCGTATTCCGTATCGGTTTCCTTGATCTCCCCGTCGATAACCAGTGCCGGACCGAACATGAATGCGTTGGCGATATTATCCTTGTTTTCCTTGGCAAAATCTGCCAGCCCTTTGGATTTGACGAACAGGTGAAAATCTCCGTCTTTGTCAATAATGAGGGTATCTTTGATTTTGTTGGTCTTTCCGCGGATCTTCTGGCCCATCCGGAACTCAAACAGTTTTTTTTCCGGCAGCTGGCCATAATAATCGCCGTTCATTGCGATGACCGCGTTACTGGCTTTTGCCATACCGGTAACCGGCGCGGTTTTCGTGCTGCTGACCTTGTTTCCGGCGATGGCAGTCCGCAGCTGGCTCGGGTCACTGATTTTTACCCATGCGATGTTGACGGTCATCCCGTCGATGCTGCGTGTTTCCACAGTCACCTGAATGGTCTCGTCGGAATATCCGTTTTCTGTATATCCGGTGGGGTTCGGGATCGGCGGCACAGTAAAGTCATCCTGGGACAGCGCCCAGTCGGGATGGGAGACCAGTTCTCCTTCGTCGACGCTTACAACGTCCAGGTCACCCTCCGCGTAGGCGGCGGAAAAAAGCAGGCGTCCGAAATCGATTTCCTCGCCTTCATCATCCCCGCCCTCCTGGTGCATCAGGCGCATTTTGGTTTCGTCCGTCAGATCCGGCCCGGAGAGTACAAAGGGCATTGCCAGGATCAGTGCCGCGCACAGAACGGCAACCAGGATCCTTACTGGCAGTTTGATCTTGGTCATCTGCTTATTCCCCTTCGTCCTCGTTCATTTTCGTGTTGGCAATTTCAACCAGCTTCGCAGCCAGGACTTCGTCCTCAACGATGTTGTAGACTTCCTCTTCCTCGCCGTCCTCGTTAGTCTCGTTGCCCATCTTGCATACGATAACTTCCAGGCCCTCCTCGTCTTCCTCCTCTTCTTCGCCGAGAACTTCGGTCAGCAGGCAGTATTCTTCGCCGTTGTAGAAGAAATAGTCGATGGGGGTAAACTCGTACTCGTTGCCGTCCTCGTCCTCAAATACGACCGTATCGGGTTCCTGTTCTTCGTTCATCATGTTTTTTTCGTTGTCACTCATGGTTTGATCCCTCTTTCTGATTGATTCCGGATACATTCCGGTTTAATCCCTGGTTGTTTCCGGCTTGGTTCCGGAAAACTGTTTGTATTATATCTTTCTGCGTTTCTCTTGGCAAGTTGACTTTCCTTTCCGCGGCAGATATCATATGAGTTACTGGACCGGCGGCTCGTCCATCTGCCTCAGGGCGTGTTTGGTGCCGTCTGGCTCCTGGATTACGAGACTGTCCAGCATGGCCTTCATGTTCTCTCGGTAAGCAGTAAGGTATTCCTGGCGAAGGGCTGCCTGCTCAGCTGCCTCTTCATCGGTCAGGGTTCTTACCTTTTTAAGCCTGGCCAGTTCGTTGATCCGTTCGATTTTCGCTTTTTCCATGGAATGAAGGCCTCCTTTCTCTGAAACGGGTCTTTGTCGGTGTACGGGGAGGATTGTTACGATGATTCAGGGGAAATGGTATAAACCCGGCGCTCCGCTGGAGGATGCGGTGCTGCCCGTCCGCCTCGCGGTCTTCGGGCGCGGCCGGGATGCGATGGATGATGAAAGCTGGAATGCCTGTGTATACTGGGACGGCCTTCCCGTAGCCGCAGGCCGCATCTGGTGGAAGGAGGATGCCTTCTGGCTCGGCGATATTGGCGTCCTGGAGGAATTCCGTTCCCGCCGTCTTGGGGATCTGGTTCTCCGGCTTCTCCTTTTCAAAGCCCAGAGCCATGCTGCCAGGGAGGTACGCCTTCTGAGCCCGGCAGAAACCGCAGGTTTCTTTGCACGCATGGGGCTGGCCCCTGTTTCCGCAGGTGTTTCGGACCCGGTGGAAATGGCTTTGGCTGGCTCAGACATTGATTTGGATACCTGTAAAAGCTGCCGCAAGACGGACTGTCCGAACCGGCGTTGACCTATGCCCTGCTGTCGCCGCCGGCGGTCAGCGTCACAGTCATGATCAGCGCCGCCGCCCCTGATAGGACCGCGAAGTCGCCGATCGCACTTCCCGTGGAAAGGATCCCCTCTGAGGTGATCACGATCGCAGCTGTCCCGATCAGTACCGCGATCCAGTCCAGGATGAGTTGGACCGCGGTTTTGCTTTTCTTTTCCCGCCGCCCGGTCCAGATGGCCAGGCATATCAGGATTACCATGCATCCCGCATACCGGAGCACCGGATGCCCCCAGGGCATCTGTCGGTTATCCCCATGGAAGGATTCTGTAGCGATCCGGATCGCAGCCCAGACCGTCCCGGAAACCATCAGCAGGTCACCCTTGCGCCCCAGGTCCCGCTTCCGCAGGATCAGCCAGAGGTTGATTGCCAGGAAACAGATCACCGCTGCACACAGGTCAATCCGCGCCGGACAGTACGTTCCGTTCTCCGTCAGCCATGGCAGCGCCGGCATCGGTGGGATGATCTCCGCCCCTTGACCCATCCGGTCGTAGTGGAGGAATGCGTTCCATACCGCTGCCGCTGGCAGTAGGCCGAACCCGGCCCCCTGCAGCATCAATCCGAATGAATTTCTCTCCCGGTTCCGCTTCTTTCGGTCATGGCAATACAGGTTTCCGGTCAACACCATCGTAAGGAAACCGAGTCCCGCACCGAACCCTGCTGCGTGGAATTCAGCCGGCCCTGCGGTAAACAGGATGTCTCCGCTGCTCCTGAAAAAATATGTTGATGTCAGGGCGCAGACCGCTGCGGCCAGGATCATCCATCCCAGGAACCAGGCGATTGACTTCAGGGTTTTCATGCGCTCTTATCCTCCCGGAATACCCAGGCCTGCTGTGCTCTGTAGCTGATGAAGTAGAGCATCAGGTCCATCATGATCTTCGCCAGCCATCCGGCCATCCCGATTTTTCCCAGTAGCCATACCCCGGCGTTGCTCAGGCAGATGATCAGGATACACAGCACGGCATACTTCCAGGCCGCGCTCTTCGCGTTGCCCTGCAGTTTGAACACCAGGTCCTTGTTCATCTTGAAGTTGACCACAGCGCTGACCAGCCGGGCCCCCCATCCGCTGATATTGACGTTCAGGAAGCTCCCCTTCGCCAGGCCGGCTGCCGGTAGCAGCCATTCCCGCAGCACCGCGGCGATCCCCTGGTCCAGTACGAAGCATATCAGGCTGGCGCCCATAAATTTAACGAAGTTTCCGGCCATGACCCTGAAGATTCGCATGCTGTCCTTCAACGGATGATAATGGCTTCCTTTGTTCTCGTTCTCATAGATGGTTTCAATTTCGACGGGAATGATGGGAATCCGGTTTCGTGCGCATGCGATCAGCACGTTCATTTCGTATTCAAACCGGGAACCCTCAATATCGATCATGAACGGCAGTTCTTCTTTCCGGAAAGCCCGCAGCCCGGTCTGGGTATCGCTGACCCAGTGGCCGTAAAGCAGGGCAAACAGCACGCTTGTCACCCGGTTCCCGAAGCTGCTTTTGAAGGGAACATTGTCTTTTCCGAAGTCCCGGCTTCCAAGGTACAGGGCCTGTTTCCCCTCTTCCAGTTTCTCAGCCAGCCGGATGCAGTCCTTCACGGTGTGCTGGCCATCCGCGTCTGCGGTGATCACACCGGTAATATCCGGCATCGCTTCTTTTATATAACGGTATCCGGTTTTCAGTGCTTCCCCTTTACCCTTGTTTTTTTCGTGATGCAGTACCGTTGCGCCGCCGATTGTTTCAATCTCCCGGAAGATTGGCTGGTATTGTTCACTGCTCCCGTCGTCAACTACCACGGCGTAACGGAAGCCGTTCTCCGTCAGATCACGGATGTATCGTGGCAGCCGATCATCCGGCTCAAGGCTTGGAATCAGGATCACCGCTTCCGCGGCGGCTGAGTTAGCCATCTCTTCTCGTCCTCCTCTTTCACGTGTTCCAAAACAGGATTATTATACCGTAAATCTCATGAAAATACAATATATATGGGGTTTTCACTTCATTGACATACAAGAACTATGAAGCTATAATAATTTGTCAGATGATTTGAACGGAGGGTGATTCCATGGGCATTATTCCATCCAGGAATCTGGACGAGCAGCGCCGGGAAAAGGACGGTATCGTTTATTTTGACCGGGGGACGCTCACCGGGCGCAACGGCCGGAAGTATGACCGCTTCGCGATCCAGACCCATTTTGTCGAAGTCGGGGAAAATCAGGCGGATCTCGTCCGCCGTTATGTGCTTCCCCTGGCCCAGCCCGGGGATCTGTTGTCCTTCGGTGCCAAGGTCATGGCCATGTGTACCGGCAATGTCAGAACCAGGGAACAGGTAAAACCAGGTTTTTGGGCAAAGCGGCTCTGGCGCTTCGCCGGAATCAACACGACCGGCGTCGGCATGCATGAGCCCTACAAACTGCAGCTGGTTATTGATATGTGTGGCCTGCCCCGG
>Ga0265298_10009452_pt1 | contig 11610 bp, 10 predicted proteins | sample AusTroGonzalo_MG_3_FD_193486 | JGI IMG/M metagenome (GOLD analysis project Ga0265298, IMG submission 193486) | Bovine rumen microbial communities from tropical cattle in Woodstock, Queensland, Australia - Gonzalo_01 | ecosystem: Host-associated > Mammals > Digestive system > Stomach > Rumen ...
GTAAAGTGGTCAGGCGGAAATCACCGGTTTTCTTCTTCAATTCAATGAATCGAGGTAGGAATTCAGGAAATACTGGGCAAGCGAGCAGTCCTTGACGTTGCGTCTGGCCTCGTCGAAGGTGAACCAACGGTACGAGTCGACCTCGCTGTTGGTGCATATCGCCTTGGCGTCCTCGACTTCGACTGTCCAGTTCAGAAGGAGCGTGTTGCTTCCGTCGTAATAGTGGCTCCTGTTGAACTTCATGCTGCGGGCGGTGAGGCCGGTCTCTTCCTTCAGTTCCCTGGCGACGGTGGTCTCGGCTTCCTCTCCCCTGTTCACATAGCCTGCGACGAGGATGAAGTGGTCGCGGCCGTACTGCTTGATCAGGAGGATCTTCTTCTCCACCGGGTCCACGACGATCATGCTGCATGCGACGTTGAAGACCGGGAAATGGTACTCCCCGCACCTGGGACAGAACTGGACATCGCCCTCGCCTTCCAACGGCCTGACCTCGTAGGCGGTCCCGCACTTGCTGCAGTACTTCTCGTTCTCATTGATGAATGCCATGAAACCCTCCCGGGGAAGCGATCCCCGTCACGGGATTATACCACGAAAGGAATTAGAGGTACAAACGTCACATCGAAAACCTTACGTTAGGTTTTCAAGTGTAATATATTTTATTATGAAACAAAGAATTATATTCTGTTCTCATCTTGACCTGCGCATGCAAAGCGTATAGATTACCTCTCGTGACACCATCAGGATCCCTGAAGTACAAGATCAAACCGTACCTCTTCATAGCACCCGCGGTCATACTTGCGGCGCTCTTCTGGTGGTACCCCTCGGCAAAGGGATTCGTGTCGTCGTTCCTCACCATGAGCAACAGCGGCAAGGTCATGGGATTCGCCGGGTTGAAGAACTACATCATGCTTTTCTCGGACAGGAACTTCCTGAAAAGCATCTGGACAACCCTCAGGTTCGTCCTCCTGTTCGTTCCGCTGAACACGGTCCTGACAGTACTGGCCGCCAGCCTCACCAGAAGGCGCAGCAAACTGTCGTTCATCCCCGAGTACCTCTTCTTCTCCCCGGTGGCCATTTCGCTTTCGGCATACAGCCTTCTTTTCAGGGAGATGTTCAGGGGTGAGGCATCGGTGGTCAACCGTATCTTCGGGCTGGACTCGGGCTGGATCACCGACCCGACCGGTGCCATGGTCACACTGGTCATCCTGGGAGTGTTCCTGGATTTCGGAATCGACTACATCCTCCTGATGTGCGCATTCAGGAGCCTGGACAAGAACATCATAGAGGCCGCCAGGATCGACGGGGCCGGAGGATGGAGCCTGCTGTTCGGCGTCGAGCTGCCCATGATCGGCAAGACGGTCATGGTGACCGTGTTCCTCGCGCTGAAGGATGCCCTCCTGATCTGCGCACCCATAATCATACTCACCGAAGGCGGACCGTTCAGAAGCACCGAGACAATCATGTTCTATTACTATGTCGAGGCCTTCAAGAGCGGCAACAGGGCGATACAGAACTCGCTTTCATCACTGGTGCTGGTGATTGCGGCCTTCGCGATGATCATCTACGAACGCAGGGGGAGGAAACGGCAGTGAGCGGCAAGACGGTCAGGAAGCCTGTCGACACATTCAAGTTCATCCTCCGCAAGGTCCTGCTGGTCATACTGGCGGCGATGGTGGTGTTCCCGCTGGTGTACATGCTTTCGTCCTCGCTCTTCAGGCCGACGGACTTCAACAGGCTGCACCTGTTCCCGGACACACCGAATTTCGCCAACTACGCCAAGGCCCTCTCCCACCGTTATTTCGGACACTACATGGTGAATTCGGTCGGTACGGCACTGTTTGCGGCCGTGGTGCGCTCGGTCGTGGTGATACTGGCGGCATTCGCATTCACCCACCTGCGTTTCAAGGGGAAGAACTTCTTCCTCGGTGCCCTGGTGCTGACGCTGTTCGTACCCCAGGAGGCCATCCTCTACCAGAACTACAGGACCGTAGCCGCACTGGGACTCATCGATACATGGACGGGAATAGTCTCGACAAGCCTGTTCTCGGCCGCACAGATGCTCCTTCTGATGGGAGCCTTCTCAGGTATCGGCAAGGAGCCGTACGATGCCGCCAGGATCGACGGGGCGACCGACCTGAGGTACATCGCGAACGTCCTCATCCCCATGACCGGACCGGTGGTCCTGACCATGGGGATACAGACGATGATAACCACATTCAACTCCTACCTGTGGCCTTTGCTGGTGACAAACAGGCCGCAGTCGAGGACAATACAGGTTGGAATCACCATGCTCGGATTCGTCGAGGCGAGCGACATAGGGGCGCAGATGGCTGCCCTGACGATCGTCACGGTCCCGTTCCTGGTGGTCCTGGCCCTTGCGAAGAAAAGAATAGAGACTGCGCTGATCCGCAGTTGACAACGGAGGTCAATATGAAGAAGACAAAGGCTGTCGTCATCCTGGTGCTGGCACTCGTCATGACCGCATCAGCGGTTTTCGCCGGAGGAGTCGAGGAAAGCAGCGGCATCCGTACGGTTACGATCTGGCATTGTGCACAGGGTGCGAATGCAGGCGTGTTCAGCGTCCTGACGGAATCCTTCAACTCCACAGTCGGAAAGGAAGAGGGGATCGTCATCAATTCGATCTACCAGGGAAAAGCCGGTGATGTCCTTACAAGCGTGAACGCCGCCGCGGGAACAGGGAACCTGCCCGACATCGCGATGATGGATGCCACAGCCGCCACCGACATGGACCATTCGGACTACATCGTCACGGTGGACCAGCTGGGGATAGACACGAAATACATCCTGCCCTGCGGAATCAGCTCCTATACTTCCGATAAAGGACTTCTGGCATTGCCTTTCAATGCATCTGCCCTCCTCTACTACTACAACAAGACACTTTACGACTCACTCGGGGTAAGTGCACCCACCACACTGGATGAGATGATCGAGGTCGCGAAAGTGGTCGGGAACTCCGGTGTGACGGCCTTCGTAGGCGTTCCTGCGACATATGAGCTGAGCACCTTCATCGGAGCACAGAACGGACTGTCCTACATGGTGAACAACAGGAACGGACACGACGGTGCACCGACCGAGGTCCTTTTCGGCAAGGAAGGCACATATGCGGCATTCCTCGAGAAGTGGAAGGAACTCTACGACACGGGCTACTACAATCCACTGGTCTCCGGAGTCACCGGTGAATTCACCAGCGGACGCTGTGCTGCGATGCTGGCATCGTCCAGCAACCTGTCGACTATCATCCATGCTGTCGACGGAGCTTTCGAGGTCGGAGTCGCAAGGGTCCCCATCGTCAACGACCAGGCGACCGGAGGGACGGTCATTTCCGGAGGTGCCCTCTTCACGTTCACCGACAACGATGCCGTCAGGACGGTGCTGGAGTACCTCATCTCCCCCGAATCACAGATCATCTGGGCTCAGACCACAGGTTATGTCCCGGTCAACATGAGGGCGTACGAGTCCAGCGGCTACAAGGCCTTCCTGAGGGAGAACCCGCTTTACAAGGTCGCCTACGAGGCACTGCTGGATTCGAATCCGGGACTCGCCAACGTGTGGGTTCCGTCCGCGTACTCGATCTACTACTCGTTCCAGTCCAACGTGGCCGCGGTCCTCGAAGGGAAGGACATCGACACCGCGGTTGCCGAGATGGAAGCGATCGTACAGAACGCCATCGACACCTTCGCGGCGCAGAACATCTGAGGAAGAACCTTATTCCGATTTGAAGAAGATGCACTTGTCCTTGTGCCCGCATGCCGCACACGCGGCTCCCGGGCACTCGGTGAATCCGTCCTCGGCACTCTCCAGCTGGCTGATGTGCCATTTCAGTTCATCGATGTGGTTCTGAAGGACGCCCATGCGCTCCATGCTCTGCGAGAGCTTGCTGCGGTACTGGGTCAGGAGCTCGGTGCGTCTCTTGTTGCCGCTCTGGTCCTCGGCCTTGAGCCTGATGATCCTGGATATCTCGTCCAGGGAGAATCCGAGCGACTTGAGCTCGATTATGCGCTTGAGGTAGACGAGGTCCTGGTCGGTGTAGAAGCGCTGGTTGCCGCCAGTCCTCCCCTCGGACAGGAGCCCAAGTTCACCGTAGTACCTTATGGTCCTGAGAGTCAGGCCCGAAAGCCTTGCGAGTTCACCGATCCTGTAGCGCTTCATAGTGCCATGATAAGGCATTTCCCCGTCTGTTCCAAGTTCGTTTGTTGTTGTATCATGCACGCATGGAACTCTGGGACATCTACGACTTGAACAAGAACCCGACCGGCAGGACGATGGTCCGCAACGACTGGACGATGAAGGAAGGCGACTACTACCTTTCCGTCCTCGGTGTTGTCCACAGACCGGACGGCAGGTTCCTCATCACGCAGCGTGCCATGGACAAGGCATGGGCACCGGGCTGGTGGGAGATCCCCGGAGGCGGGGTCAAGGCCGGGGAGACATCGTTCCAGGCCGTATGCCGCGAGGTCCTGGAGGAGACCGGAGTGGACGTCTCCGACGCAGAGGGCGGATACAGCTTCTGCTACCACAGGGAGAACAAGGGCCAGAACTACATAGTGGACATCTACCGCTTCGAGATGGACATCACGGAGAAGGACATAAAGCTCCAGGCCGATGAGGACATCGACGGCAAATTCGCAACTGCAGAAGAGATCAAGGCCATAGCGGATTCAGGCAGGTTCCTCCACTACGACAGCATCAGGAAAGTCTTCGAGGATTGATCCTTCCACTCAATCGACGTAATGGAGGATGTCCCCATATGTCGGGAACGGCCAGTAGGGTCTGGCGACAAGCAGCTCGAGTTCATCCGCAACCTTCCTCGCATCCTCCATTGCCGGCACAATGCACTGGCGTGTGAAATGCGAGAGACCGGAGCCCGAATATGACGCCGTCTTATCGATGAGCGACGAGAGGACCTCACATTTCTCTGCAAGCGAATCCATGAGCCCGCTCACCTTCTCGAACGTCGCGTTCTCGGCCCTGCACTGGATGGCCGGATTGGCCGTTCTCTTGGCATTGATGGTCTGAGCGAGGATCGAAGTGTAATAACTTACGGCCGGGATGATCTCCTGGACTATCATGTCGCGCATGGTCAGGGCCTCGATGCGGATGGTCTTGGAGTACTCGTCAGTGAGGATCTCGAACCTAGAATGCATCTCCAGCGGGCTGAAGACACCGAACTCGGAGAACAGGTCGATATTCTTCTGATCCACGAAGGCATCCAGTGCCTCGGGCGTGGAACGCAGGTTCAGAAGACCTCTTCCCTCGGCTTCCTTCACCCATTCCGGAGCGTAGTTGTTGCCGTTGAATACGATCCGCCTGTGCTCATTGTAAGTATCCCTTACAAGGTCCAGGACAGCGGCCTCGATATCCTCAGCTCCCTCAAGCGACTTGCGGAACTCCTTCAGAGACTTGGCCACGATCGTGTTCATGACGATGTTCGGGCCGGAGACGGAGAACGACGAGCCCAGCATCCTGAACTCGAACTTGTTTCCGGTGAATGCGAACGGGGATGTCCTGTTGCGGTCGGTGGTGTCCTTGGAGAACGAAGGGAGCACGTGCACTCCGAGCTCCATGTTGGTCTTGGATGTACCCTTGGCGCTCTTGCCTGCGGCGATGGAATCGAGGATCTCGGTCAGCTCGTCGCCGAGGAACATCGAGACGATTGCAGGAGGGGCCTCGTTCGCACCCAGCCTGTGGTCGTTGCCCGCGCTCGCGACGGAGACCCTGAGGAGGTCCTGGTAATCGTCGACCGCCCTGATGACGGCGGCCAGGAACAGCAGGAACCTGATGTTGTTCTTCGGGTTCTTTCCGGGATCCAGGAGGTTCTCGCCCTTGTCCGTGGAGACGGACCAGTTGTTGTGCTTTCCGCTTCCGTTGACACCTGCGAAGGGCTTCTCATGGAGGAGGCACACGAAGCCGTGGCGCTCGGCGACCTTCTTCATCATCTCCATGGTTATCTGGTTGTGGTCGACAGCGATGTTGGTTGTCGCGAAGACCGGTGCAAGCTCGTGCTGGCAGGGCGCGACCTCGTTGTGCCTTGTCTTGGCGCAGACACCGAGCTTCCAGAGCTCCTTGTCCAGGTCCCTCATGAACCCGGCGACACGGGTCTTGATGGCTCCGTAGTAGTGGTCGGACATCTCCTGACCCTTGGGTGCCCTTGCTCCGAACAGCGTGCGTCCGGTGAACTTCAGGTCGCGGCGCCTCTTGAAATCGTCCTTGTCTATCAGGAAGTACTCCTGCTCGGGGCCAACAGTGGTGATGACGTACTTCACATCGTCGCCTAGCAGTCGGAGGACTCCGACTGCCTCACGGCTGATGGCCTCCATGCTCTTGAGAAGCGGGGTCTTCTTGTCCAGGACCTCTCCTGTGTACGAGCAGAAGACGGTCGGGATGTACAGGACATCCTCGCGGATGAAGGCGTAGCTGGTCGGGTCCCATGCGGTGTATCCGCGGGCCTCGAAGGTGGCTCTGAGACCGCCCGAGGGGAAGGACGAACCGTCGGCCTCGCCCTTGATCAGGCACTTTCCGGAGAACTCCAGGATGGCGCGTCCGCCGTCGGCCGGATTGACGAAGGCCTCGTGCTTCTCGGCGGTGATTCCGGTCATGGGCTGGAACCAGTGCGTGTAGTGGGTGCAGCCGTGTTCGAGCGCCCATGTCTTCATGGCGTTGGCTACGCTGTTGGCCACCGCAAGGTCGATGTCCTTGCCTTCCGCAATGGTGCGGCGCAACGTCTTGTAGATGTCCTTCGGGAGCTTCTCCCTCATGACACTGTCGTTGAAAACCAGACTTCCGAAATAATCAGCAACCGTCTCCATGCGCTTCCCCGTGTAACATATAGAGTTATGAGAATATCTACTTGATTTCGTAAAAACAATCAACTATCATCCCGAGAAAGAGGGGCTCAATATGGAAAGCGCACTGAAGAACCGCATCATGGAGTACATGGAGGAGCAGGACGTCGTCTTCGTGAGACTGGCATTCTGCGACATTTTCGGACAGCTGAAGAACATCTCCATCAGCGTCGGATCGCTGGAGCATGCACTGGAGCACGGCATCGGTTTCAACGCCGCAGCGATCAGGGGATTCCTCAACGTCGAGGACTCCGACCTCCTGCTGTTCCCGGACCCCGACACCATGACGATCCTCCCCTGGAGACCCTCGGAGGAAAAGGTCGCCAGGTTCTTCTGCGACATCCGCTACACGGACGGCAGACCGTTCGAGGGCGATGTCCGCTTCCTGCTCAAAACCTATGAAAAAAAGCTCCATGAGAGCGGTACAGACCTCCGTGTCAGGACCGACTGCGAGTTCTACCTGTTCAAGCTCGACAGCGAAGGCAACCCGACTGACATCCCGATGGACAAGGCTTCCTACTTCGAGGTGGCCCCCATCGACAAGGGAGAGGACATCAGACGCGATATCTGCCTCACCATGGACAGGATGGGAATCGGACACAGCGCCAGCTACCATGAGAAGGGCCCGGGCCAGAACGAGATCCGCTTCACCGCCTCAGGTCTGCTCGAGGCTGCCGACAACATGATAAGCTTCAAGGACATCGTGAAGGTCTGCGCCAACAGGATGGGACTTTTCGCCTCGTTCCTGCCCAAGCCGCTGTTCACCGAGAACGGTTCCGGAATCGCCATAAGCATATCGAAGGAAGAGCCCGAGGCAACGAGGTCCAAGACGGCCATGGAGATGGCGGGCGGTATCCTCAGACGCATAGAGGAAACCACAATCTTCCTCAACCCGATCGCCAATTCCTACGAGAGGTTCGATACTCCCCAGACTGTCAGCTATGGATTCGGAAACCAGCAGATCCTGGTCAAGGTACATCCCGAGGACTGCAGGGTCAAGGTCAGCAGTGCGGACCCGTCATGCAACCCGTACCTTGCATTCCTGCTCCTTGCCGGAGCCGCCGTTGAGGGAATCGTCGGCCAGCTCAGTCCCAACGACTTCAGCACAGGGAATCCTCTTCCCGACACGATGATAGATGCCGTGAGGATTGCGGAGAAATCGGAGTTCACGAAGACCCTGATCCCGGAGGTCCTCTTCGACGGATTCCTCAGGGCCAAGAAGGCGGACTGGGAGGAGAGCTCGCTCTCCGGTGACCCGATGCTCAAGGCCAAGAACATGGAATTCCCCGTGACATGAGAGAGACGGAAATGAAGAAGAAAGCAAAGAAACAGAAACCACGGAAATACCTCAGCTCCTATGAGATCGAACAGATGGAAGTGGTGGACAGGGTTTCCGAATACTATCCGCTGGACAAAGAGCGCAAGGTATTTGAAATTCCGCTCCATTATGAAAAGGCAAGCGACCTGTATTTCGACAATGTGGAGTTCAGCAGCAAGCCGAACATCTCCGACGATGCCACCGACAACATGGTGGAGCTCCTCAAGGATATTCCGGAAGGATACAAAGCGGAATTCTCCATCACCATCGACGACTACGAAGACGTTACCCCGCGCAAGGTTCTGGAGGGCATCAACGACACTCTGGCCCTCAGACACCAGAGGTTCCTGCGCGAAAGCACATCCAAGCTGATCAAAATAGGATTTTTGATGTTCGTAGGAGTATCGCTCATCCTTATCAACACCTACGGCGACATCACGGGATGGTGGGGAGAGGGAACGGTATCAAGCAACCTCTTCACGTACATTCTGGACACTTTCGGATGCGTTCTGATCTGGGAATCGGTCTACGGGATATTCGTCGACAGGTCGGAGGAGATGGATTTCGAACATGCCATGTCCCGCAAGGTCCATTCCATCAAGATGTATGACAGCAATGCCGATCAGGCCCTGAGCGGGGAAGACAGCCAGGCTCTGGTCTCCATCATGCACAGAAACAAGAAAAAGATGTTCTCCAGCCGCATGCTCCTGTTGAGCGGATTCTCGTTGCTTGCGGTGTCGACATCCGACCTTCTGAGCATCATCACCATGGCGGGCGCCTACCGGAAGGAAGGACGTCTGGCCTTCATCCTTTTCATGGTGGTCGGAGTATTCTCCGTATTCATCACCATGAGGGTCGGAATGACGGCCATAAAGATATTCAAAGGGACATACAACCACAACATAAGGGCTGCCGTGATAACAGCCCTGATGCTCCTGGCCCTTGTCGTGAACATAATCAGGCTGGAGGCCTCAAACGACACCACTTCAGGACAGATAATCTCAACGGTATTCAAAATCGTCATAGAATCTTCCTATGTCGTGGGTCTTGCCCTGAGATTCTCATACTGTCTGAGTCTGAATAAGTCCTACAAGAAGAAAAACGCGAAATGACATCACTCGTACTGTGATGCGTACAGCCTGTAGTAGAAACCCTTTCTCTCCATGAGCTCGCGGTGCGTCCCCTGCTCCACGACATCGCCGTGGTCCAGGACAAGTATGTTGTCGGCGTTCTGGATGGTGGACAGCCTGTGGGCTATCACGAAACATGTCTTGCCGTGCATCAGTTCCAGCATGGCGTCCTGTATCTCGCGCTCCGTGGAAGTGTCGACGTTGGATGTCGCCTCGTCGAGGATCAGCATCTTCGAGTCGTACAGCATTGCCCTGGCGATTGTCAGGAGCTGTTTCTGGCCCTTGGAGATGTTGCCTCCGTCCTCGCTGATCACGGTGTCGTAGCCGTTCGGCAGACGCATGATGAAGGGATGTATGTGCGCTTTCTTCGCAACGCGCACCACGTCGTCCATGGTGGCGTTCTCGTTGCCGTAGGCGATGTTCTCGTAGACGGTGCCGCGGAACAGCCAGGTATCCTGCAGGACCATGGCGTAGGCCGCACGCAGGCTGGGCCTTGTGTACTTCAGCTCGTCCTTCCCGTCCACCCGGATCATGCCGCTGTCGCAGTCGTAGAACCTCATCAGCAGGTTTATCATGGTCGTCTTGCCGGCGCCTGTGGGTCCGACGATGGCTATGAGCTTGCCGCGGTCGGCGTTGAAGCTCAGGTTGTGCAGGATGGTCTTGCCGGGGACGTAGCCGAAACTGACGTCATCGAACTCCACATCGCCGTTCACGTCCTTCAGCACGGTCGCATCGATGGCGTCCGGAACCTCTTCCGGCTCATCCAGCAAGTTGAAGATCCTTTCCGATGCAGAGAGGGCCGAGAAGATCTCGTTCATGATGTTGGCGATCTCGTTGATGGGACCGGAGAACTTGCGCGAGTAGAGGATGAACGATGAGATCTGGCCCAGCGAGACGCGGCCGCCCATGAACAGGAAAGAGCCCAGAGTGGCTATCAGGCCGAGCGACAGGTTGTTGATCATTCCCATCGAAGGACCGATGGCGACTCCCTTGCTGTCGGCGTTGTAGTAGGCATCAGCGGCCTGTCCGTTGACCTTTGCGAACCTGTCGCAGACCTTGTCGCCGTAGGCGTAGGCCTGGATGGTCTTCTCTCCGGAGAACATCTCCTCCACAAAGCCGTTCATGAAACCGTAGCTCTTGGACCTCTTGATGAAGAGCGGGCGTGTCTTCTTCTTGATGAAGACCGTGTAGGAGACCGAAACCGGGATGGTGACCAGGACTATCACTGCCAGTGCCGGCGCTATCTTTATCATCATGAAAAGCGAGCCGAGCACCGTGACGGAACTTGTCATGATGGCGACGATATCCGTCTGTATCGAAGCCGCCACAACGTCCACATCGTAGCTGACACGGCTGATGATGTCTCCCGCACGGTTCTTGTCGAAGAATGAGACGGGAAGCCTTGAGAGTTTCTCAAAACACTCCTTCCTCAGCTTTTTCGCTGTGAAACGCGACACCAGGGTCATCATTATGCTGATGCCCAAGGAGATCAGGGACGACGACACGTAGAACAGCAGCATGAGGCGCACGTAGTGGAACACCTTGCTGAAGTCTACCTTGCCTGCGCCGGCCGCAGCCTCGTTGATTGCTTTTCCGGCAAGCGACGGGCCTATCAGCGACAGGATGTTGGCGGCGAAGCTCATGATGACCGCAAGGATGATGAGGAGCCTGAACTCCTTCACGTAATCCAGGATCCTCCTGAGGGCCTTCTTCGAGTCTTTCGGTTTCTGTTCGTTGACTACGTTCCGCGGGGGCATTCAGACCTCCCCCATCTGCGTTTCGTAGATGTCGCGGTATTGTGGTGTCGAGGCCAGAAGCTCCTCGTGTGTGCCCATCCCTATGATGCGGCCTTCGTCCAGGACGATGATATTGTCCAGGCCCATGATGGAGCTGACGCGCTGGGCGATGACGACCATCGTGGCATCGGAATGGTTCTCCCTGATGTTCTTCCTGAGCAGGGCATCCGTCCTGTAGTCCAGGGCGCTTGAGCTGTCGTCCAGGACCAGTATCTGGGGATGTGCGGCAAGGGCCCTGGAGACCAGGAGCCTCTGTTTCTGGCCTCCGGAGAAGTTGGCTCCGTGGATGTCGGCCATGTGCTCGTACTGGTCGTCGTAGTCCTCAATGAACTCGGTGGCCATGGCGTTCCATGCCGCCGCCTTTATCTCATCATGGCCCAGATCCCTTCCGAACGAGAGGTTTTCAGCGATTGTGTCTGAAAAGATGGCATCGTTCTGGAATACTACGCCGAAACGCCTGCGCAATTTGTCGAGGTCGTAGGTGCGTACGTCGCGGCCTCCGA
>Ga0265298_10009453_pt1 | contig 11609 bp, 14 predicted proteins | sample AusTroGonzalo_MG_3_FD_193486 | JGI IMG/M metagenome (GOLD analysis project Ga0265298, IMG submission 193486) | Bovine rumen microbial communities from tropical cattle in Woodstock, Queensland, Australia - Gonzalo_01 | ecosystem: Host-associated > Mammals > Digestive system > Stomach > Rumen ...
GGTCTGAAGGCTGCCCGTGCCCGTGGTCGTCATGGTGGACGTCCTCGGATTGGCTCGGACAAGGATCGGCAACAAGCCTATGCTATGTACAAAGCAAACATCATGTCGTGTCAGGAGATTGCCAACAAATTTGGTGTTTCGCTCTCCACACTGAACAGATGGATTGCATCAGAAAAGCGGGGATAACTTCCCCGCTCTTTTTTTTATACCCAAAAGCAACCCGTCACGTCGTATATATTATATTTATTATTAATACCGTATATACCGTATATTACTCTTCCTCTTCTTCGGCAGGGATTGCGTCCACCAGTCGCCTTCTCGCTTCGTCTGCGTTCATATCCTGCAACGGATTGTTCGGTGTAACGACGACATCGGTCTGATCCTTGTACCCGTGGTTGTTTTTCAGCAGGAATATGGCAGGTATCGGATTGATTTTTCCGTCAGCCATAGTTTGAGTCAATAACTGATTGGTCAAGATATAGGCCCTTTTAATAGCGTTTCGACTCTCCTGCGGTAGGCTTGACTCCACACCTTCCTTCCACTTCCACAGTTGTGACCTACTGACACCGAATGAGAGTGCAACAGATTCAATGGTTGGCTTCATGTCGTGCTGAATCATATACATGAACGCCTCGTTGACTCTTTGCTCGACAGCTTCGGGGTTGTGCATATCGACCTTGCCCATGTTTGACAGGTCGAGTGCGTTTTGTATCATGCGGGACATATCGCCCGGTTCATAGTGTGGTGACAATGCTTCTGTTCTATCGGGACGTTTCCGTTTTTGTTTTTGTTTAACGATATCTGTGACCTGTTCATCTGACAGGTCTGTGCCCGTTTTCTTATTCATGGTTTCTCCTTTCGATGATGTCTTCCCATGGCATCCGCTCGTACGGTTGAGCGTAGTCAGGCCATTCCGGTTTCGCATATGATAGGAAGTGGCGGATGCGAGGGTGGGTGTTGAGTTCTGTAACGAATGACGTGTTGTACTCGGACGGCAGTGGTAGGATGTGGCGGTCGCAGACGGAGTTGATGACGTCCTGTTCGAGGTGTTTGTGGTGGACGGAGTTGATTGTGCGGATGATGACGTCGTCGGTCTGGTCCGCTCGTAGTTTGTCGAGGTTGAGGAGCATGACGCCTGCGTTGAAGTATGGGTGTTTGTGGTGGATGGACGGTTGGTCGAAGAAGCGAGTTTCCTCGACGGCTGCGAGGTAGTGGTTGGAGAGGTCGTAGTTCCAGATGCCGGAGATGTCGTCAACGACGAGCGTGTCCGGATCGAGGAGGAGGACTATGTGCTCATCCGGAAGGATTTTTGAGAGTGCCGCCCGCATCCATGTCATGTAGCCGTAGTGCGGGTGGTAGTTAGGGCCGGGGACGGGGAAGATTGTTTGGTTGTGGAGGTTAAGGGTTGTGATGATATCGGGGAGTGTGCGTGGGAATGCGGGCGTATCGATGAGGAAGTTGACTTTGTCCACGGTTGTGTGGAAGAGGAGTGACTTACAAGCGGTTTCCATTTGGGTATAGATTCGCTCGTCACCCATGTAGACGACAGTTTTTTTCATGGTTTACCTTCTTTCGAGGACAGTAGTCCAGGGGATTTTGTCGTAGGTATCGTAGCCTGGTTTGGTGTTGAACTTTGCCGCACACATAGCGTAGTGTTTAATGTGTTCGTCACCGTCTGGGAGTTGAGGACGGTTGAACCACATGGAGTTATAGACTGGTGGCAGTTCAAGGATGTGTTTACGGCAGACAGAGTTGACTGCGTCCTGTTCAGGGTAGTCCATCCATACGGTGTTGATGGTGCGGATGATAGTATCGTCTGTACCGTCACGGAGTTTTGCGAGGTTATGGATGGCGACGCCAAAGTTGAAGTATGGATGCTGACGGTTTGTGATCTGTTTTTCCTCAACCAAAGCGTAGTAGTAGCGGGAGATATCGACGGACCAGAGGTAGTCGATAGGTTTATTGACGAGTGTATCGCAGTCGAGCGTGACGCAACGGTCGATGTCGGGGAAGAGTTTAGTGATTGCGGTACGCATGAGAGTCATGTACGTCCATCGGCAGCGGTAGTTTGGTCCGGTTGGCGGGAAGTATCGTTGGTTGCTGACGTTCATGGTCGTGATGCAGTCAGGCAGTTCTTCCGGAAAGTTGTCGTCCTCGATGAGGAAGCAGACTTTGTCCGCTCCGTCGTGGAAGAGGAGGGACTTTGCACACACGGTCATGTCGTGGTAGAGGTTGCGTGTGCCTGCGTAGATAACGGTACGCTCATTCATGGAGTCTTGCCTGCCTTTCCATGACTTCATCCCATGAGAGGTCGGAGTAGCGTTTCACGAGAGCGTAATGTCTCCAGAACTTCTGTCCTGCGTAGTGGATGATACGCTGTTTCACAGCGTCGCCCGTGATGTGCGAGTAGGTTGTGTAGTTGTAGTCAGCCGGAAGTTCCAGGATATGTCCTGCACATACACGGTTGAACGCACCCTGTTCGGGGCAGTCAACGTGTGTGGTATTGAGGATGTCGATGATCTGGTATTGCAGTCCATCCTCACGGAGTTTGTCGAGGTTCATCATGACGACGCCGAAGTTAATGTACAGCGGGTCTGATGACGACTTCTGACGCTGACGTTCCGGTACGCCTGCGAGGTAGTAGTCGGAGATATCGTAGTCCCACAGGTCGGACACGTCGTCGTTAAAGACGATGTCGATGTCGAGCGAGAGGACTTTACTGTACTGTTTGAACAGTTCCGGATATGTGGCACGCATCATGCACATCCATGTCCAGGAATTGTCGAAGTTTGGGCCGTCGTGCGGGAAACATTTCTGGTCCTTGACGTTGATTGTTTCGATGATATCGGGGATTTCGTAGGGGAACTCATCGTCCTCTGTAAGGAAGTAGATTTTATCCACGGCGGTATTGCAGAGGACAGACTTAGCCGATGCTACCATGTTCAGGTAGACGTCATAAGTACCGCAGTAGACAACAATGCGCGGTTCGTGTTCGTCATGGTCGGAGATTGTAGCCTCGACGGGGATAAAGTCATCCTTGTCCTCATCGTGGACAACGGCCGGCGTGTCAGTGATAAGCTTTTCTTTTTCCGCAAGCCATTCTTCGAACGTAGTTTCCTCGTTGAGGATGTAGTACTCAAGCTTGTGCTCGTTATAGACATTCTGTATAAGGTTATAGACTTCAATCTCTGCCTCGGAGCGAATGGGATCGATATCCACGTCCGGAAGCTGTCTGAACTCGTCGTAGTACCTGCGGAAGAAGTCATCAAACTCAGGCGAGGACGTGTTGTTGTTCTTTGAGTCCGTGTAGACAGCGTAGTATTCACGGCAGAAGACCTTTGCAACAGTCCGTCTGAACTCATGGGTAAGGTTTCTATCACGCAGGTTTTCAGCGATGAGGATATCCCTGTGCACGGCGGTATTCATGATTTCTTTGCAGGCGGAGAGCGTGTGACGCCAGCTGTCCTTGCGGAACGTCTTGCAGTAAGGGAAGAAGTCTGTCGTGAGGGTACGAATACGCCACGGTTCCACGGTCGCCAGGACGATGGCGTTGAATACATGGTCGTAGTAGTATCCGGCGTCCTTATCGAACATGATTTTGTTGTCGATCAGGAACTGCCTGCGGTACATCTTTGCGTCAGTGTTGGAGAAGTTCACGCCGTCCACGCTGTTCATGTAGATGATGCCCGTGAACCACTTGCATTCCTGCATCATCTTGCACCAGATGACGTCCGTTTCGTCGTTCGGGAAGTTGGATATCATCATGGACAGGGAGTCAACGTCGGCGAGCATGTCGTCAAAGTTGCAGAACATGATCCAGTCAGACTTACTGGTATATATCGCAGCGTTTCTTGAATCCGCAACGCCTAAGTGTTCTTTCATCGTGATGACATTGGTTGGAAACCTGTAGCCGTGGAACAGTTCATCCCATGGCAGTGTATTTTCGTTGCCGTCCTGCACCAGGGTGACGCAGACCCTGTCCATATCCACGCACCGCTGATGTTCGAGCATATCAAAGAACGGTTTACCGAGTTCCCATGGTTCGTCGTGATGTGTCACGACAATGTCAAGGTATGTATGAGTCTTTTCCACGGCAGACATACTCCCCTCCCGCATGTAGTTGTAGTAGTACATCGGCATGTTCCACAGGTCGATAACGGCCGACATGTTATCCTGTATCATGTGCTTGTAGAACTTGACGTCAGACCCGTACTCGTCACCGGAAAAACGGTTATCACCGATGAACGACCGACGCCATGCTCTGCACCACACCATGACAAAGCACTTGTCCGGATGCGGGAACTTGTATCCTTCGTTCTTCCATACAAACCCGAAGTCAATGACGTCGCTTGCTGATTCTTTTGCCTTTTCAGCAAGTTGTTCAAAGCAGTACTCATGCAGATACCTGTCGTCATCGTCGGCGAATAAAATCCACTCGCCTTCCGCCGCATCGATGCCTGCGTTCCGTGCAAGTCCGTCACGATGCACGTCCGTGGTGATAATTTTGTCCGCATGGTATTCTTCTGCTATCTTTTCCGTGTCATCCGTGCATGAATCGCAGACAACAATGAGTTCGTAACTGGTGAATGACTGACTGCGGATGGATTCAAGCATGGTCCGGATGCGTTCGGCACCGTTGTGGGACGGGAGGATAACGCTGAAGAGTTTCTTACTCACTGTCGTCACTCTCCTTTCTCTCCAGGAATCCGCATTCTTCCATGATCATCCTGTTCGCCCGCTTAATGACGATCCATATCACCCGTGTGGGGATATTGTTCTTGAGGCTGTAGTCCTCGACGGCGTACAGGTCGTCACCCCAGCGTGATGTGAAGTAGTACTGCATGATATCCTGATCCGCCTTGACGAAGCGTGTCCGGAACACATGATTGCAGATGGCGTAGATCCGCTGGTTTGGTTTTGACAGCTTATCCCAGTCAAACCCGTCCCGCAGCAGTGCGAAGTATGTTCTCCACATGTGCGTTGCCGTACCGCGCCACCACTCAACGCTCTTCATCCGTATCACCTCCCGTGTTTTCGAGTATCCTGACCGCCTCATCCAGGTCATGCATCCTGCCCGCCGCCTCAAGGATGGTATGCTTTCTGTCCTTTGTTATCATCCCGCCTGCTTCCGCCATCAACACCAGGCGGTGGATGAGCACGTCCGTCTTTGTCGGCTGATTGTCTTTCAACACGCATCACCTCTCTTCAGCATGTCCGGTGTGTACACAAATGTCCCGACGTGACCGCAGGATACCGCCGGGTCGCATATGATCTGATACCCCAACTGGTTCACCCTGTGGCAGAAGGATATGTCCTCCCCTGCCCACGGGTACGGCGAGAATGCCGGTCCGAACCTGTCCCACACAGCCTTGAGCAGTTCCACGGACGTCAGCACGCATCCAAACCCGCACCCGCGCACCGGGAACGGTTCGTCGGGATAGTCATGAAACGGTACGATTTGTTTTACAAGCCGTCCGGACTCATCCCGGGCAGGTTCTTCCAGTGTCTGGTAGATGACAGGTTCAACAGGAATGTGGCGTTTGACGTACAGTCCTGTCACCATCCCGCACTTGTACAGATCCATGTCTGCGTGCAGGATCTGCAGCGTGTCCGGCTGGAACACGATGTCACTGTCGAACCACATCACACGGTCGAAGTTGTTCTCGATTGCCGTCAGGCTGATGAGGTTGCGGGAGTCGTAGATGAGTGAGTCTGGTTTGTAGAGGATGGACACGTTCTCACCCTTGACCAGGTAGTCCATCGACTTCGAGAACTCCCACGGCACTGTCGCCATGCACGGGATTGCTATCAAAGTTTTCATTTTCTCACCTCTTTTACCAGTTTTGTATACGGTTGTATACGGTGGTGTTTCGACACCGTATACAAAATAAAGTCAATAAAATCAACGGTTTGAACCCTGTTGTATACGGTGTATACGGTGTATACGGTGGCAAATTACTCTTACGCGCGCGTAACGCGTATGTGTTTTTCACAAAATATACACGCTATATATATGTGTGTATGTTTTGACCGTATACACCGTATACACACCCTGGAAGCCTTGATCCATAAGGCGTAGAGTGCGTATACGGTGCGACACCCCCACCGTATACACCGTATACAAAATCAGAATGGCATCTCATCGCCGACATCAACCTCGACATACTGCTGATACTCCTCCTGTTCTGTCTTTTCTTCTTCCGGAAGCCTGATCACCACATGCGGGACGTTCTTATCCCCGACCCTGACCTGCGTTGTCAGTCGGTTGTTCTTGTTTCCGGATCCGTAGTACTTGTACTTGAGGATTTGTTTCCTCTTTGCCCAGTCAAGGAACGCACCGGGCGAGTAGTTGTTGTTCTTCAGAATATTGTCGAACACGGTCTTGTTGATGTAGATATACCCGTCGTCATACTTGCCCCAGACCTCGCCGTTGTTGCTGTCCTGCGAGTCGAACCGTCTCGGATTGGCGGCACAGTATCCGATCAGCCAGTTGTAGCACCGCAGGTTCACGTCCGTCTCGGATCTGCTTGCAAGGTAGGGTTTCAGTTCTTCAAACGTTAATGCCTTACCGTCTTTAAAGATTGCCTTCGTTGCGAGTATGTCAGCGACAAGAAGAAGCGTCGCGGAGACAACCTGTTTATCCTGTACGTCTTCTTTAATCATCTCTCCGTAGATTTTCCTGTACAGGATTTTCATGGATTCAACAACACCGTCTCTTTGGATGGACTTTATAAACTTCGGGCCAATGAATCCGTAGTTTTCTTTCAGTGTGTTGGCGACATCACGGGCATTGCTGAACAGTGGAATACCTCCGTAGTTCACGTCAATTGTTCTTGCAACGGCACCGCCTCCAGAGTTGCTCTGTACAATTGGCATCTCACCGGTTGTGAGAATACTGCTTGCCCATCGCTTCTGAACCTGGAGTCCGCCTTCCTTGGCCCCGCGTCCCTTTGACGCACCCTCTGTCAACATGTAGATGATGTCATCAAATATCTTCCTGTCCGAGATCACTTGCAGTTCGTCAAACAGGATCGGCAGATTGCAGCAGAATGCCGCGTAGAGTTCCATGGAAACCTTCGTACCGGAGAATGTCTTGATATACCGTCCTATCTCAGGGTTTCCCCATACGGATGCGGCGAGCATCAGTGCGACAGTTTTTCCGCATCCTGCCTCTCCCCAGAAATGAACAAAGAAAGGAAGACATCCGAGGATCTGAACGAGCGGTGCCGCAAAGCTTGCAGCCAACGCAATCCTTGCTGGCACAGAGTCTCCGGACCGCACATCTCTCGCTATCCGCATCCATTCCTGCTCATTGCCCGTCGGTTTAAACTCCTCGTACATCCGTTGCAGTTCCGCACTGTCTCCGTCGTAGGACACGTCCTTCACGTACGGCATGAACTGTCCGTCTGTCAGCCATCCCATGTGGCTCACGGAGTTCTGCTTTGGCAGGTCGTCGTAGTTGTCGCTTTCCAGTACGCCAAGGTACTTGACGACTTCCTTGGCGTTCTCCGAGTTGACTGCGACGCCCTGCCTGGATAGGGCGATGATCTTCTGCGCCGATGCCAGCTGCTCACGGGATACGGTGATTGATTTCCATGGGTCACGGCCACGGCAGTAGGCAATCTCAAGCTTTTCCTCGTATGTTTCGATATTGGTTACACGCTTCACAGGCATGATTGGATGAGATATAACCTCAATATCTCCGAGCATCTCCGAGAATCTCCGGACGCCTTTTTCGTCGCAGGAATACACACCGCACCGAAGCTGCACCGGCTGATCCGGAAAGTTCGTGTCGTTCTGCCCTATCACGGACGTGCCTTTGTTTTTCTGAGCAGCCAGGTATGTGTTCCACGTCTTCATGAACGTCTTGTACCCGACCTGCTGGGCGACAGCACGCATCTTCTCGACGTACACCTGCAGCATGAATGGGTTGTCCCTGTGTTCGTATATGAATTTATATGGTTCTTCCGTCAGAAAATCCTCGTACTTGTAGTCAACAGGTATCAGGCGTTGTGCCTCACTCAAACAGACTCACCCCCTTTCCTTCTGAAATATAAAGACCGCCGGCGTCCTGTGCGATAGCGGTCGTTTGTAATGTCATGACTGTTCCCCCTTGCTCAAGGTCTTGTATTCATGATTGTGATAATGATACTACAAATAAGAGTTTTTTTCAAGAAACAAAAAGGCCGGTTATGTTTCTTCTTTTTTCTCCGTACGCTTTTTATCCCTGCGCGTCTGTGATGTGCTTGATCTGCATCATGTAGCAGACTGTTTGGTACAATGCGAAAAACTCCGCTTGACCCAATGTGACTGACTGCTCGTTCGTCTGATACATTTTCTGCCGTAGTTCTTTCATTAACTTGTAAATATCGTTTAAGTTCATAGTCAGCCTCCTTTAAAAGTTGCCTTTAAGTAACTACCATCCGCTCCTATTGCGAAGTTTCATGTGTTTAACTCTGCTCACATATCTCTACGATATGTCTGCAAAAATCATCCGGTATCCGTGACCGTTCAACACTCCCCTTTAATCCTTGCGTTCCTGTCTTTGCTCCTCTCGGTGCTTTCACATGGCAAGTATCTCCGTTATGGCACGGTGGTTTGAACTGTGGATCAGGATGGTTTGTCCATATATCCGTTGGCTTCATCCGTGTATCACCGTACTGGCAATAGGTTATCGTGTACCGTGGGAGTCCGTTCATGAAGTCCATTTTTCTCATGCCCCCCCTTGGATTTTCTATAAACCAATACTTCGGTGACAGGGCAAGGATAAGGCACAGGACGTGCTGATTCACTCTGTCGCAGAACTTTGCATAATCAGATACAGGAGCAAGATTGCCGTTCTCATCCTGTTTCCTATGATGGCTGATAGCAGCTATCGAATAGGACGAGCAATCCGGCGATGCCCAAATCACATCGGGTTTCCCGAAGCGTTTAATTATGTCTTTTGCCTGTACCTTCAGAATGTCTTCGTACAAATCAATGTCTTTGAAATTCTTGTCCCACTCAACACTGAATACTTCATGACCCTTTTCTTCAAACGCTTTTCCGATGGAGCGTGTCCCGGCGAATAACTCAAGAACCTTCAGTTTTTCTCCTTTAGTCATGCTTAACTCACTCATATTCATTACTTCTCAATACTCCTATATTGTTTCTGATTTAAAGCGTCATTTAACTTCCTTTCGCTTCCCGTCAGCGCAGAACCAATATGGTTCATGATAATCATTATCGTGAATCAGACATCTTCCTTCACTCATAAACGCTTGATGAAACCATTTGCAATCCTTGCACCGGACGATCTCTGAATCACGGTCTGTATATCCCTTCTGATACTGATCTCTGTCATACTGCAATGCTTTCAGCAGTTCATCCTTATCAACGTTAACGCCGACTTTCATGACTGCTTTATATATCTCACCAACTATTTGACTTTGCATTTGTGTCTGAAAAATCTCAATCGGACTTTGATAACTCATTCCCACTTCACCGCCTGTTCTGTGCAGTAATATCAGCACCGCAGAATGGACAACGCATTACGGTTGCAGAATATGTTCTATGCCATCTACCGCATTTCTTACAAAAGAACCATCTCATTTACACTTCACCTTCCTTCCAACAGCTTCCCACCGAATAGGCTTTCCACACCAGGGGCACGCTTTCCACCCGTCCATTTCAATGACTTTATTACAGTTTCCACAACGCTGTTCTACACTTGACACTCTTGGCTTTACCGCTTCCTGCTCTTTCAGCAGTTTAAGAATCCTCGCATTCTTCTTGTGAATCAATTCAATTGCATTTTCTAACTCTTTCCCAAGGTCTTCCTGCTCTTTCAGCAGTTCCATAGCATCTGACATCAACGCTTCCATGCAACGCAAATCATCGTTATGCCCATAACGAGAGCAATCTCTGCATGCGTCTGGAACGTGACAAATACAACGTTCTATATCGTAGATAACCGTCTCCCTGTCAGCCATCCCACTTCACCTATCTTCCAACAGCTTCCCACAGAATAGGCTTTCCACACCACGGGCACGATTTCCACCCGTCCATTTCAATGACTTTATTACAGTTTCCACAACGCTGTTCTACACTTGACACTCTTGGCTTTACCGATTCTTGCTCTTTCAGCAGATCCAGCACCTCCCACAGCAGCCTGTCCTGCCCGCAGTGCAACCCTACTGTATACTCGCACTCTTCATACTCTTTCGAATAAACAGACGGGCATGTGTGTTTCAGACACCGTTCAATCCCTCTCCTGACTTTCTCAATATCTGCCATCCTCTTGCCTCCTGTCATACTCCTCACTGAACGCTGCAAGTTTAAATGCATCTTCCGACATCAGCATTGGCATCGCCTCTGCAATCTTCTCCACGCTCCAGTCCCACCAGGCGAGTTCCATCAGCCTCAATGCAACCCCTGGCAATACCCTGTCATGCAGTCTTCTTGCAGGCACCCCGCCGACAACGGTATACGACGATACATACCTTGTCACGACCGCGCCTGCCCCGATCACAGCCCCGTCGCCGATGTACGACCCGCTCATGATCTTGGCATCCTGTCCTATCCATACGTCATTGCCTATCCATACATCGCCTTTTGTCTTTGTCACGGCACCGTCTACCAGTACGTCGAACGGGTACGTTGTCATCCATTCCGTGTGATGTTCCCCGCCAAGGAGGATCTGCACGCCGTCCGCGATTGAGCAGAACTTCCCGATGTGAAGCTTCGCATTCTCCCCCCACGTCCGGATCGTCGGTATGCCGTACGTAAAGTCCCCGACTTCGATGTTCTTTGTCTTCCACGTCGCATGCTCCAACATCCTCTCATGCCGTATCCGGAGCAGTTCCGACACACGCCTGTGGATCAGCTGGCGTTCAGCGTTCATTCATCTCACCCCCATACCATCAGATGCGGCATCTCGCATACCCTGACCTCCGGATGTTTCCGCATCCATACGCTCGGCAGCATCTCTGCATAGTACCCGGCGACACGCTTCTGTCTTGCCGTACATCCGGACACGTCAATCCTGTCAGCCGCGTCAGTCAGAAACGAGAACAGCCATTCGCAGTACTGGTTCATCAGTTCACGCCTCGTCACAAACATGTTGCAGATGTACATATGGTCGCCCATCAGCACTTCCTCGAAAGCGTCCGCATACTCTGGCTGCCTCTCCGCAATGGCTTTGGCAAACTCGGTGTACGCAACATGGTTCAGGTTTGGCCCCAGGGCGAGGCTGATGTTATCATACGTCCGCCACCTGAACCAGGACGGATGCGTCAGGATGATGTCATATCCCTGTCCGCACAGGATTTCCTCTATCCTGTCCGCATCCAGCCTGCTCCTGTCGTTGTCGAACCTCCAGTTGTAGAACCACCGCCGGTAGTGACTCAGACCGACGTACTCTGAGTCCGTGTTCTTCCATATCCAGTACAGTCCGGTGCATTCATTGATGCGGTCGTTGTACTGTGCGATGTTCTCCCCGTCCAGTTCGCACAGGGCACCGTCCTTCCGGAATCCGCCGACGCACAGCATCCGGTACAGGTCGTCCTGCTTGACCGGAAATTCCTTGTGTGTGATAACGTAATTAACGCAGTCTATCATTCGGTCACCTG
>Ga0265298_10009456_pt1 | contig 11607 bp, 7 predicted proteins | sample AusTroGonzalo_MG_3_FD_193486 | JGI IMG/M metagenome (GOLD analysis project Ga0265298, IMG submission 193486) | Bovine rumen microbial communities from tropical cattle in Woodstock, Queensland, Australia - Gonzalo_01 | ecosystem: Host-associated > Mammals > Digestive system > Stomach > Rumen ...
GGCTGGGCCAACGAGACCTGGGTCGACCTACCCGAATAGCATAAAGGGGAACAGCGCAAGTTGCTCCCCTTTATTTTCAAAATAAATATACGATATTACGGACGCAAATCCAGAGTCTGCTGTATTTCTCCGCCATACAGACGCACCCAGGTGCTGAAACCGGGCTTGCCCGCCTGGAAGCGGAACACGCGGCAGCCGGAGATCTTATCGTCGGAAAAGCCGTCCCGGCCCAGATGATTGTACACGGTGTCTCCCCCGCTGTACCGGATCGTGGTCGTGACCATTGACGATGGCGTCGATGTCCTGCATCTCGCGGAACTGTGCGAACAGGCCGCTGTTTAGCCTCGAACATATCATCTCTGGAGGAACCGAACTGGGAATCATGATTGCCGAGAGCCACCGCGGCTGCGGCCGTCATGAGCGCCGCTCACTTCAGAAACGATCTTCTTTTCATTTGCAAAAAGCCCCGGGCGATTACCCGGGGCATATGGGATTATAATTCGATTACGATTTCGTATTTTCTATAGGTGGAAGCTGCGCAGTCCATCAGGTACATCACCAGCTTGTCACCTTCCTTCACTACGGTGACATCGGTATTGCTACCATACTGCCAGCCGCCGTAATCGGCAGAAGTGACGGCGTAGTAGGTCTGATTGATCAAGGTCACAGGCTCTGCAGGGGTGTCAATGTTGAGCACCCAGAGGTTGCATGGATTGAGTCCCCATGAAGAATAGGCGAAGTAGTTCATACCCACTACGGCCATGTACTTGTGTCCGTCATATTCAAACACGTCGGCTGCGTTGACGGCGCCTTCCCATGTGTAGCCAGTCTCGAATGCCACGTTCCAGGAAGTTTCAGAGTCGGATTTAGCCGTATAGTGAATGTTGTAGTCGCCCAGATAACCCGCGAAGTACAGACCGCCTGTCAAGTCCTTGCCGGCACCGATGGATACGCCGTGGAATGAATCCCAGAGGTCTCCGCCGATGGATGAGCAGGATAAGTATGCAGTGGGAGCGTCAGTGGCGGCACCGTCCTTGATCTCCCATGTCACGACATAGGAACCACCGCCACCGCAACCGGATGTCATCACGAGAAGTGCATCATCCGTGGCGTCGCCAGTCACTCTGGCGTTGTCCAGACCGTAGCCATAGAAGCCGTTGTTGTAGTAGATGATGGGATTACCGAAGTATCCAGCGAGGAAATTGGCTTGGGACATCACATAGACCTTGAGAGGAATCCGGGTTACACCGGCTTCGAGCGGATAGTTGCCACCTGTGGTCACAATCACATGACCAGCGTCATCGTTGCCGATACCGGTCACATCTGACACGGGAGAATCGAGTACACGGGCTTCAGAACCGTCAACCTTATTGATGAGATGGAAACCAGGAGCGACGGCACCGGGAGAGTAAAGCACGATATAATCACCGGCAACGGCCTGGGAAACACGCGTACCGTCGGGGAAAATGTCCCAGTAGAAGTCTTTCTTCCATACTTCCTCGGCCCTGGATGCGCCATCCTGCGATACCTTGATCATGGCACCGTAGTCGCTGTAATCCACGGTCTCCTTGGTGCAGCCCATATAGATATAGTCGGTGCGCGCGGCTCCTGCATTGGCGGCGATGGTCACGGAGACTTTGCCACCCTCCTGGGTCAGCTCGATCCAGTCGGCGTCGGGAGCGCTGGCGACATAGTCCATGTTGGTAGTGACGGTGAACTCATAGGCAATGCCTTCCTTGGGGACGGAAAGCGTGCCCCATGCGCCCACACCTTTGTCGTCAGACACGCTGAAAGAAGGCTCGAAAGCACCCTGGGTGAGGGTGAACACTTCCTTGATTCCTTCTCCGCTGACAGTGACATGGGCGGTGCGGTCTTCACGACCGGGGTTCAGAGTGTAGCTGACTGGGATACTCTCGGAGGAGAGGGCCCTGGTCGAAGTGACAGTGAGCCAATCTGCGTCAGAGACCGCAGTGAGGGACACATTGGTCTTTACGGGGATGCTGTATTCACCTTCATCAAAGGTGACTGTTTTGGTGGATTCATCGGGGATGATACCGTTGAGCTGGCTCTGGACGAGGGTGACGGTCTTGACAATCGAACCTGCGGTGATTGTGATTGTCGCCTCACGGGCCGAATAGTCCTCATTGGCAAGTACCGCGAATTTCACGACGGTATTGCCTGTGCCGCTCAGTTTGGAAGCCACGACCCAAGGCTCGGAAATTTCCATCTTCCAGGGGCCGTCTGCTGTAATGGTCAGTTGTTTGACGCCCGCCGCACTGGGAATAGTAATCTCAGCGGCGTCAACGTCCAGCTTGGATGCCATGTCTTCTGTCTTGTCGCAAGCGCATGAGAGGGCTCCGCAGAGCAGAAGGAGAGCAAGTGTTTTCTTCATGTTATTGGTTATTTACAGTTTTCAAATAAGTGTCGATTCCCGTTTTCAAGGAGGACCAGTAGTCATACATCTTTATGTGACAGAGGTCAAAGATGAAGAGTCCGTCTGAATTGGCGATGCAGGTCTTGACGATCTCCGGCATGAGCTCACCCTGTCCTCCGTGCTCAAACCCGGTACCATTGCCGATATCCGGGCCAGCGGCATAAGGAACCACATTGGCAAGTCTCTTGGCGCCCAGCTTGCAGAATCCTTCCATGGTCCATTCGGTGGAGCCGTGGATACTGGCTACCCCGGCGTATGCACCCAGGAAGATGAAATCCAGATGGTCGGCATAGCCGCAAGCCTTGTAGTCGTTGGTCGCCCAGGAGTATTCACTCTTGCAGTTGTAGGTAGGACTCGCCCAGTTTACACCGCTTTTGTAGTAGTCTGAATACCAAGCTCCCACATATGCGCCGAAGCGGATGTCAGGATTGATTTCATGCACCTTTTTGGATGCCTTCTCCACGAGGTCGTGGATGGTCTTGGCGCGGAAGGTGAGCCACTGGCGCTGGAGGGTGGAGACAGTGCCTAAATCCTTTGTACCTGGAGCAAATATTGCTGAAGGCCAGGGGCTTACAGTCTTACCGATATAGCTCTCAAAAGCCTTGCGGGAGGTCTCGGAGAAGTCGCTCATCAGTCCGCTGTCGTCGTAGCGGCAACGGTCCAGGACGATACCGTCCAAGTCCTCATAGGCAGCCAGTTCGGCCACAAGCGTAAGCACGAATTCCTGCACCCCGCCATGTGCCGGATTGAGGAAACGTGCTCCATAATCCGGATCATCCAGACAACTGACGAGGCCCTCTTTACGGTTCTGTACCGTGCACCAGTCTTTCATCGAGTCGTCTGAGAATACCATTCCCTGCTGTCCCAGCCCGTAAGGGCACTGGTATCCGCCCACCATGGTATTGATGGAAGCGTTCACTTTCAATCCGGCGGCATGGCCTTCCTCAATGAAGGCCTGCAGGTAGTCGAAAGTGGCGGTTCTCTCTGCCCATACATAGTCGGAGCCTCTCCATTTGTCAATCCTTGTGAGAGCAGGGGCGACGGATGAGGTGAACAGGACGTCGCCGGTGGTAGGACGGACATCGACTATGATATCCGTAAACCCGGTCTCGGCTATTCTCTTGCAGTCTTCCCGGATTTTGTCCCGGTCGTTGCCATAATCATCAAAGTTGGCCGCGGCATCAATCCACACATAACGTGGTTTGGCAATGGTCTCCTCCGGATCGTCGCCCCCGTCATCGGGTTTGTTCCAGTCCGGATCCCATTTATAACCGCTGCCTCCCTTGGCGCAGGCAAGCACGGAAAATGCGAGAAGTGATATAAAGAATGTCTTTCTCATTTTGTCTTAAGCATTATGACGCTGCCGACAGCGCGCTGATGTCCGTCTGACTCCTTGATGGTGGACTTTCCGCCGACAAGCAGACAAGAGGATCCGCCGCCATCGAGGTTTAGAGCATCCTTGCAGCCAAGGCTCTTCATGACGGAAGCCACTTCCCCGGTCGTGAGTCCGGCGACGCCTTCAGTCATGCCACGTCCCTCGCAGACAAACAGAATCAGTCTGGATGAGGTGCAGCCTATGGCTGTTCTGGGATGCCTTGCTTCAGGCATCTTGTCATCAGAGCCGTCACCATAGAAAAGCTCAGCTTTCCAGGAATTGACAACTTCCCCGCCATGAACCAGTACAGGGCCGGCGCCGATGGCAGTAGTCGCCTCGAAAGTGGCGGCTGTTTCCGGGAAGCTGGCATCCGGCGCCTGGGCAGGGGCTTTGTCCCATGCATTGTCGGCCGGAATACCATATAGATAGTGCTGGCCGGATGAAGTGTAGTACGTCCACCCCGCGCTCAGTTTCCCTGCTTTCTCATAAAAGACGCCGCGGGTAGGATAATAATAGGTCACCCAATCCTGGGAAGCGTAATTGAGATTGACTCCGTACACTTTGCCGTTGCTCACGGCGACAGAGGCATTGTATCGTTTCCCTCCTTCGGAGAAGAAATACCCTCCGTTGACAAGGACAGGAGCGCTGGTCGTCTCATACACCTCGGAAGGAGTCTTCAAGGTCTGGTCCGTTCCCTGTGTATTGGGGTCATCAATGCTCCATACATCCCAGGTAATCCTGGAAAGATCTGCAACCGCGATATAAGCGACAGTTTTCACTCCGTCAATGGCAGAAGGACTCTTGTACACCTGAATTCCCTCCGGGAGCGATGAATATGCGGAGGAAACATTGGTCCATCCCTTCTCAATGACTGCGGGATTGGGATCGGTGGTCTGTTCTTCCCCGTGGTTTTCGGGATCAGTCCAGGGCCACTCGGGGGTAGTGCTCTCTTTGGAAGAGCACGCTACCCCAAGCATGGCCATGATATAGAATATATGACGTAGTTTCATCGTTTGATGCAGTCTGCGCTATAGCCGCCCACAACCTGCGAGTTATGGTCGTAGTAATAGATATAAAGCATGAATCCGTCAGCGGAAGGAGCAATCAGGACATCACCGGAGGCGAAACCGGTCGAACCGCTCTGGAACCAGCTGATATTGGTATTTGACATAACCAGGGCTGACGTGGACTCGAAATCGCCGTTTACGGAGCCGGGATTGGTGATGTCATACATATACAGCCTGGGGCCCATTCCCCAATGCGGGAAGTGGCTGACCACAAGACCCGCCAGGTATTTTGCATTATTGAACTGCTTGGAGTCAAAGCAGTTGTAGTTCCAGCCCCAGCTGTTTCCGTCTGATGTGGATGCCGTAGCACCGGCGGTTCCGTCAGCCTTCACCCAGGTGAGGATATTGGGGTCATAACAAGCACCGAACCAGCCATCAGCGGGATTCAGGGAAGCGGCACAGATGCTGGCGACGTTCACCGGAGCACTGCCCCATACAAGACCTGAAGCCGAGCAGTCCACAAGTGTCCGTGAGGTCACGCTGCCTCCTTCCACCTTGAATACCCAGAACCTGCTGGAAGCAGTGGTGTTGTCTATTCCCTCCAGGGTGGCCACAATCTGCGCCTCGCTCTTGATGTCTCCCATCACGCGCACCTTGTAGCCCATTGGCACGTCGGTGGTGTTGGTGAATGAGAAGTATTCGACAGGGGTGGCATCCACAGCTGCGGAAGTCCAGATAGTAAAGGTCTCACCGGGCCCGGCGTGCTCGCACAGCAGCAGGTTGCCTGCTTCATCCGAGGTGATGCCTGCCACATTGGCGGAGCCCACATTGAGGTTTCCGACCTTCACGCCTGTGAGTTTGTTCATGTAGACAGGAGCGCCGTCTCCGGTAGAAACCACGAGGTAATTACCGGTGGAAGCCAGGGAGATATAAGCCTTCTCCGAGTATGCAGGCATACCGTTGTTCGATACGGGATCAAAGTTGAACAGTTGCTTGAGGGATGTGCCGTTGAAACCATATTCAATCTTCTCGGGCACTTCCTTCACGACAGTATATTCCGCCTTGTCCGTACCGTTGGCTGCCGTGACCGTGAAGGTCACGCCGTTATTGTAATCGTGCGGCAGCGACGGGTCAGGAGAAATGCTGGCATGAGCCGAAATGGAGACCGTGGCGATGGCGGTCGAAAGATCGTCGGCGCTGACCAGGGAAATCTTTCCGGCCTCTTCATCCACGATACCGCTGATAGCCGGATCCACGATGTCGAAGGTAAGCATCTGGCACCTGGAAGAATGTATGCGGCTGCCGGTAATGACGATGTCACGGGATGCGCCGGAAGCGTCTGAATAGCGGAAGTGATTCTCTTCCGTGAGGTCTAGTACGCTCAGAGCCGGCTCGATCTTGCAGTTGGGCTGCAGTTCCGCACGGATGCGGGCTTTAATCATATAGATCTCGGTCTCGTCGTCGGAGGTCTCCGGATAATAATAAGGAACCGGAATGACGAACCGGGACTGGTCCGGATCAGAGATGTCAAGTTTGGCCATTTCCTGGTCCTCATAGGGACCGAAAGTAAAGTAGGCCGACAATGAGGTGATTCCCTGCCGCTCCGCGGTGGGTTTCACATATTCGGGCTGATGGCAGGCAGCTGCCGACAGCGCAAGTGACAATATGATAAGGAGTCGTTTCATAAGGCTATTTCCATTCTGCATATTGTTCTACTTTGGCATTGTTGTTCAGTTCGGAAGACGGCATGGGGAAACGGTCCATACGGGCAGGATAGTTCCGGTCCTTGTCATCAACGGAAACATAGGTATACTCATACTGACCGGATACCGCAGCAGGAACGATCATCAGACCGTGTACCTGGTATGCGTTAAGTCCGGTGGGATAGTTCTTGGAGGCGTCTCCCCATCTGCGGAGATCCCAGTACCAGAGTCCCTCGAAGGCCAGCTCCACCTTACGTTCCTGGCGGATGGCGGCCCAAAGTTCATCTCCCGAGAGGTCAGAGTAAGGGAGTCCGACGCGCGCGCGGATTGCCTTGACGGCCGCATTTGCGCCGACAGCGTCATTGCTTCTGTAACATGCCTCGGCCTTGTTCAGGAGCACCTCGCCGTAACGCAGGATAACGAACGGCTGGACACTCTGGGTCCGGGCAGAGAGGTCATGGCTCTCATCAACGCCCTTGCGCAGATAATATCCGGTAGTGGTGCGGCCCTGCGGCTGGGTCTCCTTGCGCCACTGGGCCCATCCGTCGGTTCCGCCGACCCAGGGCTCGATGGTGCGGCCTTTCCACGAAGCCCCGTTATAAAGTATGGTGGCCTGGAAACGAGGCTCAAGCTCAGCATACGGAGGCGTATCAGTGGTGGTGCCATGCCAGGGTGTCCAGTCAGGAAAACCGCCGGTAGCCAGTTCATAGCTTTCCACCATCTCCTGTGTGGGAGTACCATAGCCGCCGCCCTGTTCGTTGACAAGGGAATAGTCGCCGCCTGGCGTATAGTAGAAATCATATGAATGGGTAATGTTGTCGGCATAAGAGAAGTTGTAGCTGAGAATGGTCTCTTTCCCTTCTGCCTTGAAGACACCGGCATAGTTCGCTTCCAGGTCATAGCCCTGTTCTTTCACGTTGTCGGCAGCGGCAATCACCCCCTCCCAGTCATGTGCATACAGGAGGGCACGGGAAGCCAGTGCATAGGCCACGCCTTTGTTGAGACGGCCTTTCGCTTGCTCCTTGACAGGGAGATTGGTCTCCGCATACACCAGGTCGCCCTTGATGAATGTCCAGACATCCGCCTCGTCAGAAAGGGCTTTGTCCGTAGAGATGGCAGACATATCCTCGTCGTAGAGGATCACATCCCTGTAGCGTTTGACAAGCTCGAAATAGAGCCACGAACGCATCAGGCGCAATTCAGCCTCAAGGCGTATCCGGTCGGCCTCCGGAAGTCCCGTACCCAGGGTGTGCAGATTGTAGATAGCCTCGTTGGTGCGGCGTACCGCTCCATACAGGCTGTCCCACGCGCCGAGATAGACATCCACGTAATTGGCCGTAAGCGTGTTGCCGCCATAAGCGATCTCGGAGGGGATGAAGCAAAGGCTGTTGTAGAGATAAGAGCCATATTTAAACTGGTCCGTGAGCGCCTCGGTCATACCTGCGACGCAGGGATAAGCCGCATAGATATCGTAGACGTAGCTGTAGATGCTGTTGACGGCATATTCTGCCGAAGATACCTGTGCCCACATGACCTTGTCAGAGATGCTGTCCTTCGGGGTGAGGTCCAGCATTTTGGTGCAGGCGGTGCCGGAAAGCATCGCTGCAACTGCTGCAAGAGCTATGATGTTCTTTTTCATGATGCTTTCGTATTAAAGGGTTAATGTAATACCGCCCATCAGGTAGCGCTGCTGCGGATAATAACCGTTGTTCACGCCGGGGGACTCAGGGTCGATTCCCTTGGGAAGGCCGTCGATGGTAAAGAGGTTGTTGCCTTCTACGAAGAAGCGGAGCCCTTCCACACCGAACTTGCGGGTAATTTCCTTGGGAAGAGTATAACCCAGCTGGGCAGTCTTGAGCCTGATATACTTGCCATCAAGCCACCAGAAGCTGGAGGAGAGTCCGTTGTCGCCGCCATGGCCGGTGGTAGACAGGGTCAGGCGCGGCCATGTGCCGTCAGGATTGTAGACGCTGTAGGCGTTCTCCACCATGAACAGAGGAGAGTTGCCGCCCTCTTTGAAGGTCTGGGTCCAGATGGTGTTGTCATCGTAACCGTTGAAGTAGGTACCGGTCAGGGAGACCTGGAAGAGGGCTCCGCCGGTGAATTGCAGATTCATGTCGAACCCGTTCCAGCCCAGGTTCAGATTGAGGCCGAAAGTGAGTTCCGGACGGTTGGACTTGCCGAAGATACCACGATCGTTCCAGTCAATCTTACCGTCGCCGTTCAGATCCACATACCTGATGTCACCCACGTTGGGACGGGTGCCGTACCAGGCGGAGTTGTCGATTTCCTCCTCGGAGCGATACAGGCCGTCAGCCTGCCATCCCCAGAGGGAATTGTAAGTAGTACCGGTGACTTTCTGCCATTCAGGCACATTGGGGCTGTCCTGATATACCAGCCAACGGGTCTTGGAATAAGTGAGGGTCGCACCCACTTCATAGAATAGAGGCCTGCCGCCCAGACCGAAGCTGTTCTTGTGGGTGAGCAGGATATCTATACCTTTCGAATCCAGCGCATTCTTGTTGATATACGTGGAATAATAACCACCCATCGAAGACGCATGTCCGCCCCCGTTATAGGTGAGGATATCGTATGTATAGTTGTAGAATGCGTCGATTTCACCGCCCAGCTTGCCGTTCCATAGAGAGAAGTCCATACCCAGGTTGTAGGAGAGTGTCTTTTCCCAGGTCAGATCCTTGTTTGGAACTCCTGAAGTATAGTAGGAAGGCACGGCGCCGACACCGGGGTAAACGACCTTCCCGCCCTGTGCATACTGGCTCAGGAACATAAAGGCCGTCACGCTGTCACTTCCCAGCAGACCCATGCTGGCACGGAGTTTAAGGTCGTCCAGGAAGCTTGCGCCCTGCATGAAATCCTCCTTGGACAGACGCCAGCCAATGGAGGCGGAAGGGAAGAAACCCCAGCGCGTGCTGGTCATTCCCGCGAACTTGTAAGAACCGTCCAGACGTCCGGTGAATTCCGCTAGATACTTTTCATCGTAATTGTATCGCACCCTGCCCACGTAGCCGGCGCTGCGGGAAGCATTGCTGGAACCGATCACCGGATTGCTGGTGGGTGTGCCGTTGTTCAATTCAGGAAGAAGCGCAAACGGAAGGTTCTTTACGTAGGCGCTCAGGTTGTTGGTCTTGTAATCACGGACTTCAGCAAGGACAAGCGCATCAATGCCGTGCTTGCCGAACGTGCCGGCATAGGTCATGTCGACCTGGCCGGTGAGTGATTCCTGATAGGTGACGCCTTCGCCTAACTTGTTGCCGTCGGCGGTGCCGTTGACATCGACCTTGGGGCTGCTCCAGGACCATGTGCCATCCGCAGCACGGTCATGTGTGACGACATAATAGGGAGTAGCCACGTTTTTGCTGTAGGAGTTGGAGTTGTCATAGGAACCGCTCACCTTTACCTGCAAGCCTTTCACCCAGGGGATATCCCATGCAAGAGAGACATTCGCCGTGGCGGTCAGGCTCTTGGTATGGTTGTTTCCCGACAGGTAAAGTGCTGCAAGGGGACTGTATGGCGTGGATTGGTTGTTGGCGACGGTGCCAGTGTAATAGTCGCCCATCTTCTCAGGAAGGAATGGCCACATGCCCACGGTCTGGTGCGCTATGGAGAAATAGCCCACCTCGTAGGAGGAGCCGGCGCCGTCAGAGCCGCCGGATGCGAAACGCGGCGTGGAACGGTCTCCCAGCACGCCGCTTAGTCCCGCCGTGAAAGTAAGGTCCCTGCCCACTTTGGATTCCACATTGGCACGAAGGTTATATCGGGTATAGTTGTATCCGTCGATATTACCTTTCTGGCCGAGATAGCCGGAGCCGATGAAGTAACGTATCCTGTCGTTGCCGCCCTGGAGGGTGATATTGTGTTTGCTGTTCAGACCGGTACCGAAGACCTTGTTGATATAATTCACATTGTCCCAACCATCAGTCGGGTCTCCGTTGGTCATCGCCTCTACGTTATCCCTGGAGAAGTAAGGGACATATTCCTGCGTAGAGGAAATGGTGCCGTTGGCCAGCTGGTCCATCATCTGGGCGACATTGTAATAGTAGGCGAACTGGGGGCCGTCCATGAATTCAGGGAAATTGGCATTCATGGAAACACCCACGGATCCATTATAGGTGATGTGGACATCGCCCTTGTTTCCCTTCTTGGTGGTGACTATGATGACACCGCCGGCAGCCTTGAGGCCGTAAACCGCTGCAGAGGCACCGTCCTTCAGGACCGAAATGCTCTCAATGTCGGCCGGGTCGATATCGTTGATGTCACTGACAGGGAAACCGTCCACGACGTAGGAGACGCCATATACAGAGCCGCGGATACGTATGGAAGCCTGGTCCAGACCCGGCTCACCGGACTCCTGTACCGAGGACAGGCCGGAAAGTCTACCGGCCAGCACCTGCGAGACGTTGGTGGACGGGGATTTGAGAAGTTCTTCGCCCTTGATGGCAGATACGGCGGCAGTGAGGGTCTCTTTCTTAGCCGTACCGTAACCGACCACGACGACATCTTCCAGGAAGAGGATATCCTCCTCCATGATGACATCAATACCGGTCTCGCCTTGATAAGGACGAGTGACGGGAGTCATTCCCAGGGAGACAAATTCAAGCACGGCGCCTTTGGGAACCTGCAATGACCAGGTACCGTCCGCGGCTGTATTTGTGCCTACGGTCGTGCCCTTGATCATTACGGTGACCCCGGCAAGCGGCTGACCGTCAGAATCTGTCACCCTTCCGCGCACGTTTGTCTGGGCAAACGCGGTCCCCTGGGCAAGGACGTATCCCGCCATCAGGAGAATCAAGAAACGGAAAAATGGTTTCATTCTGTGTTATTATTGGAGTTAATATTGGTTTGGTATGTCATTTACTGATTTCTGTCAGGATGGTCCCGATCTGATACAATCCCCTGGGGACATGGAAGCAACCCTTCCATTTGCCGCCCTTGAGGGGCAGAAGTACCTCTCCCCTGCGGTTCAGATAGCCGAACCACTCGGGATATTCGCTGTCCTTGAAATGAGTCCAGAGATATTCATCCAGCTTAAGGAACCATTCCAGGGCCTTCTCGCTGCCGGTCAGCTGG
>Ga0265298_10009457_pt1 | contig 11605 bp, 12 predicted proteins | sample AusTroGonzalo_MG_3_FD_193486 | JGI IMG/M metagenome (GOLD analysis project Ga0265298, IMG submission 193486) | Bovine rumen microbial communities from tropical cattle in Woodstock, Queensland, Australia - Gonzalo_01 | ecosystem: Host-associated > Mammals > Digestive system > Stomach > Rumen ...
GTTTAGATGGTGAAGATTCCACTTCAGGAACGACATTTTCTTTCTGATTCAGGATCTGTACCCAATTAGAAGTCAATGGTGTGGTTGCAAGTACAATTCTATCTCCAGAATGAACGGGGCTATGCCCTTTCACTTTTCTTCCATTTACATACGTACCATGCTTACTCTGCAAATCTTCTATCTCATACGTACCAGAATCCGTTTCGGTTATTTTTGCATGATGACGAGACACAGAAGATACATTAACAACAATATCATTCTCTGGTAATCGTCCTATTGTAACTGTTTTTGTATTGTTTTTCATTCTTTTATTTTTTTTGTTTTTCTCACAAGTTATCCTATGAACAACCTCTGCCAATAGCGACAATAATGGCAATAAAAATTATAATCAAAATTATCGAACCAATACAGCCTATCGTATTGCCTAAATGATTTCCTATATTATCACCCATCTTCCTGCGAAATCCCACAGAAAAGTCATCCCCTTTTTTACGCACATCCGCAGAAATAATGTGTTCTTCTTTTTTTATGTTCATTTCTGAAGGAATGTCAACAAGTGGTCTGTCCACCACTCTTTCATAACGAGGAGTAGGGTTTGAGGGATAATTCGAAGATGGATGATCAAATGGCTGCACGACAGTTGGTGGGAAAGACTCTTGCTCTATGGAGAAATAGTTCCTCCAAGGCAATGTAGTATTACCTATTCGTACCACATCATTTTGCGAAAGACGTACTGTACCTCGTATTCTTTTCCCATTCAAAAAAGTGCCGTTGGTACTATTGAGATCTGTCAACAGGAATGATCCTTTTCCATCTTGTGCAATCTTGCAATGATTCCGTCCGACACAAGGATCATTAATGACAATGTCATTTTGCGGATGCCGTCCTATTCTAATTTCCTTCATTTTTAATATCTCCTTTTTCTCATATAATCTTTTATAAAATTAGCGAATATTTCGCATGACTGGTAACGTTGCGATGTGTCTTTGGCTAAAGCACGTTCCACGATGAGTTGCAATTCCGGGGTGATGTGCGAATAATACTGCCTCATCTGCGGCACGGGGTCATATTTGATTTGATGCCTGATTTCAGCGATATTTTGCCGAGGGTCTGGATTGTTGGATGTAAAGGGAAGATGCCCTGTCAACATCTCGAACAACATAACACCAAGAGCAAAGATATCGGTATATCTTCCCACCGTACCACCCTTTTCAGACTGTTCTGGAGGCATATATGCGGGAGTGCCAAAGCCAGAGCCTGTTGTACCGCTTGCACTAGCACTCGTCATACGCGATGCAATACCCAAATCAATGAGTTTTAATTTTCCGTTTGGTTGAATCATTACATTATTGGGTTTGAGATCCAAATGCAAGATACCTTTTTTATGCATATACGAAACCGTGTCCAATACCTCTAAAAACATAGGCAATGCCTTCTGTTCAGGAATCAGTCCTATTTCACGATAGATGTATTGTTCTAAGCTTCTGCCCTCAATAAACTCCATAACGATAAACATCTGCTCAGACTCTTTCAAATCAATAAAATCAACCAGCTTGGGGACATTGGGATGTTGCAGATACAAATACAGTTGTGCCTCAACATCCTTAAATTTTTGCCTAATTACAGGGTTTTTAAAGTGCCGTATTTTCAGTTCTTTGATAGCCACGGGAAAACCGCTACGCAAATCCACGCCCCAATAGACTTTCGCAGTGCCTCCTTCAGCAATCAAGCGGACAACATCATACCACGGTATTTTGGGAAGTTCATTCATGAGTATTATTATTTTGTAGTATCTGATTCAGCAGTCCCTTTGCCAGCAGTTTGTGGTTTTTCAACGTTTGCACTTTCTATTGTGTTGGCATACGCCTCCATAGCATCGATGATTCTCTGCTGATCTGCATCTGAGGCGTTTTTGTAATTATTCTCAATTGTTTTTTTTGCACCTCCACTTTTATCCCATCCTTGTTTTTGACAGAAGTCATCTTCGTGTCCTTTCATCTGCTTCAAACAACTGTTAAAAAGTCTTTTACGAGATTCTCTTTGAGCCTTTAAGAGTTCCTCTTTAGTGTTTTTCAACTCTACCTGTGTATTTTCTAATTCCGTTTTCGTTTTTTCTAATTCTTTTTGTAATGTTATCATAGCTTCTTTCTTTGCATCAGCATCTTCCTTCGCTTTTCTTGCATTTTCTTTTGCTTCCTCCATTGCCACTTTTGCATTTTCAGCTTCTCTTGCTTTCGCTTCTGCTTTTTTTTGATCTTCCTTGGACTTTGTTTCCGCCGCATGCTTTGCCGCCCTATCGGCTTCCGCTTGAGCTCTATCTACAGCAGCTTGCTTTTCCGCCACCTCTTTTGCTGCTCGGTCGGCTTCTGACTGTGCTTCTGCATATTCCGTTTGAGCTTTGTAATATTCGGTCTCAGGATCCGATGGTTCAGGCTGTTCTACAGAGGATTCTGATATCTCAGTCTTAGAGTCACTGGGGCCAGCACTCCAAACGACACCTCCTATTATTATCAGTAAAATCACCACGACAGCAATCCATGTCCACCATCTGCGATAGAATGGAATGGGATCGTTAATATCTTGATTATCTTTATCGTTATGTATGGAAGGAGGATTGGGGATTCCTGCTCCACCCTCGGAAGAGAAGTAACTTTGCCATGGCAATGTGCTATTACCAATTTTCAGTATGTCCCCTGGATTGAGTTGAGCACTTCTTTGAATACGTTGTCCATTGACGAAGGTACCGTTAGTGCTTCCTAAATCCATAACCGTGTAATTGCCGTTGTCATCTTGTACAATCTGCAGGTGGTTGCGGCTCACTTTCTCATCATCGATCTTGATGTTGTTGTTTTCTCTGCTTCTTCCTATGGTTATTACTTTCATAGCTGTTTCTTCTTTGTTAGTTTTCTTTTAACTATCTTGATTCAACTCCGAAATTTCGATAGCTTTTCCACTTATCTAATTTTGTCTTTGCAATGTCAAATCTATCCTTGTTTTCCTTATGTTTTTTCTTTTCTTTTTCAAGTTGGGCTTTTGCACTTTCTTTGGCTTTTGAATTATCTTGTGCATTGTTCATGTTTGTTTCCCAAACTTGGACTTTTTCCCATGTACTAGTGGTATCAATATTATCGACTTCAGCTTGCCAATGACGAATTCTACTATCTACAAACGGTTTCCATGAGAAAAGAGCCGCCAATACAAGCATAATAATAATGACGACAACCGCAATAAAACCGCCCATGAAACTATGAGGCATTTTAACCCCACCTATTGAGTTATTCCGTTTTCTTCGTTGGGGATTAAAACTCACAAACTCGCTTTTCTTCCAAGAACTATTGTCCACTTGTATCAACTCTACTGTGCAATTGTCTTGTCCACCAGGTTGCACTGTTTCGCCTTCCATAGCTAACTTAATCAATAGTTCTCCTTTGTCCTCTATCGAACTGCTACTGCCAAGCACTTTTTCAATAGTTTTGTCAGGAATCATACCAGAAAGGCCATCGCTACAAATGAGAAAGATGTCTCCGTTTTTAGGTCGGACAGGAATATTGTTCAGATTAAAAGAAGGCTGAAGATTTTGAGTCACGCCCAAAGCCTTGAGAATACGATTCTTGTTGGCATGATGTTCCGCTTCTTCATCGGAGATTTTGCCTGCATCAACTAACGTCTGTACGTATGAATGATCTTTAGTGATACGGTGTAATTTCTTCTCTTTACCAAGATATAGGTAAATACGGCTGTCTCCCACATGCGCAATCCACGCTTCGCTCCCCTGCATCAGCACAATGCAGGCAGTAGTGCCCATTCCCTTGTATTCGGGATTGGCGGCAGCAAATCCCAAAATCTGCATGTTGGCGAACTGCAATGCGCCATTGAGAGCGACAAGCGGATCTGAATACTTCTCTTTCTTTAGGTAGCTGATGATGCTATCCACTGCAAGCGAAGAGGCTTTGGCACCACCCACATGGCCTCCCATTCCGTCACACACCACAAAAACGTCACCATTCGGAGTGTCCAATGCCATGTCGTGGCTGTCTTCCTGTGCTTTGCGCACATTACCAATTACGCCCTTCTTAAAAATGTTGTTTCTATTGGTTACTAAACTCATAATTTGTTGTTTCTATTATATATCATTGTTACTTCTTAAAATATCCCAATATTCTTTAGAGATTGGACCTGCAATCGTTACCCTATTATCTGGAAATAAGATTTTGCAATATGGGGCATGCATCTCTTTGGTAATAGTGCCCGTTAGGACATTGTTTGTATTCGCTCATTTCATTTCTTTTTTTTCAAATAATTCGTCACACATCTTATAAAATTCACATCCCGTAAAAGTATCGGAAAAGCCGCCTCCTGACAATACAATATGACTTTGTGGATTAACAACCAATCCCCCACGGCCCTCTTTTTGAGAAACATAATAGGCGTACTTAAACGACCCTGTATATTCTATACGCATACATAAGTCTCCTGAAAGCATTTCGCCATCTACTTCTGCATGTTTACACAATGTAGAAATGCCATCTCTCTCATACGACAAATCAGCTATCACCAATGTGAAGCCTCCTCGTTGTTCTATTACTTCAGAAACAACATCACTGCCGCAAAAAGGACAAGACATTTGGTTGGCATCATAACCATGACCATTAGGACACACTTTGACAGAGAAAATAGGCATGCCATCATCACCTATGGTAGGGTTCTTAAAAACATTGTGGCCATACTCCAGTGCATCTGCATTAGGAGTTTTCATCGGAACCCTTGTAACTCGCTTTAACAATTCTTGTAATTGTATCAAATCATCAGGGCTTACATCTATGGTAGAATAATTTTTAACGGATAACTTATTATCATAAATCAGGTCACACAATCTAATGAACTCTTTACCTGTCATTGTTATTGTTCCAAACACTATTTTCTTGTCCGGCTCTATCTCTAATGCCTCATCATTCCAATAATTTTGAGTAGCTGTAAAAAAATAGCCGTGTTTATAACAGTGCGGCAATGCAACCTGAATATAATTACATTCGAACAATTCCAACTCTCCCACTTTGACATGAACAGGATTTGTTAAATGAATAGACATCACTAGAGCCGTATCAGTGTTTTTACTAGTAAACTTGTCTACAACTGTTGAGGAGCCACATATCGGACACTTGTTGAGTTCCTCATCGTAGGCATGCAAATTATGGCACGCCTTGAGCACACGATATAACACCTTTTTTTCATGGACCTTAGGACTTGGACAATATGGGCAGTGGTCACCTTGGTAGTAGTGTCCGTTAGGGCATTGTTCAAATACGCTCATTGTATTAAACTCTCCTTATTAAATGTATGTACTAAAATCATAATCAAACTGTTCTAAAAGAGGCGATTCTTTTAATATATTAATGAGACCCTTTAATTCATTAGCAGTAAGGAAAACTTCTCCAAATGCACCGTTCCCCATAACTTCATCACCTATAGTTGTTTTGATTGTAACACCAGAAAGAACCCTATAGTCATCAAGATCGCCTGGTTCTCCTATCATTTGGGAATCAGCCTTGACTGATGTCTTTTTTTTCTGACCAAATAATACTGGGGTTCCCATGTAAATAGAATAATCATGACCACAGCACTCACATTTCCCATCCCATTCATGATTCCATGGCGAGACCTTATTACTGTATTGCTGTGTGATAGAATCTGGAATACGTTTCCGGATACGGTGTCCGCAATACTTACATATTGGAATTATGGTTGTTAATTCACTCATAACATTCATCTTGTTGCCTATTCATATCCCATATAAAAACTTTCTGGCAAATACACATTACTGAAATCATTCTTAATTGCTTTGAAAAATAATGGAGCTATCTCTTTTGGAGTAAAACCTGCTATGCCACAGCCTATCTCAGTGACAAGGAAGTCAAATTCACTAGGTACAATGGCAAATTGAAGAAAATCATCCACGTAGGGTTTGATGGTTTCCACGCCACCCTGCATGGTGGGGATAGCGTATGACTGTCCAAACAGCCCGACACCTTGCCCCCACACTGCACCGAAACGCTCGTAGGCAAAACGAGCCGCTCCACCGCCATGCGCACCCTGTAAATTGCTACCAAACACGAAAATCTCGTTGGGCGCGAGGTTAGTAATACGATTAGATGATATGCGTTTTTTGTTCATACTTCCACTGCTTTGGGGATCCATTATAGGGTTTCTCTCATATCTACATCTCCTCCTAAACACTCTTCATAATAATCCAATTGTTTAAGAATCGGAGAATTTTGCAATACTTTCATCAAATATTTCAACTCATTGGCACTTATGAAAAACTTTCCTCTCTCATTCCCTAATCCACAGCGTGTTTCTATTTCAACGCCAGAAAGTACAGTTGAACGCATATTCTCATAACTATTACATGTGATATGATGGAGAAATCCTTTTGAATTTACTTTAATTCTCGTTTCCCTTATTTTATTGTCAATTCCAGTTGAACCCATGTCAATGCGCATGACAATGTTGAAGTCGTACCCACAGTTTTCACATTTGCCGTCCCATTCATAGTTCCATGGCACAATGCCGTCGCCCATATCGTTTATCGAGGAAATACGAATTTCTTTGGATGGCATCGGAACATATTTCCTCACAGGTCTTCCGCAATGCGGGCAAAGTGGAATGTCAGCAACTTCTGTCTCCCGAAATGAAGTCGGCACTGTTTCCTGTGAGTCCGGATAACAGGTCATTGTCCTTTCTTGCTTCGGGTAGTACGTACGTGTCTTTTGCGTTCCCATAGGATAGTGTTTCGTTGCGCAGTACGGACAGACATCACCTTCATAATAGTGGCCTCGGGGACATTGTTTTAGTGTGCTCATTACTTCTCTGTATTTTATTGTTTTAGATCTTATTATCAAACTACAACTATCACAGAACTTAAAACATTACAGCGAATATCATAAATATTAACCACATCAATAAGCCATACATTATCAGATATACGGAACCTATTTCAACCGGATTCCCTTTTTCCGAGCCATATATTGCCCAACTGTTCTTTTTGGCGATACCGTTATATTCTGAATCAAGCATTTTAACACGATAACAACCTGTTGGAAATAACGGAATAATAAACACAACAAATGTATAAGAGACCCAAGTGTTTTCTAATTCCCGAAATCGAAAAGCTCCAAACAAACTATGTCCTATTCCACAAAAAGTGCCAAGTGAATTAGGTGTTTCTCCATTAGGTTGTGTAAAATTAATAGGTCGATTGTTCGCGCTGGATTTTAGAAAAATCCCACAGATTAACATAATTGCACCTATAATACTACCAGTCCACAAGAGTATTTCAAAGTCATCAATGTATTCCTTATTTTGAACAACAACTATCATGATTATGGCAATTAAAACATATACTGCCAACAATGCTATAAATATCTTTTGTCCAGTTTTCAAATGCATAACAGATTATGTTTATTTTTATTACTTCTACTTGTAATTTCTATTTTTCACAATTCACTTGATTCAATAATGACATCCATTGACATATCTAATGAGTTAAAATAATGATAAATGACACCAATGTTTTCTTTTTTCAGTTCAGCAAAAAATTTTTCAACTGATGGGTCATTTTGAGCCTTTATTTGCAATGTCTGAACGAGTTGATTTTTCATTTCAGAAGTTACAACATCCTGACTGAAGAACATTTCCTCGGTACCCATGATGTCATAAACAACATATTGTCCTTTCAACTCCACTTTGGTCAATGTCAAATTATTTCCCATATCCATGGGACAGCGAAGATTACAGGCAGAAAGTTCTGATTGTATGGCAGATTGAGCATCTTTTGTACATGTCTGATTACTGGATTGGTGACATAGCAATATCATCATTGCAACAACCACGATAGTAACTATGCCCACAATAATAACCCACAACCATGTCTTTTTCAATCCCTGTGTTTTCTCAGAAACACTACGATCATACTCCAATAAGTTCCAGCAACTGACACCATTCTTTTTGATTTGTAAAATAGCCCAGAGAATAATCAGTGATATTGGGGTTACAATTACCTGAATGATAGGATTCAAGTTAAGGCTCAAACCTATTGACATGTAATCCTGCTTGACAAGATTTATCATGATTACATTAACAATGGCAATAATAATTGCTGTGACAACAGCTCCCCAAAAGCCTATTTTCTTCCACTTCAAAAGCAAAGAGTAACAAATGATCAAACAAACGCCTCCTATTACGGAAACAATTTGCCATATTAGAATATGAGAACGTATAGCCTCGGAAAATGGAGTAATATCTATGCCCTTGGATACAAAATCCATGCCTAAATACCCCAAATTTGTCAAGTTTTGATATGTAAATAGATTCAATATGATTCCTAAGACACCACTTACAATACCAAGCCACAACCAAAATGTCACAAAACCATGTCGTTCTTTATTCACAGGCATTGTAGGATTTGACGGTTCTGTTACATTGGCACCGTATTGTGGAGGGGTATTAATCTGTGTGGTTTCCTGCCAGCCTTCTTCAAAATACAGTCTCCAAGGTACAACAGTATTTCCAATGCGCACTACATCATTCATGTTCAAATAAATTTCCCCACGTATTTTCTGACCATTGACGTATGTGCCATTTGTACTGCCAAAGTCCGACAGGGTAAAATGCCCATCATCGTGTTGGATGATTTGCAAATGATGGCGAGATGCGTGCGGATCTCTGACAACCACATCATTTTCTTCGCTTCTTCCTATTGTTATTACTTTCATTTGAAATTTTTGTTATTTGATTTGTTTAAGCCCTGTCACGTTTCGATTTTCATTAACGTTCTTGAGCATTATTTTTGGGGGAAATATATAATTTATCCCTATTACTAAACATAAAACGTTATTAACGCTTCGCCCAAGCCTATTTTATCCCCACTTTTCAGTGTGCATTGTTGGAACAATTGTCCGTTTACAATGATGCCTTGCGTATAAGATTGGCTTTTATTGAAAATGTCAAACGCAGCCCCATTGAAATGTATTTCAGCATGAAACCCAGACACAGTCTGATGAGGCAACACTACATCATTATTATCTTTCCTTCCAATTTTGGTTACAATCCGATTGACTGTATAAGTAAAAGAAGTGCCATTAACAGCACATTGCAAACGGGGGTACATATTTTTGGCATGCATCAATTGCAGAAGCTTCTTTTCTTCTGCTTCTCGGGATTTCCGGTCTGTTTCCCTTTGTTTTTCTTCTTCTTTTTGTTTTTGTTTATTTTCCCAATCCCTTCTGTCTTGATTCGCCTTATCTATTTCCTGTTGAAGCAGATCCTTGTTTTCTTCCTCTCTCATTTTGCGTTTTTTTGCACTGCGCAAAACAAGCCATATCGCAACAGCAATTAAAACTACAATTAACAGTATCAGAAGAATGAACAATACAAGGTTTTCCTTAACCCACAATCCAAAAGTCATGCTGGGTGCCGTAAACGGAGGAATATCCTGTGGGACTTTATTCACAGAAAGATTCAAAAGATGAATCTTTCCATCTCTTGGTGCTGTGGTTCTAAAAGTAAATATATAATCCTGTCCAAAGCATTTGTCATCCAAATTCTTGTACAAATCCTGAAGATCAACGACAGCTTTGTCAACCTTATTGTCAGTCAATAAAATAGTTTCCCCGTATGTGCTTTCCGCCAAAGAGTTCATCTCTGGAGCATTGCCTGCAATCTGATGGTATTTGACTGCACACACAGGAATTCCAGCTTCCACCGCATTCTTTCGGACTGTCTCCATTTCTGTACTCGCTCCTGCTGCTTTCATATTCAATCCAGCTGTAATCACAACAATAATTCCCACACGGTCAGAAGGCTCTTTTTTCAGCATATTAATACCTTCATTAATTGCCAAATACAAGTCAGTTTCTTTCGGGTGCTCATCTTTGCCAAAAGTTCTTGTGCTTTTTTCATAATTTGCAACCAACGACGCCAAATTTCCAGCATCAGAAGTAAAATTCTGCGACAAAGGCTTTAATACATTCTTATCCTTATCCGATTTTCGGTTAAAAACAGCAACATTAAACGCAGTTGACTGGTCGAAGGAGGTTTTATTGAAAAAATCCACCAATAGTTTTCTCGTATTCTCAGACTGCCTGCTATGGCTTGCCATATCTTCCCATAAGAAAAGAACACTCTTTTTGTATTTCGTTATTTCTTCCTTGGGCAAGACAGAAAATTGAAAGTCTATTGTATTATTGTTCTCATCAAGTAATACAAACGAGCTCTTATCCAAGACTGTAGGATCTGGTGAATTCCACACAAAAGAAATCTCGGGATAATTATCTGTATTATAGTTTCCCTTTAGACCTCTTTGTGTCTGAGCGGAAAGAGAGTATAACACAATGAGTATTATACAAGAACATATAAGTCGTCTCATGCAGGTATTATTTTACAATGAAGATCTAAATTTAAACAGTGTTTTTCCCATACGTATCATATCCCCATCTTGAAGATAGCAAGGTTCTAATTCGATATCATTATCGTTTACAAAAGTACCATGTGAAGATTGACTGTCGGTGATGGAGTACTTTCCAGCCCTGAAAAGCAAAACGGCATGTCTTCCGGAGACCATATTGTCGTTTACCGAAATATTACAGTCGGCGTCACGACCAATAATATTACGACCCTCGTACAATTTATAATCAACTCCCATATTATCCAGAGTGTATGAAACCAACCACCCCACCAACATTCGAGTTGTCCGGTATCCTCCCTGTTGAATTCGTGGATTAGCACCTGGAGTTGTGAAAATAGTGTCTTCTTCATCACCAAACACAGTATGAGTACTTGGTTTTGCGGTTCCCTTATAGATAACAGTATTCTCGCCCCCCACTACAGTAGCCTTAGTAGGTTCGCCACCATATCCTGGTATGGTTTCTGTAGGTATCTGACTGCCTCCAATTGGCGGTTGCACTACTGTTGGACCTGAAGTAGGTACTGTAGAAGGTGTTTCATTTCCTGTTTTACAATAAGGACATGTCGCTCCTTGATAATAGTGTCCATTAGGACATTGTTTGTACTCGTTTGCCATAATTCTTTAATTTTTGTTTTACAAACAGATTGCTCTCTGATTGTTTGAATTGTTTTGATTTATTTTTTTAGTAAAGTATTCTATTCCAACATTATGTGTTTTCTCACCATACATTCAATTATTTAATGTTCTATAATCACCATTATGTTCTTATTCTTTTTCAAGCTATTCCCCTTTCCTTTATTTAAACCCAAACACCTTCCACTTTCCTTCTTCTATCACCACCATCACGGTGACATCAGTGTCATATTGGCCTTGAGAGCCGTCATAAAATTTGTTATTGGCATCGGCGCAGTCAAACTTGAAAGCATAGGCAGGTTGGCCCCTGTACTTGGAGCCTTCCTCAAAATATTCCTCTGAATTAATATCCTGGCTTGCCACAATCACCACTTCGTATCCCAATTTCACTACGGGCCGCATATCCACAATGTCATGCATGTATTCCGGCGAGAAGAGCTGATTAATCGGAATGCCCTCGCCAAAAAGGTCCGGCATCAATTCAAAGAAATATCCCAATGTCATCAGTTC
>Ga0265298_10009458_pt1 | contig 11604 bp, 9 predicted proteins | sample AusTroGonzalo_MG_3_FD_193486 | JGI IMG/M metagenome (GOLD analysis project Ga0265298, IMG submission 193486) | Bovine rumen microbial communities from tropical cattle in Woodstock, Queensland, Australia - Gonzalo_01 | ecosystem: Host-associated > Mammals > Digestive system > Stomach > Rumen ...
CGTTGTAATAGAACGATACCATATCCTTGTAGGCCGACTCAGGATAGAGATAGATCATCGACGGCATCTTGGAGGTTAGGCCCCAGCCGCCGCGCAGCACGAGTTCCCGCAAGCCCGAATTGCGCTTGACCAGCACATAGCGTGCATTAACACGGGGTTCGATGCCGAAGAAGGCACCGGTGTTGACGCCCGAAGCGACAATGGTGTTGAAGCGGGCGCCAGCCTGCAGCTCCAGCATCGTGCTGCCCAGGGGAAACTTGAGGTTGTCCTCCACATACCCCGTCAAGGCATGCAGGAAAGGAATGTCGCGGTACGAGCGCTCGCGGAACGCGGTTGCGGAACCAGGCGAAGGCGGCAGCGTCGGGTCGAAGACCTTGCCCCGTCCGATGTTGCCCTGGCTCTTCCATTCAAAGCCCACCAGCACCTTGTTGGTGACGGCGCCATAGCGGCCCACCTGGTGGGCGGTCAGCTTGGCCTGGGCATCGATCGGACGGCCGAACACCTGCACGTCGGAATAATACTGCGGCGGGGTGAAAAAGGCTTCGTTTTCGCCGTTGTACATGGCCGTGGACGTCGGGGTGCGGCCGGCCGAGCCCTGATAGACCCGGCTCCGGGAGAACTGGTCGGTGATGCTGCCGGACAGCAGGTACTCCACATTGGTAATCCAGGGTTTGTTGAGCACCCAACGGCCGTTTACGCCCAGACGCAGGCCCCGGTCGCGTGCCTGCGAGAGTTCGTCGAGCGCCAGGTCGGGATCGCTGGCATTGGTGGCGTTCGACCAATTGCCGCGCAGCTTGGCGTTGATGGTGAATTTGCCTTTGATCTGGCCCGACCAACCGGCCTGGAAATTGACGCGGTTGTAGGCCGAAGAGGGCGTACGGACGTCACTGGCGGCATGGGCATAGTCAGCGTCGAAGTTGAACACGCCGCCCTTTTCACCGAGCGCGAAGCCCTTGCCGAAGGACACCTGCTTGAGCTGCGGATCGGCTTTGAGCCGTATTTCCCAAGGGGTCACGCCCGCCTTGGTTTTCACGACCACGGCGCCCGAAGTCAAGTCGCCATAGACCACCGACGGGATGCCGCGGATCACCTCCACCGATTCGATATTGTCGGTCGAAATCTGCCGGGAGTCAACTCCGCCGCCGGCTGTGGAAGCCACGTTGCTCTGGCCTTCACCCATGCCCGTGCCCGTCGAGAGCATCTGCAGGTTGGCGTCGTTCGAGAAAGAGGCGCCGTCCACGATCAGCGCCGTGCCGGCCACGTTGGCCGCATTGGTGCCGATGTCGCGGATGGAGAGCGTGCCGACCTGCGTCAGGGAGGGATTTTCCGTGACGCTGCCCGGCAGCAGTTGCATCACGTCGCGCAGGCTGGAAGGCTGGATGTGCTCCAGCGTTTGTTTGGAAATCTTGGAAGAGGTGGTCATCTCACCACCCTCCTTGGCGGTGACTACCACGGCGTCGAGGGTCAGGCTGGAAACGGCCAGCTCCACCGCCAGCTTCGAGATGTTTCCCTTGACGTCTATCGGCAAATTACGGGTCTCATAGCCCAGCAGCGAAATGACAAGCATGTGCTTGCCAGACGCTACCTCCGTCAGCGCAAAGCGACCTTCGGCATCGGTTACAGTCCAGAGACCCAGGTCCTGGATCACCACCGAAGCCATGACCACGGGTTCGCCGGAACCGCGCTCGGTCACCCGGCCGGACACTTGAAAGCGTGCCCGGCCCGGCTCCTGCGCAAAAGTGAAACTGCCTGCCAGCAAAGTGGCAAGCAGTATCACGAAGCGGACAGCCAGGATGTGTCCGCGCATGGTTTAGTTATCTTTGACGCAACGCAGCGGGGCGGCAATGCGATAACTCACCTTGGAGCCGTTGCATGTGTACTCAGCCTCCGTGGCCTTGTTGGTCATGGGCATGAAGCCGAAGAACTGGAGGTTCTTCACGCCGGAAGTGGGGTCATCCTTGGTGTTGTAGGTGACACCGGCGTAGGTGGAACCGCAGAACATACCGGAAGAAATCTTGTCGGGATAAGCCTTGGCCCAACCCAGGAAGGTACCGGCGGTCTTGGTGTTGTCCTGAATGGAGACGGCACCGAAGGCATCCATGTTGAAGTCGTCTGCGTTGAGCATGAGGATGGAACCATTGTTACCGTCATAATAGGGTGCGTCCGTCTTGGTGGCCAGGGGAGATACCGCCTTGCCGACGAGGTTGATGATATCGTCGCTGGTAGGCACATGCCAGCCTTTCGGGCAGATACCCTGCGTGCCGTTCAATGCCTCTGCCGCTTCCACGGAGGTGAGGTCACCGACCTTCTTACCCAGAGCGACCTCGGCCTGATACAGATAACCTTTGGCCTTGATGACAGCGGCGTCGGTGGAGAACGCGAGACCGGTGTTGTCGGCATTCATGACCAGCGGATAGTAAACACCGGCCGTCACATTGTTGAGATCGTAAGACGGGGTCATGCCTTCAGGAACATACCGCAGATTCTCCTTCATCCACCACTTGCCATCTTTCATCTTCACGGCATGATAGGTTTCGCCACCATAGACAACGATGCCGCCGTCCTGGGTGAAGCCGAGCGTGGCATCTTCGCCGCCCATGGCAGTCTGGCAAGACAGCGTGAATTCAATCTTACGGCCTTCGAAGACCGGGCAGGGGGGAACGGTGGCGGTCACGACCGTCGTGCCGGCGTTGCCGCCCGTAGCGTCGAGCGTCACGTCGGAGGCTGCACAACGGATCGTCCAGGCCGAGTTGGCCACGAGCGTCATTTTCATGACACATCCTTCCGCGGAGAGATGTTTGTCTGCTGCCTGCGGCGGGTCGCATTCGAGTTTTTCGAGACTGATGCTGCCGGCCTGGCAGAGCTGGCTGATGGAGACCGTCTGACGGGCCGTTTCATCCCGGCTGGTGCAGACGACGGTGACGCTGGCGCTCAGGATGGAAGCGGTGGTGTTGGGTTTGACCGTCAGGGTAAAATAGCCGTTTCCGGTACCGGAAACGGGCGAAACGGTAATGATGCCGCTATTGTCAGGGATGACGTCCCATACATTGTTGGCGGTGACGGAAATGGACTGGCTGCCGCCTTCAGCGCTGAATTCCAGCTGAGTCGGACTGACCGAGAGAACCGGTGCGGGCTCGCAGGCCGCGAAAAGGAAAAGGCCTGCTGCCAAAACTGCTAAAAACTTTTTCATATGCATGGTTTTACGATTCAAAAGGATTGGATGACGGTCAGGATCACATAGACTTCAGGGTCGCTCTCCAGACGGAGCAGGACTTCGAGCCACCGATCCTCACCTGTATCGTTGACAGGAATATCGAGCGTGACCGTCGTATTGTTGGGGCCGCCGCTGCGCGGTTCTGCGCTGAAACCAGCCGGAATAGCGTTGGCATCCGGTTCCAGCATGACCCAGGGCTCGTTGGAATTGACCGTGAAGAAAACCCGGCCGCCCTCTGGGCCGATGGTCTTCAGGGTCTCATCGGCGAAGATGAAAGGGAAACAGTCCTGCGTGATCACTACTTTGGCCGTGCGGGAAAGGTCACCGAGGGTCGACTTGAACTGAATGGTGATGGCCTTGGTAAAGCGCTCGTTATTGGCGCCGACCACCACCCGGAAAGGCGTGGTGTAGTCGCCGGACATCGGGGTCACCGTTGCGGCATCGTCGGATACCGTGCAGGTCCAACTTCCGTTTGTAAAGAGTATGTCGTCGAAGGTTCCGCCATTGGGCCCGAGCACGAACGAAGTACGGTCGGGCGCTACGTAGAAATTGGTATCCTGGTTACAGGACACGGCTGCAAGGCAGAGGACGACAAGGAGCAGATAACGTTTCATACCGCAAAATTATCATTTTTTTTTCATACCTTCGCATCCCAAACAATGATGATCGTGCGCAAAATTCCTACCATCCTCGTTTCCGCCCTGCTCGTGCTGGCCGCCGCCGCACAATTCACGGGCTGCGAGAAATACGTTTTGCCCGATCTCAGCATCGAGCCCGACACCCTGCGTTTCAATGCCATGGCCGATTCGGCCGACATCTTTCTGACGACCAACGTCATCTCCAAGACGGAGGCCGAACAGGGGTCCGAATGGATCACGTCCTGGCCCGAATGGTTCGATGAAAGCGCGACCGTCACGATCTATGTACGTGAAAATACCGGCCAGGCGGAGCGGACCGGTATTCTCTATTTCAAGTCGGAAGCCATCGAGAAAAAGCTCGTGGTCATCCAGGCCGGAGCATCCGGGTCTAGCCCGGAATCCTAATTACTTCTTGACTTCCATAACGGCGCCGTGGTCTTTCACCACGCCGCGGAGCCAGCGTTCCCGGAATTTGGGATGCAGGGGCGAGGCCGGAATCGGCTTGCCAGAACCATTGTCCTGGAAGGAGCCGTCTTCATTCTGGCGTTTCACATTGCCGTCCATGAACTTCACCAGCAGGTAGTTGCTCAGGTCGGTCCATTGGTTGAACAGATACTGGGAGCGGTGCTGGCACCATTCCGTGAGCATGCGCTTTGCCTGGCGCTCATTGCCATTCTGCACCATTTTGAGAGCCCGCTCGTCGTAGACTTTCACCAACTCGAGATTCTCGTTTTCATACTGGTCGATGCAGGCACGTACCTCCGGCTGCACGCGGTCGTAGAACAGATAGGCATACTGCGCCACACGGTTGAAGAGCCAGAAAGCCGATGTCGGACTGTATTCAATCATGGAACCGTTGCCCTCGCGGAAGCATTCGGGCACGGCGGTGATGTTGGTATAGATAGGCGTCAGGGCGCTGGTGGCGGCATCGTCAACGCCGAACCAGAGCAAACCGCCCACCACGTCGGGCAGCCAGCTGCGCGCCTGGCCCAGGTACCAGAAGCCCGTCTGCTGCGTAGCGATCGAACGCTCGAACATGTATTCTTTTCCGTCGAGCTCAAAACTCATGGGACGCCAGCGGTAAGGCAAGCGGCTTACGCCGGCACCCACATCCTCACTGAAGTCAAAGGGCGTACCTTCGTAATGGTCGCGCATCACGTCGGCCAAGGCCTTGACAGTTACCTTGCCTTCAGGCTGGATGTAGAGCGGCATCTTGTTGGCCGGATTTTCACCCCAAGCGAAATCCAGGTACTTGTCGGCATCGAAGTTGGCGCCGCCCAGCAGGCGGAACGCCGACCACACGCGAGCCTCGCAGCCGCGGAGGCCACCCCAGTCGGCGGGGCAGTACGCGTCGCAGAAGCTGAATTCAGCATCACTGCCCGTAAAGAAGCCCTTTTCGCGGGCAAACGAGATCACATCGGGGGTATAGAGGCAGTTCTCCGGATCGTTGAGCGGGAAATGATGGATGCGGCTCTGGTTGGCGTGCGCGGAGATCATGCCGTCGGGAATGCGGATGGCCACCCAGACAGCGCCTTTCTGCTCACCCTTACCCACGATCTCAAAGATCCAGCATTCATTCTTGTCGGCGATAGAAAACGTCTCACCCTCCGAGGCATAGCCATAGGTCTGCACCAGCTGGTCCATGACCTTGATGGCTTCGCGGGCCGTGCGGGCGCGTTGCAGCGTCACGTAAATCAGCGAGCCATAGTCCATGATGCCGTCCTTGTTCTCCAGGTTCGGCCGGCCTCCGAAAGTAGTCTCCATGATGATGAGCTGGTGCTCGTTCATGTTGCCGACCGTCTGGTAGGTGTGGGGCACCTGGGCAATCTTGCCGCGGTAGTAGCCGCTGTCCCAGTCGTAGATATCGAGCATGGCGCCGAGGGGATGGTTGGCGGCGGGGCGGAAATAGAGCTCGCCGTAAAGCTGGTGGGAGTCGGCGGCGTAGGTTACCATGCAGGAACCGTCGGCAGAGGCCCCTTTGGTCACGATGACATTGGTGCAGGCGTCTGCCGCGGGGTGCGAAAGCAGCAAAAGGCAGGCGGCCAGGGCAAGAATACGTTTCATTCGGGTTGGATTTTGATCAGGTTTTGTTCCACGAAGATAAAAAAAACGCTTATCTTTGCCAAATGAACCGATTGTTTCAGATTCTGTTGCTGGCAGCTGCACTGCTGCTGAGCGTGCCTGCTGCCCAGGCCCAGGAGCCGCAGCAGCCCGACATCGACCAGATCATCGCCAACCAGGTCAACAACCTGACCCGCACCTTCAAGCTCGACGAGGTGCAGGAGTTTTTCATCGACTCCATCCTGCAACACAACTACCGCGCGATGAACGAAGCGTTCGAAGAGGCCCGGAAGACCGGCGCCAGCAATGCGGACACGTACCAGGCCATCTCCGACCAGTGGATGCAGGCCACTGACGAAGCGTTCCAGCGTTTCTTCACCGAAGAGCAGTGGAACAAATACATGAAGTCGACCTACGGCAAGGAAAAGCAGCGCCGCGAGAAACGCATGAGAGAGCGTAATCCGGCTTCATCGGAGAAAAAGTAATCCGCCGCAATCCCCTGCATCCCCCGTTTTTTCCAGTCAGCCAGCGCGAAATCGCAGCCGGCAGCATGTCCGCACTGGTAATCGTGCATCGTGTCACCGATGAAAAGTGTCGTGGCAGCTTCCGCACCCGTTTTGGCGAAATACGCCAGCATCGGGTCGGGATAGGGCTTGTGGCGCTCGGAATCCTCTGAACACACCAGCGCATCGAAACGCGGCAGGAGCTTCGCCAGGTGCGGGTCGTAATCCACTTCGAAGCGGGAGCGAGAAGTGACCAGCCCGATGCGGACACCCTTTTCTTTCAGCGCATCCAACACTTCTTCCACACCCGGAAACGGCGTCACCAGGTACATCAGTTCCTGAAAGTGCTCCTCCCACACGGCGGCGAAACGCTCCTTGTCGGCAACACCCAAGGTGGCGGAAGCCCGGGCGCTCGGCACTCCGAAATAACCGTAAGCCTCCTCGTAGCTGACTTCCCGGCCTGTCAACTCGCGGATGGTCTGCATGAGCGACAGCACGCCCGTACGCTCCGTGTCGAGCAGCGTACCGTCGATGTCAAAGACGAAGTCGGTATAGGTCTTCATCGCTTGTCAATCTTGATGAGCACCGGCAGGTGATCGCTGTAGCCGTTGTCGAAAGCGTTGCCGTAATAACTGCGTCGCGGGGTTCCCTTACGGAGCATGAAGTTTCGGCAGAAGATCTCGCCGTAATGGTTCTTGCCGTCAATGCGGCAAATGCGGAAACCTTTGAGCCCGGGATAGGACGGGAGCATGTTGTGCGACACGATGATGTTATCGTAGAGCACCCAGCGGTGGTTGTGGATACTGGTCCCCTTCCCCTCATCGGATAGTTTCCAGAACGGATTGAAATATTCCCCTTCCGGAACGTTGAAGATGTTTTTGTGGGCACGGAGCAGCACGGCCAGCGCCTCGTCGGAGGGGTTGTCGTTCATGTCGCCCAGGATGACGACCTTGACATCGGGATAGTCGCGGCGCAATGCGGCGGCATGGTCTCGCACCGTCTCGGCGCCAGCCCGGCGAAAGCCTTCGGAAGCAGCAACGCCCGTCCGGCGCGACAGGAAGTGGCAGACGTAGAAGGCGAACATCTCGCCATCGATCGAGCCCCAGGCCGAAAGGATGTCGCGACCGATGTATTCGCGCCCGCTGCGCAAAACCAGCTTGAGCGGCTCGCAACCCATGAGCGTGAACTTGTCGGGACGGTAGAGCATGCCCACCTCAACGCCGCGCGCGTCGTTTGACTCGAAATGGAGGCATTTGTAATGGGCACCCGTCATCCGCTTCTGCGACACCAGATCCTGCAACACCTTGAGATTCTCGACTTCCGACACACCAGCCACCACGGGGAATCCGTTGTGGGCCGACGCCACGGCGGAGAAGATCTCGCTCAGGTTCGAAAGCTTCTTGAGGTATTTTTCGCGGGTCCAGCGGCGGTCGCCCATCGGGGTGTAGGCATCGTCGTCGGTCTTCGGATCGTCTATGGTATCATAGAGATTCTCGAGATTGTAGAACATCAAGGTATAAGCCATACTACAAATATAGTTAAATTTCTGGGATAATTCGCCCAGTTTTGCTATCTTAGCGATTTATTAGATTGGCTTATTCCAGCATGAAAAAAATATACGAGAACGACGGCCGCTACCTCCTGCTGCGCTATCTTACCGACGTTTGGTTTCGGGGATGCTTCAAAAGGATGAAGTATGTGGGCCTTGACAACGTTCCGAAGGAGGGCGCCATCATTCTGTCGCCCAACCACTGCAACGCCCTGATGGATGCTTTTGCCGTCCTGGACATGGACCATCGGCAAAAAGTTTTTGTGGCTCGGGCCGATATCTTCCATAACCCGGTGATCCGCAAGATCCTGACTTTCCTCAAGATCATGCCCATCCACCGCGTGCGCGACGGTTTCCGCAGCGTGCTGAGCAGCGACGACACCGTCGAAAAATGCGTCGAAGTACTCAACAATCGGGTGCCCTTCTGCATCTTACCGGAGGGTACGCACCGTTCGATGCACAGCCTGCTTCCGCTGGGAAAAGGGCTTTCGCGCATTGCCTGCGGCGCCGTCAAGACAAGCGAAGCGGGACGACACGTTTACATCGTTCCCATCGGGCTTGAATATGGCGACTATTTCCGCTTACGGTCCACGCTGCTGGTCTCTTTCGGCCAGGCCATCGATGTGACCGAACTGCTGGCCGCCCACCCGGAGATGAACGAACCGCAGCAACTGTCCCTGATCCGCGAAGTGACGGCGAAGCAGATGCGGGAGCAGATCGTCTACCTTCCGGATGACGAGGATTACGAGGCGAGCTGGGAACTGACCAAGCTCATGAGCGGACCGGTGCCGGAATGCCAGCTGGAGGCGCGCAAGGCCGCCAACAAAGCCGCGGTGGAAGAACTGCAGCGGCTTCGTGCACATCGGCCGGAGAAAGCCCGGCAGCTCTTTGACAAAGCCCTCGCCTGGAAACAGGCCCGGCAGAAAGCCAAGGTGAGCATCCATGCCGCCCACACGCGTAAGCCCCTGGCCAAGGCGTTGTGGCGGACGTTGCTCATGCTGCTGGCCCTCCCGTTTGGACTGGCCTTTACGCTGGGAAGCTGTCCGGCCCTGGCCGCCTGCGAATGGCTCGCTTTCCGCACGGACGACGCATCCTTCCGCAACTCCCTGCGCTTCGGGGTCATCGTCGTGCTTTGGACTTTCCTGCTGCTTGTCGCCGCCATCGTGCTTTTCTGCACGGTCAAGTGGTACTGGGCACTGGCCGCACTGGTCCTGGCCGTCCCGGCTCCCTTGCTGGCTTACGAATGGTTCGAGCAGCTGCGCCGGCTGGCTTCCTCCTGGCGCTACCTGTTCAACAGTTGCCTGCGCCAGCAGAAAAAAGCGCTTTTGAATGAACTGAATGAAGAATTGAAACAAATATAATTGGACATATGAAACGTCTCTCCCTGATGCTGTTCGCCCTGCTCCTGGCAGTGGCTGCTCCAGCACAAAACAAGAAAGCCGTCGAGAAAACCGGTTTTTCCTTCGGCGCATTCCCCATCGTAGCTTTTGACCAGGACAAAGGTTTCCAACTCGGCGCCCTGGCTAACATCTATGACTTCGGCAAGGGCGGCTGGTATCCCAACCCCCGGCAGCAGATGTACCTGGAGGCCTCCTGGTTCACCAAAGGCTCACAGCTCTACACACTGAGCTACGACAACCGCTTCCTGATTCCCGGCGTGCGCTTCTCCTTCGCCGCCTCGTTCTCCAACGAGAAGGCCCTCGACTTCTACGGCTTCAACGGCTACGAGTCCTTCTATGACAAAACCCTGCCTACCGCCTACTACAAGATGAGTCGCAAGGTTCCTTACGGCAAGATCGATTTTACTGGAAAGATTGTGGGTAAGCTCTACTGGAAGTTCGGTTATCATTTCAAGTATTTCATCATCGATGAGTTCCAAAACGACAGCATGAAGGAAGTGCCGGGCGGGAAAACCCTCTTCTCCTGGTACAAAGACCTGGGCTTCATCGACGCCGACGAGCACAAGGGCGGCATGACCAGCGCCTGGCGCGCCGGCCTCTGCTACGACAGCCGTGACGTCGAAAACGCGCCGACGCGCGGTATCTGGGCCGACGCCTTCATGGAATGGGCCCCCAAATGGATGGGAACCAACAAGCCCTACGGCCGCTACTACGTCGTACTGCGCCAGTACATTCCCTTCATGAAGAACGGCAACCTGGTGTTCGCCTACCGCGCCAACGTGCAGGGCTTCCTCGGCGATCCGGCCTTCTATGTACTGCCCTACGAATCCGTGCTCGGTCCGGGCTACGACCGCGACGGCTTCGGCGGCTACCGCACCCTCCGCGGCATCATGCGCAACCGCGTCCAAGGCCAGGCCATCTGCTACTTCAACACCGAGCTTCGGTGGAAATTCCTCACCGTCAGCGTATTCAAACAGGAACTGACTTTCGGTGCCAATGCCTTCTTCGACGGCGGCCGCGTGTTGAAGAAATACCACACCACCATTCCGTCCTATCTGCCTACCGACATTCCGTTTGCACACCCGGAGCAGCTGGACATTCACGGGGTTGAGAAATTCCACCTGGCTGCCGGCGGCGGCTTGCGCTTCATCCTCAACAAGAACTTCATCATCGCCGTAGACTACGGCCGTGCCTTCAACAGCCAGGATAACGGCAAGGGCGGATCCTTTTACGTCAACACGGGTTACCTCTTCTGATGCCTATGAGAAAAATCCTTCTTTCTCTGTGCGTGCTGGCCGCCGGCCTCCTGTCGGCGGGCTGTCACGACGAGATTATCCAGAAAATCGATGAGCTGGAAGACCGGGTCGACGACATGACGCTCATGTGCAACCGGCTCAACGAGAACCTGAGCACCCTGCGCAATCTCGTGGAGGTCATTCAGCGACAGGACATGATCACCGGCATCACGGAGATCCGCTCAGGCAGTACTGTGACGGGCTACCGCATTAATTTCGTGCAGCATGAACCCATCACCATCTCCAATGGTTCCGACGGCAAGAAGCCACTCATCGCGAGCCGGCAGAATCCCGACGATAAGAACTATTACTGGGCAGTCCAGTACGGCGACGATGATTGGGAGTGGCTTCGTGCTGCGAACGGCAGCATGATGCTCTCGATCGGCGTGCTTCCTTACGTCACGGAACGCGACGGTGTCTTCGTCTATACTTTTGACGGCGTCAACTGGATTGAACTTGGCAAAGCTGACGGCGTGAACGGCGACCAGATGTTCGAAAAGATCACTCCCTACCCCGACTATGTGCTCTTCCATATGACTACGGGCGAAATCATCAAGATTCCGACCTACAGCGCCTACTTGAGCCTGAAGACCGAATTTAACAAGGCTAACGACCATGTCGACGCCCAGATCGCCCTTGTGCAGGCCACGCAGAATAAACTGACCTGGATCACGTCCATCGATCCCATCCTGGACGGTGCAGACACTACCGGCCTGACGGTCGTCCTATCTAACGATAAACAGTTCAGCATTCATGACTGGACCTCGACCTTGAGTCCGGCCATCTTTGTCAAGCGCGCCAATGACGGCCATCTCTACTGGGCCTATACCATCGGTCCCTCGGCAGAAAAATGGGTGCTTTCGCCCGAAGGCCAGCGTATCTCCGCCGAAAGTGAATCGGTGGAAACTCCGTTGGTATCTGTCGCCCGCGACGAAGACGGCGAT
>Ga0265298_10009459_pt1 | contig 11603 bp, 5 predicted proteins | sample AusTroGonzalo_MG_3_FD_193486 | JGI IMG/M metagenome (GOLD analysis project Ga0265298, IMG submission 193486) | Bovine rumen microbial communities from tropical cattle in Woodstock, Queensland, Australia - Gonzalo_01 | ecosystem: Host-associated > Mammals > Digestive system > Stomach > Rumen ...
TGACCACCAATCAGGAGAACGCGGACCAGGTACATCAGTTCCTGAAACTGATCAATGATGCGCTTGGCGAAAAAGCGCCGGATGAGAACGATCCGATCGCGTGGGTGACCCAGTATAAAGAAGCCATCGACGCGGCGGACAGCGTATCCGACGGACGGACCAACCGTTACCTGACCGACTTGTACGATGCGTATGACGACGCGGTGAAGGCGGTCGGCGGCAAGCGTGCTCCGAAAGAAAGCGCTGCAACGAAAATCCAACGGGCCATCCGGAGCGGAATCGAAAAGGCGGAAGCCTGTCCCGGACAGGATAAGCTGGATAAAGCCAAGGAATATCAGCGCGATATCTGGCAGCTGTTCAACCAAGTCGGAATGGAGAAGACGAAAAAGCATCTCAGTTACGCCTGTGTCAGCGCCATTACCGACAGAACGCTGCGCATTGATGCGCTCGGAACCCGGAACGCGAAGCAGCTGGAAGACCTGACACCGGACATGCTTTCCCGGATTCGGGGAAAATCCCGGACGATGATTTTCGGCATCATCTGCCTGATTATCGGCATTGTGCTGATGTTCATCAGGCCGAGCGAAAATCTGCAGCCCAGGCTTTCCCGTGAACAGCGGAAGCAGGCTGGCCAGCATATGGGCCTGAAGACTTCCCGGGTTGTTGCCAATTCCCTGATTCACGCGCTGCTGATCCTGATCAGCGTGGTTTGGCTGATTCCTTTCATTTCCATCACGCTGCAGTCCCTGCGTGTGGAATCCACCTACCAGGTGGGCTATATCATGCCGGAAAAAGTGGGATTTTCCAATTATCTTGACCTGTTTGACACATCCATATCCCGTTTCCCGACATGGTATCTGAACACCTTTATTATGGCACTGGTTGTGGCGGTGCTGCAGACACTGTTTGTCCTGTGCATGAGCTACACCCTGAGCCGCTTCCGCTTCAAAATGCGGAAACCGTTCATGCGGATCATGCTGATCCTGGGGATGTTCCCCGGTATGCTGTCCATGATTATTCTGTACAATGTGCTGAAGGATCTGAATATGATCCAGGAGAATGCGGTTCCCGGCCTGATCCTGGTGTATGTAGCTTCCTCCGGTATGGGATACTACGTATCCAAGGGCTTCTTTGATACGATCCCGAAATCGCTGGATGAAGCGGCCCGGATTGACGGTGCCACCCGGCTGCAGGTGCTTTATAAAATCATCCTGCCTCTGGCCAAACCGATTGTCATCTATACCGTGCTGACAGCCTTTATGGGGCCGTGGGGCGACTATGTATTTGCCAAATATGTAGCGGTCAATACAACGGAGGGCATGAACGCGGCCGTTGGTCTGAACACATGGTTGAGCGCGGACCAGATTGCGAAGCGCTATACCATGTTCTGCGCCGGCGGCGTACTGGTGGCCATTCCGGTTACGACACTGTTCATGTGCCTGCAGAAGTATTACGTTGAAGGCGTCACCGGCGGCGCAGTCAAGGGATAACCTTTGACGACCGCCAGTGGCGGAAATTTCGTCAAAGGTTATCTCAACCGAAAGGGAGCAAGCTCCCCAGTGGGGAGTTGCGACCATTGAGGTTGCGGAGAGGGAAGAGATCAATTCGGAAAAGGAGCGGATTGCTATATGGCAAGTGTAAAACTGACAGATATCAAAAAAGTATATGACAATAACGTCACGGCGGTGCATGACTTCAACCTGGATATCAAGGACAAGGAGTTTATCGTTTTTGTCGGACCGTCCGGATGCGGCAAATCCACCACGCTGCGGATGATTGCCGGCCTGGAGGACATTTCCGGCGGCACGCTGGAAATCGACGGCCAGGTGGTGAACGACCTGCAGCCCAAGGACCGGGATATCGCGATGGTTTTCCAGAACTACGCGCTGTATCCCCATATGACCGTGTACAACAATATTGCTTTCTCGCTGCGCCTGAAGAAGGTTCCGGAGGATGAAATCTTTGCGCGGGTGAATAACGCAGCGGAAATCCTCGGTATCACAGAGTACCTGAACCGGAAACCCCGGGCGCTGTCCGGCGGCCAGCGCCAGCGCGTGGCCATCGGCCGTGCCATGGTGCGGAATGCCAAGGTGTTCCTGATGGACGAGCCGCTGAGCAACCTGGATGCCAAACTGCGGAACCAGATGCGCGCGGAAATCATCCTGCTGCGCCAGAAGCTGGATACGACCTTCATCTACGTGACCCATGACCAGACGGAAGCCATGACTCTGGGCGACCGGATCGTGATCATGAAGGACGGTTTCATTGAGCAGGTCGGCACCCCGCAGGAAGTGTTCGACACCCCGGTGAATCTGTTTGTGGCTGGCTTTATCGGCAGCCCGCAGATGAACTTCCTGAAGGCAAAAGTCGTGAAGGAGTCCATGGGATACGCCGTGGATGTGCTGGGCGTGAAGATTCCGCTGAATGAGGACCAGAACGCGGTGCTGGCGCAGAAGAACGTCAGCTCCCAGGATATTATCCTGGGTGTGCGTCCGGAGCATACCAGCGTACTGTTTGACAAAGCGGAAAACGCGATTGAAAGTAAGATCGACGTCAACGAAATGATGGGCAGCGAGCTGCATCTGCACCTGTCCAGTGAACATGACGATAAGATCATTGTCCGCCTGCCCACTGTGGATCTGACCAATGAACAGCGGCAGAGCCTGTCCTATGGCAACAAGCTGTTTATCACCTTCCCGGCGAAGGTGATGCATCTGTTTGACCCGGAGACAGAACGCAGCCTGATCGACGGCTGATAACCCACGGATCAGCGGATTGTGATGAGTGATCAGCAGGCAGTGAAGGGAAGGGCCGGTTTTACGCTTCACTGCCTGTTGTTCTGTTTATGAAATGAATCGGAGGAAAAGAACAATGTCCTGTACAACAGTACTGGTCGGCCGGAAGGCCAGCCATGACGGATCTACAATGATCGCCCGGACGGATGACGGGCATTTTGATGAGAAAAAACTGATTGTGGTCAATCCCAAGGATCAGCCGAAAAAGTATAAGAGCGTGATTTCCCACCTGGAAATCGAACTGCCAGACAATCCCATGCGGTATACTTCCTGTCCAAGCGTGGATCCGCAGAACGGCATCTGGGCCGCAACGGGCATCAATGAAGCGAATGTGGGCATGACGGCCACGGAGACGATCACATCCAACCCGCGGGTGCTTGCCGCGGATCCGCTCGTGGAATACAAAAAGGCGAAAACCCGGCGGGAAAAAGATACGCCCGGCGGCATCGGCGAGGAGGATATCGTGGTGCTCGTGCTGCCGTATATCCGTACGGCCCGGGAGGGTGTACTGCGCCTGGCGTCGCTGCTGGAAAAATACGGCACCTATGAGTCCAACGGGATTGCGTTCAATGACGATCAGGAAGTCTGGTGGCTGGAGACCATCGGCGGGCATCATTGGATGGCCCGGAAGGTGCCGGAGGATGCTGTGGTCATTGCGCCGAACCAATTCGGCATGGACGGATTCGACCTGAAGGACGCCTTCGGTAAAAAGGCGGCAAACCTGTGCTCAGCCGATTTGAAGGAATTTATCGCGGAGAACCACCTGGACCTCAACCAGGACGGAAAATTCAATCCCCGGGATATCTTCGGCAGCCGCCGGGATATGGATCATGTATACAATACGCCCCGGGCCTGGTTCATGGGGCGGTACCTGACGCCGGAATCCCACCGCTGGGAGGGGGAGAATGCCGAGTTCACCCCGGAAAGCGACAATATTCCCTGGTGCCTGAAGCCGGACCGGAAGGTGACGGCGGAGGACGTGAAGTACCTGCTGTCCGGGCATTACCAGGGAACGCCGTATAATCCCTATACCAGCCAGAATACCGGCAGGCGCGGCATGTACCGCTCCATCGGCATTAACCGGACGGGTGTAACGTCCATCTGCCAGATCCGGCCCTATGCGCCGGAAGCCATCCGGGGCGTTGAATGGATCTGCTTCGGATCCACCACATTCAGTGCCATGCTGCCGGTATACACCAATGTAAACCGGATGCCGGATTACCTGGCGAAAGTGACAATGGACGCTTCCACGGAAAACTTCTACTGGGGAAGCCGGCTGATCGGCGCCATGGCGGATCCGCATTTTGCCGCCACCGCCCAGCAGATCGAACGGTATCAGCTGGCTGTGGAAACCAAAGGCCGGCAGCTGATCCGGGAGTATGACGCAAAGATTGCCGAAAGCGGAAACGCGTCCCTGGCGGAGGAAGCCAACCGGAAATTGAGCGATATGGCCAAAGATGAAACGACCGCTGCGCTGAACAAGGTGCTCCGCACCGCCAGCGAGCGCATGAAGAACGGATATAACCTGGCAGATAACTGACCGGGAAATATTCAGGTGAATATACAAAGAAAGCAGCATCCGTGCATTTTCCGGATGCTGCTTATGTTATTGCTCAGATTACAGGCCGAGTTCCTTACGGTAGCCGTCCAGCTCGGGTTCGTTTCCGTAGACGAAATGATCGGGAAGGATCTCACACCAGACGGGCTGATCGTTTTCGTAATGATGGACGGTCGGATCATAGACCAGCAGTTTTTTGTTCCGTTCGATATACGGATTGGGGTTCGGCACGGCGGAAAGCAGGGCCCGGGTATACGGATGCAGCGGATGGAGGAAGAGTTCTTCAGCTTCCGCGAGCTCCACAATCCGGCCCTTATGGATGACGGCGATCCGGTCGGAAATGAAGCGGACGACGCTCAGGTCGTGGGCGATGAACATATAGGTGAGGCCGCGGCTCTTTTTCAGTTCATTCAGCAGGTTCAGCACCTGCGCCCGGATGGAAACGTCCAGTGCGGAAATCGGCTCATCCGCCACGATGAACTTCGGCTCCATGATCAGGGCCCGGGCAATGCCGATACGCTGGCGCTGGCCACCGGAGAATTCATGCGGGAAGCGGCTGGAAAACTCCGGCAGCAGTCCCACTTCCTGCAGGGCTTTCTGGACCTTGTCCTGCCGGTCCTGATCGTTATTGTACAGGTGGAAGTTGATCAGTCCCTCGGAGACAATATAGTCGACCTTCGCGCGTTCATTCAGAGAAGCCATGGGATCCTGGAAAATCATCTGGCAGGAACGGATGACTTCCGTATCCAGTGTCTTGGAGATCTTGCCGTTGATCTGCTTTCCCTCGAACAGGACGCGTCCCGCGGTGACCGGATTGATCCGGACCAGCGCGCGGCCGATGGTGGTTTTGCCGGAACCGGATTCGCCCACCAGCGCAAAGGTTTCGCCCTTGTAAATGGAAAAATTGACGTTATCCACCGCGACAAACTTTTTGCGTCCGGAACCGAAGGTCACCTGCAGGTCCTGTACTTCAATCAGCGTTTCGCGGTTCGGGTCCAGATGGGGATGATAGGCGTTGACATCGGTGCCCTTGGATTCGCCGCTGCGGGTTTTCAGGCGCTCAATGGCGTCCGGCTGGTTCACTTTCGGCGCCCGGGGATCCCGCAGCCAGGACTTGGCCATGTGGGTGGCGGTGATCTCGTACATGGGCGGTTCTTCGAGATAGTCGATGTTCAGGGCGTGACGGTTGCGGGGTGCAAAGGCATCGCCCTGGATGCTGTTGAACAGGTTGGGCGGCGTGCCGTCGATGGCCGGCAGCTTTTCACCCTTTACACCCAGCTGGGGCAGGGCGGATAGCAGGGCCCAGGTATAGGGATGCCACGGATCAAAGAAGACTTCGTCCGCCATGCCGACTTCGATGATCTGGCCGGCATACATGACTGCCACGCGATCAGCCACATTGGCCACCACCCCCAGGTCGTGGGTGATGTAGATGATGGTCATGTTCTGTTCCTTCTGGAGTCGGCGGATCAGGTCCAGAATCTGGGCCTGGATGGTCACATCCAGCGCGGTGGTCGGCTCATCGCAGATGAGGATCTGCGGTTTGCAGGCGACTGCGGTGGCGATGACTACGCGCTGGCGCATGCCGCCGGAGAATTCGTGCGGATACTGCTTATAGCGCCGCTGCGGATCCGGAATACCCACCGCTTCCAGGATGCGGTAAGTTTCCTCCTTTGCCTCCTTGCCTTTCAGCCCCTGGTGCAGTTCGACGGATTCCTGAATCTGCCAGCCGATGGTTTTCAGAGGGTTCAGGCTGGTCATGGGGTCCTGGGTGACCATGGCGATCTTGCTTCCGCGGATTTTCAGCCACTCCCTGGGGCTCAGGCGGGTAAGGTCCATTCCCTCATATTCGATTTTTCCGCCGGTGATTTTCCCGTTTTTGTCCAGCATGCCGACGAACAGCTTGGTAAACACGCTTTTGCCGGAACCGGATTCGCCCACGATGGCCAGGGTTTCACCTTCGTACAGGTCCAGGGAGGCGCCGCGAATGGCTTTCAGCTGCTTGCCGCGCAGGGAGAAGGTGACTTCCACATCCTGGGCGGAGAGAAGCGGTTCTTTCCGGAGAACGCGCTCGGCAAACTCGTCAAAGTTGACCAGTTTTTTCATTTCTTCAAATGACTGTATATTTTCACTCATGCCTGTGCCCTCCCTTATACATGGTTGCGGGGGTCACTGGCGTCGGAGAACGCGTTGCCCACCAGATAGAATGTGATGGTGATGATCGAAACAATGATCGCCGGGAAGACCAGCATATAGGGATAATTCATAAACACATCGCGGGCGTCGCGCAGGAGGTTGCCCAGGGACGGTTCCGTGATATCCATCAGGCCCAGATAGGTCAGTGTGGTTTCGTAGGCAATCGTGGAGGGGATGGCCAGGGCCAGCCGCAGGATGATGACGCTGATCAGATAGGGAAAGATATTGCGGAACAGCACCCGGGGAAGGGAGGTTCCGAGACAGCGGGAAGCCAGGTTATATTCCCGGTCGCGGTACATAAAGACCAGGTTACGGACATTCCGCGCGGTGGCCAGCCAGCCGAAGAGCACCAGCGCAACGCCGATGGTCCACAGTGTTTTGCCCACCATGAGGGCGATCAGGGTCAGGTAGATAATGGTCGGGATATTGTCGATCAGGTTGTACAGCTCCGTAAAGAAGCGGTCCAGCTTGCGGACATACCCCCAGATGAGGCCAATAATCACACCCAGCAGGATCTGCGCGGCGGAAACCAGCACGGCCAGCAGGATCGACTGGCGTGTTGCGTGCCATACCTGCGCCCAGTAATCCTTGCCGTTGCCGGTGGTACCGAACCAGTATTCGTTGTTCCAGTAGAAATTGCCGATGACCCGGCTCCACATGCTGCGGCCGGCCAGTTCCTCGACGCGGGTGTTTTCCGGAATCTGTTCCGCTTTGGCAATGGCGGCGGCGCGGTCTTTCGCGTATTCGTCCGCCAGCACCACTTTGGCGTACCCCTCCGGGCTTTCATCGAAGCGTTTGTCGAGCAGGCGGTAGGTGCGAACCTTTTCCGGAATGGCCTTGGCCTGGTCGATGGCAGCGGCGGGGTTTTCAGCGTAGAGGGTGCTCAGCTTGGCTTTGGCATAGCCTTCGGGGCTGGGATCGACGCTTTTGTATGCTTCGATAAAGGAGTTGGACTGAACAGGCGCCATATCCCACTGATACTTGCCGATGGCGCTTCCGATAAAGGTGAAGGCAAACAGCAGCAGGAAAATAACGGACATGGTAACGGCGGATTTCCGCTTCAGGAAATTGGCCCAGACGCTGCGCCAGTAGGAGTAATTGGAGTAGCCGGTACGTTCGGCATCCTGGGCACGGTATTCGGCAAACTCGAACAGCTGATCCTCCGGCATATCCCGGCGGCTGTTGAGCCATGCCCGGCCCTTGGGGCGCTCCTGATGGGGATCCTTTTCAAACTTGTTCGGATCAACCGTAAAATCGACGACAGGAGACTCCAGTTCCTGTACCGTCTTCTGAATGTTCTTTGCTTTCTTGCCGGACATCAGCGTACGCCCTCCTTTCCGGTCAGCTTGATTCTCGGATCAATCAGGGTCATCAGCAGGTCACCCAGGAAGACGCCGATGATTCCCAGGGAGGCATACAGCATTACGATGCCCTGGACCAGGGGCAGATCCAGCTTGGCGATGGAATTGGTCAGCATCGGCCCCATGCCCGGGATTCCGAAGAAACGCTCCACCAACAGGGATCCGCCGACGGTCAGCAGGATTGAATAGGGCAGGTACTGCGCCAGCGGGACGAAGGCGTTCTTCAGCACGTGGCGGAAGAGTACCTTGTGTTCCGGCAGGCCTTTCAGGCGGGCCAGGCGGATATAGTCCTTGTTCAGCTCATCCACCATGTAGCGCCGTGTCCAGAGCATGTAGCCGGCGATGGAGCCGATGGAAAGGCAGACGACCGGCAGGATCATGGAACGCCATGAATCGGCCCCCGCATTGGCGTCATACTGCATGGGAACCTGCAGCAGCTTGCTGCCGAGCACCATGATGAGCGTATAGATGACCAGATGGGGCACAGCGTTGACCAGCACGGTGTAGCCGGTGCCGATATGGTCGATAATGCCGTTCTTGAACTGGGCCTGCAGCACGCCGAAAATGACGCCGAGCACCAGCGAGAAGGCCAGGGAGATCAGGCCGACGGTCAGGGAAATGCCCATCTTGTCCTGGATGATATCGGTGACATACTGGCCTTTGGATTCCCGCAGGCTCTTGCCGAGATTGAAGACCACCCGGGTGAAATCTCCGGTTTCGGGATCCACGGCGCCGCCGAAGGGATCCTCTCCCCGGATTTTTGCCAGCAGGTAAGGAATGGCGCCGACGGGCGTGACATCCGGCTTTTCAATTTCATAGGTATCGGTATGGGTCGTGATGAGCTGAACCGGCATATCAGCCACGTCGCCCTGCACCACATCGGACGCTTTGACCTCGACTGTATCATCCGCGGGGATCGTAATGGATACCTCGTGGCCGCCGAGGTTTTCGGTACGCGTATAGGAGGTGCCGTCCTCGCTCAGGTTCTTTTTCTTTTTGATGGAAGAAGTCTGGAATGTCTTCTCGCCAACCTTGATGGTGATGATGTCCCCCCAGTGGAAAACATGGTCCGGATCTTCGGAAACGGTCATCGGATCGTCGTTGATGAGCTGCGTTTTCTTCTGATAGACGCGGACCTGGAACAGATCGAGGTAGAAATCTCCCAGCTGGGCCAGAACGGACCGGCGGACGTAACCGGGACCGGGCGTCGCATAAGCATCGTCAGCCGCCGGGCGCTTGGATTTGACGGCCAGCGTGGCCTGGTCGGCACAGGTCGGGCAGGTGCGGGCTGCCAGCGGCCCGTTTTTCTGTTTGTACAGCTTTTTCAACAGCGATACCGCTTCAGCGGAAAGGCCGGTCAGTTCTCCGTCGGCATCCGGCGTAAGTCCCTGCAGGAGTTTCACATCCGCTGCGGTGAGGTTATACGGAAGCGCGCTGCTGTCCGGGTCCAGGGCGGTGATTTCCGCGGCGCCTTCCGCGGTGAACCGGTAAATCAGGCCGGCGGTACCGCAGGTGCTGCATTTTTCCATCAGGCCCTTGGACGCCAGGCGGTCGTACTTCTGCGCTTCTGTCAGTTTAATCTGTTCATCGTCCGTGAAGAAGTTTTCCATCGGCATCATGCGGATCAGGATGAAAACGACGCTGACGACCAGCAGAATCGTCAGGAGGGACTGGAACAGGCGTTTGATGATATATCTGACCATCGGATCAGCCTCCGAAACATTGATTCAGGGGCGGCATGGCACAGTCCGCGGCGCGGGCGGCGCCGTGCCGCTCCCATGACTGAAAACCGGGGCAGTCCCGGTATGAGACTGCCCCGGAAGATTCAGCGGTGGAATTACTCCGCGGCGTAGGCAGCGGCATTCGCGGCGGCCTGCTCGGTGGTGTAGGGAACCGTGCTGGTTTCCCAATCCACATAGCGGTAGGCCTGCATGCCGTACATGCTGTACACCTTGGTGTAGTCGTTGATCTTGGTCAGTTCCCAGGCCACTTCATAGCTGCAGGGGATGACCAGCGCATGATCCAGCATGCACGCTTCGGCCTTGGCAAAGGCAGCATAGCGGGCATCCATATCATCAGTGATCGCCTTGGCGGCAACGGTCATGTCGGTGAATTCCTGATACGCGGCGATCAGGTCCGGATCATCGTTGTCGTTGCAGTGGCTGTAGGCATTGGAGTAGTAAGCCTGGGTGTCGTTATAAGTTTCCTGGCCCAGGAAGTTGATCGGATCGGCGAAGTCAGCGCCCCAGCCGTTGATGAAGATGGAAGCCTTGCGGGGGTTACGCACTTCGCTGGCCAGAGAGGACACGTAGGTGCTGGTCTTCAGCACGACATAGTCGCTGCCCAGGCAGTCGGCAAAGATCTGGGCCAGCACTTCGGCGGTCTGCGCCGCAACGGAGGAAGCACCGGAGATGTAGTAGTCAATCGTTACCGGGAAGGTGACGCCCTTGGCGGTCAGCTCTTCGATGGCCTGCGCCTTGTACTGGGCAGCCTTTTCCGGATCGTAGCGGTTGTACTTCTCGGTATCGTAGTCCAGGCCCAGTTCTTTCAGCACCAGCTTGGTGTAGTCGGTACCGTCAGACAGGAAGGATACGCCGTTGCCGGTGTAGCAGTAGTTCTGGCAGCTCTGGGGATTGATGGCGTTGGTCCGGGCCAGGTAGTTGGTCAGGTCCAGGCCGTAGTACAGGCTCTTCCGGAAGGCTTCGTTGGCAACCGCCTTGTTCCAGTTGTCATCCGGGGTTTCGCCGTCTTCCAGGTTCTTGTTGTATACCAGGTGGATCTGGTAGCTGTACTTGGTGGGACGGGCTTCCACGAGGTTGCCGTGGTTGGGATCGCTTTCGTCTTCATAGATGGTCTGCAGGGTCGCAGCATCCAGGGATACGTGATCCAGTTCACCGCCCAGGAACAGCTGGTAGGCAACGGCGACGGACTCCACCATCTTGATGGTGACGGTGTCGAAACGCTTGACATTGGCAGCATTCCAGTAGTTGGGGCTCTTGGTGAGCACTTTCTGGTTCTGGTTGACGAAATAGGTTACGGTGTAGGGGCCGGAGTACCACATGTTCTCCCAGGTCACAGCACGGTAACCGGTCACGCCCATTTCATCGATCATCGTGGCGGACAGGGGATACAGGCAGTTGTAGGTCGCCACAGAGGGGAAGTAGGGCAGGGAGTCCACCAGCGTGTAGGTGATGGTGCCTTCGTCGTCGTCCACAGCAATGCCGACCATTTCGGCAAACTTGCTGCCTTCGCCGGCGGTCAGGGCGTACGCGGCATCCAGGCCCTCATCTTCAGCCAGCTTCTTGGTGTATTCATAGTAATCGTTCGCGCCGGCGATCATTTCGGCGGGCATGGAAACGTTGTAGGAGTCGTTCTTCGCGAAGTTCAGCACCCATTCCAGGCCGGTGGCCCAGTCGGAAGCCAGCACGTCAGCCTTGTAGTTGCCGTCTTTGTCGAACCAGATCATATCGTCGTTCAGGACGAAGGTCCAGGTCTTGCCGCCGTCTTCGGAGAAGTATTCCTTCGCGGCGTTGGGCTTCAGGTTGCCGTGGTTGTCGTTGGTCAGCAGGCCATCGATCAGGTTGCACAGCACGTTCAGGTCAGCGGCGGCCTGGGAATAATGGATATTCCAGGTTTCAAGCTCACGGGCCTGGGTTTCGTAGGTGTTCAGGGAAGTCAGCTCATCAGCGGACG
>Ga0265298_10009461_pt1 | contig 11601 bp, 5 predicted proteins | sample AusTroGonzalo_MG_3_FD_193486 | JGI IMG/M metagenome (GOLD analysis project Ga0265298, IMG submission 193486) | Bovine rumen microbial communities from tropical cattle in Woodstock, Queensland, Australia - Gonzalo_01 | ecosystem: Host-associated > Mammals > Digestive system > Stomach > Rumen ...
CGCATCCGTTCCGTCCATATCCAGCAGGTCATCACCACTGCCCATGAAAACATTTTCGATGATTTGGAATTTTCCGGATTCAGTCCAGTTTCCATCCGTGATGTCAGCCGGGTCATTATGCCCGTAAACTTTTCCAAAATAATTCCGGTAAAAGATGCCACGCCCTCCCATCAATGTACCGCCCGCGGCACGAACCAGCTGCATATCACCGGTGGACTCCGGAAAACGGCAGTGGCTGATCATGAAGGAACACCAGTTCAAATTGATGTATTGACAGTCTGTTGTGCCAAAGGTCAGATGATCCAGGAAGAATGTTCCGTAATTGCAGTTGATGGCCGCGACACCGCTGAAATCTTTGAAATGCACATGACAGAAACGATTTTCGGGATCGCCTTCCGCGCGAATTACGCCGGTATGATTAAAGGTAACGCTGGACCAGCGCCCACCTCCGGGGATCCCTGCCAGTACGATAGGGGATTCCTCTGTACCGTCAGCCACGATGCGTGCGTTTCTGGCTGGTGAGAGTGTGACACCTGTATTCAGATAGACACACGTTCCGGGTTCGATAGTGAGTGTTGCACCCGCGGCAATAGTTAATTTATTGTTGATTTGCCAGGGGCCATCAGCCGCGGTCAATGTGGTATCCTCTGTGATCGTATCTGTGTCTAGAATATGCGTTGATCCGGTATCGTACAGGATATATTGCTCTTTGTATTCGACCTCATTGCCGTCTAAATCATAAATCTTGATGATGATGAAATTCAATCCCGGATTCAATTCCAACCGCTGGTTCCATTTCCCTTGCCAAGCTGTATAATCTACGGGAATGCCGTTGATAGTGATCTGCGATGTATGCTCCGCGTCGGCCGTGCCTTCCAGCAGAAGATCCGCCTTGTGAACGGCGGGATAACCGTTGATCTCTTCAAACGTATTGCTGATGGAAAATTTTCCGGGGATTTGTGAAAGCACATAAGCCACATGATTGGCATTGAATGTTTTCATATTATTCAATGCGGTGGGACTGATCCAATCTCCCAGCACATTGTCTAAAAGCGCATTCATCCTTTCCGGAGCGAAAATGCCAGTTCCCAGTTCGCGCAGATGCTTGAAATAAAGCGGAGAGAATGCGCTATTTGTCATGAAGCGTCTGACGGCTGATAGTTCGTTCATCGGCCAGATAGTTTTCCGATAAGGCTCCGTGCGTTCGCCCAGTCCCATCACAGAATCCATGTCATAGACAATTAACGAAAAGCGTGGATCTTTTTCGCCTCGATAGAGGGCGAAATCATCACCGACACCGGTCGCCAGACAAGTTTCCTGATTGGCCAAAAGTGTGTTCAACGCGAAGTACCGCATCCAGTTTTCAACATTCACAGTGTTGTTTACTGCTTCCACATATTCCTCATTGGATGTTTTGTTCAGGACACGGATCAGCTCTACCAGATCCGACCAGTCATTCTCCATGCTATTGTTTTCTTTGACATACGCGTTCGTGTAGCTGGTCCAGCTTTCCGTTCTCCAACCGAGATCAGCGATACCTAAATTCTGCGGATAGGCATAGCGCTTTCCACGGTAAAGATTGCCGTTGTTATCCAATGGGAATTGCCGGTCAACAAAATCACTGTTCATCGGTTCATTTCCGGCGTAAGAGCCGAATTGAGGCGCGATGGGATTTGCAAGATCTTCACCGTTGATGCGCACCTTTACAGGGCGTGATTCCGCCATGGGCAGTCCGATCTCTCTTGCGATCACACTGGAAATGACTTGGCAATAGGTGTCCTTTGTATTCGTATTGAAAGAAGTGCGTCCTTCCCAGTCGCGATCTTTGGGCAGATTGATATGGAAATTATGCGGTGTAAGCGAAGCTGTCCCTTTACCGCGGTTTCGAAGGCCGGCCTGATAAAAAATCTCCGGCATCGGCTGGCTGGGTGTCTGGCAGATCACCGTTCCATTGACCAGCGCTTCACTCAATCCCTGTTCACCCCAGATTTTCGTTTTCAGATAATTATATTCCAGCGGATCCATGATGATGCGCAGCATCGGCTGATCGCCGGTGTATCCTTCTTCATCTACCTGATAAAGCAGCCAAGGAGTCCGTTTTGCCGCTTCCTCCACATTGGGATAGACACGTGTCAAACCGCTCTCCGTTGTCGCGGTCAGATAGAACTCCACGATCGTTCCGACTGGTTGTTCAGGGAGCTTTGCGCTGAAGTATCCGTCGTATGCCAGCAAGTCACCGTTTCCTTGAAAATCTCCATTGTCCAGCATTTCGGTTTCAAGGAATTCGTCCATGTCTGTTGTTTTCCAGTGCGTGAAGACTTGAAATGCTTCTTCGCTGGATGTGTGTACCTGCACGCTGATGGTGACAGCTTCTGTGGATCGTGGTAGAGCGGGCGAGTGTGTGACATTGCTCAGCAGTGGAGCTTGCTCCGGGATGCTGTCATGCCAGCTGTTCACAGCACCGGGAGTACCGCCGTCTGTTTGGCTGGAGTTCCAATTCTGTCCAATGGAAATTGGTAGTGCCGGATTCACCAGTTCGACCGATTTGCCCATGCCTTGATGTTCCGCGTACCAATCCCATCCCCAGCAACCGTAAGACTGTTCCTGGATCAGCCGCCTTTGCGCCCAATCACCTTCGGGTGTGTAGTGAACTTCTGTTTCCGTCTTGCCGTTGGCCCTGGTCAGACGGATATTTTCTCCACGGTTCGAGAGCTTACCTTCCCAGTTGCCGATGACATTTGTCACATCCGGATAGACTGCTGCGAAAGCCTCCACATCAGCAGCGATCACCAGATATCCATCAGCCTCGATCATCGTCCCTTCTGCAAATGTATAAGAGATTCCCTTGGTGAATGCCCATCCCGAAAGATCTATTGCGCTGCCGGTAGTGTTATGCAGTTCGATCCACTGTTCCCGGATATTCTCGCTTTGGGGATGATACATGATCTCATTAATGACGATATCTCCTGCGGAAGCAGTCAAAACTGTTCCGATCAAAAGAGCGAGTTCAGCAAAAATTTTTTTCATGGATTATGTTTCTAATAGGGATTGTTCATTCGGAGGCGGTAAAAGATATTTTCATTTCCACGTTCTACACACAAGCGGCCCTTTTGGTGTGAACAAGGGATCTCATCCCAGAGGAGCAGATCGCCGGAGGTTTCCACACTGCATGAGGACGGTCCCACGATTTCAAAATAGATTTGCTCTTCATCCATCTGGATAGTTTCAAAACGGATGTACGGAGAACCGTCTGCGGTCCACCAGCCGGGGGTGCCTCCTTTTTCTGAGGATGAGCGCCAGTTTTCAGCCTGACCGACAAAATCCGCCTGCGGATCCAGTATCTCCAGAGTATAGCCGCCGCGGTCAGTCTGCGGATACCAGCTGTTTGAATAGTTCACACTGCACACGGTATTGCCCAGCCCATTATCCAGACGGATCGTTTCTCCTTTACGGGCCAAATTCGATGAAAAAGGTCCCAGTACACAAATCTCATTCGTGTTGTAACGTGTGGCAAAAAGATCCGGATTCTTGGCGATCACAATGCTCTTTTTAGGTTCCAGACGCAGCGCGGGAAAAGTGTAACTGATGCCTTCTGAAAATTGATATCCTTCCATTTCTTGCGGCCACTCGCCCAGATTGGTCACCTCCAGCCAGGCGTATTCATCCCGGTCGTTGTTGTCCCCGTCGTAGAGTTCCGGTGAGTACATGAGCTCGGTGATGCCCAGCCGCGGCGGCTGTGTTCCGACTTTGACCTGCACAGGTCCGCTCCAGTAGCTCACCAGTGGCGGCGCGTTAGTTTCACCGTGGAGGGGATTATGCTTTGCATCGTAAGCTCGAAAAGTAAGGATCGTTCCGTTCGTGACCAACAGACCGTCCGAAAAGAGTTGTGCCGTTTTCGAGATGCCTCCGCCTGGCAGTCGCGGATCTGTTGTGCCGCTGCAATAATAAAGCTGACGGGTTCCGGTATCCGATGACGACATACGATAGTACTCGGTCTGGTCTATTTTATTGCAGACGATCTGGGGCGGTTTGACAAATTGTGAATCGATAAAATCAAGCCTGTTTTTGATCCAGGTCAGATTTACGATGCGGATCACGCTGTAGTCATTGAACCGTCCTGCCACTGCGGATGTCCAGCGGTCTCTGTCTCGTTTTTCAGCATTTTGCAGCCGGTTGCAGAAATAGTTGAAAGCGGCATTGATCCGTTTTTGACTCAACGCACCCTGACGCAGTTCCTGCCAGCGGTCAATGTATTGCTGGAAAAAGTCGATATCCCGGAACAGATAATACCACCAGCCGTAGTTGAAATAATCTGTCCTTCTCGGATGGTTCCAAGTTGTTGCATCTTTGTCGTGACCGTCTCCCGAACCCAGTGAACGGTCGAAATCCCAGATGGGTCCGAAAACGATTTTCCCGTTTTGGACTATAGTAAAAAACGTACTCAGCCGCAGTGCATCGATATTGAACGCGAAAGCGTTCAGCAGATTATGATCGATCGCGGCCTCTACGTCCAGATAGTTACTGAAGTGTTTATCCGGCCGTTCGCCTTTCAGCACGGAGTAAAACTCATTCAGATAATCACGTACATAGTTCACTTGTGCTTTTCTGGATGCTCTTTTTATGTCATCTCCGTCGGGATAGACCCAGGTGAAAGTGGAGCCGCCCGCGGTGATCCGTGTCCCCTCCAGATCTAGCCGATCCAGCTTGAGCAGATAACTTCCCGTGATGCCGGGTTCTTCCGTTTCTCCATTTACGGCCTTGGGATAATTGACACGGTTTTCTCCCATCTTGATTTTTTCCATGGGAATGTATATCCCGAAGTAATCCTCCGGCTGGATCTGCTGATGTTCCAGATTCAGGTACAGTTCACAGTCACGTGTTTGCGGCGCGTATCTCCCTATCTGATTACTTAGATTATACATCAGCTGATTGCGGATCATACTGTTGTCGTACATGCACGGCGCGTAAAACACCCAGTCTGATTCTGCCGGCATTCCCAACAAGGGAACATCCTCATCTTCCCAGTACGCGTTTTCCGTTTCAACAGACAAACTGTATTTTTCAAATTCCAGTGAAGTGCTTCCTCTTTTGTGGATGATGGCCGGGATCATGAGTGTGGGTGCGTTGGTAAAGGAAGTCACATTGTTGACGGGTTCAAACACCGCCATGCAGGCGTTCATTTTATTTTTTTTCTGAAGCTGGCCTTTTGCGAAATTATCCAGGATGATCAGCGGCAGATCCGATGTTACCGATTTCAATTCCGGACTACCGATCATATAAACGAATGTTGAGATCTTCCCAGCCAGCTGACCTTGCGTGTAAGTCCGGCACTTGAGCAGGGTTGTTTTGCTGATCGTGAGTGGTGTTGTATAGAGGGGAGAGCTTTCATTCGGAACGCTGCCGTCGAGTGTATAGCGTATCGTTCCCGGAGTCGTGTCGTTTTCCAGACGGATTTCGATTGTTTCAAAATAGAGTCCGGCTGGCAAGGAAGGTGTCACCTCAGGGGAAACATCGGTATATCCCTGACCGTTGACACTGTCGGGAGTAGGCTTGTCGAACCATCCCTGTTCCTGACTTGGCAGCACTCCGTAGGAAATATCCCGGTACATTGCCGGCAAAGGCGAGAAAACGCTGACTCTCTCATTATTAGGCCGGGTCAGTATCAGTTCCTCATTCGGACTGATTTTGAAACTGGTATGCAGTTTGGTTTCGGATGCAGTGCGGTTTTTCCCTGATGCAAACACGACCAGATACCCATCGGAGGGCAGTTCTACGGCAGGGAAGACCCATTTGAAAAGATTCTTGTGATTATCGGTTAGTCCCCAGCCTTGCAGGTTGACCGGTTCGCTGCTGTCATTGTGCAGCTCGATCCAGTCGGATGCGTCTCCGTCTTCATCTAGCAGAGTGGATACATTGGAGAGCATGAATTCAGAAATGCGGATATCCTCTGCCTGGATGGAAACAACCATCAGGCAAAGTGCCATTATCAATGATCCATAGAATGACATGATCCGCATGTCGAAAAAAGGGATGAAGACGGAGATCAAGTATCCCCGTCTTTTGAACATCATGTATTAAACGATCTCATCGAACCGGGTCGCTCCGCAGACGGGGCACTTGTCCGGTTTTGTCTCTGCGGTATATCCGCAGATAGGGCAGACGTACATCTTGGACACTTCCAGGTCCTTGCCGGCTTCCACGGCGGCGATTGCCTTGGCATAAAGATCCGCGTGAACCTTCTCCACATCCATGGCAAACTGCATCACGCGCTGTGCTTTGGTATTAGATGCCGCTTTGGCGTTCTCGATGAACGCGGGGTACATCTGTTTGAACTCGAATTCCTCTCCGCTCTTGGCGGCCTTCAGGTTTTCCAGCGTGCTTTTCACTCCGCCCAGCGTATCCAGCTCGGCCAGGGCGTGAACAGTTTCCGCTGCTGCCACGGCACGGAACAGGCGCGCCACACCGGGCAGATTTTCCTTGTCCGCTTTCCGGGCGAAGGCGGTATATTTACGATTTGCCTGACTTTCGCCGGCGAACGATTCCTTTAAATTACCTTCTACTGACATAACTTTCACGAACGCTTCACGTTCTGCCTAAAAGATAGCACGAAAATGCAAAAAGCGCAACCTCCACCCGATACTTTTTGTAAGAAAACACTTTTGGATCCGTATCCGCTTTTTTTTACTTGCCTTGACAAGTCAGTTTAAACTATCCTCGTCTTCGTGAAGAAGCTTCATACTTTACTTGCTTTAGTAGTGGCCGCCAGCATGAGTATCACAAATGCTCTGGCCGATCAAATTGGCGATAAAGCCAAACCGCTCTCCATTGAAGAATGGGTAAAGAACGCGGATGAAAAACACGCCGTAGATGTTACCGATGGCAAAAACATCTATGTAGTCGAATTTTGGGCGACCTGGTGCGGACCTTGCCGCAGTACCATCCCCCATCTGACGAAACTGAATAAGTTGTACAAAGACAAAGGTATCGTCTTTGTAGGCATCTCTAATGAGACCGCCGACAAAGTCGGTCCGTTTGTCAAAGAACAGGGCGACAAGATGGACTATATCGTGGCTCGCGACAAAGACAACGCCACCAACAAGGACTATATGCGCGCCTATGGTCAGAACGGCATTCCTTGTGCCTTCATTATCAACAAGAAGGGACAAGTTGCCTGGGTCGGTCATCCTATGAATATGGAAGAACCTCTTCTCCAGATCCTTCAGGACAAATACGACTTGGAAGCCGCCATCAAGGCCGACGCGCTCCGTGCACAGGTCAGCACCTATGAGTCTATGCTTGCCAAGGAAGATCCTAAGGCCAAGGAGTTTGGACTGGATCTTCTCAAGAAGATCGGTACCACCAAAGAATCTCTGGCCAACCTGGAGAATATGCTCGATGCCGCTTATGGCGGGCAGGACTATGAAATGGTCAACAAAGTCCTCGACCAGATGGCCAAAGTGGACGAACAATCCGCCAAACGCGCTGAAGATATCCGTCGTCAGATCAACTCCTCCAGAGCCATCGAGAAATACCTCGATGCCGTAATGGAAGATGAAGTGGATGAAGCTGCTGTCAAAGCCGCCGAAAAAGGACTCAAAGAAGCCGCTAAAGGCAGCGCTCAGCAGATCTGCGGTGTGGCCTATGCCATTGTCTCTCAGCTGGGTGACAAGGCTCCCATCAAATTTGTCATGGAACTCCTGGACGAAGCTGACAAGGTCGAAGGCGAAAAACCGATTCCTTCTCCTGACTTCTACCGTGCTCTGACCTATTACAAGCTCGGTGATGTGGAAAAAGGTGATACCTTTGCCGCTAAAGCCATGGACGCGATCAAAGACGAAAACATAAAGAAGAATCTGCAAGCCTATCTCGACCGCGCCAAACCGGTTGAAAAGGAAGAGAAAAAAGCGGACGATGAAGATGAAGAATAGTCTTTAGACGATTCTTTTATAAGCAAACAAGGCTCCTCAATGCGGGAGCCTGTTTTTTCTCCCAAAATAAAAATATCTATTGAAAAATATAGCAAATTTGCTATATTTTGCTTTGGAGTGATACTCCGCTGATGAGTAAGTATAGAGTCATCTTGTATGAAGATGGTCGGGGTCGTTCTCCTGTAGGAGAATACATCCAGGACTTAAAAGAAAGCCATGGTAAAGATGCCCGACTTAACTTCAATAAGATAATAGCTCTCATTGATAAACTTGAGGAACAGGGCGTATATATAGGAGAACCCTATACGAAAAAATTAACAAATGAGATATGGGAGTTGCGGCCTTTGCGCAACCGAATACTCTATGCCAGTTATCAGGATGGTGTATTTATCCTTTTGCATGCGTTTGTCAAAAAAACACAAAAAACACCTTCAAAGGAAATAGATACAGCAAAACGCCGTCTTAGAGATTATCAGGAAAGGAACAATAATGGATTGGAAAGAATTTAGAAAAGATCTCGATCTGACAGAGGAAGAAGAACAGGAAATCGCTTTCGAGAAAAGTTTGATAGACGCTGTCATTGCGGCCAGAGAAAGCAAGAAGTTGACCCAGAAAGAGCTTGCGGCTCAATGCGGTATGAAACAATCGGTCTTGGCACGGCTGGAAAATTCCACACATTCTCCTCAATTAAGGACACTTCATACGGTTCTGTATCACTTAGGCTGCACTTTGAAAGTCGTTCCCATCAGCAAGACTGCTCGTTCCCGCCGCAAAACGTCTGCTGCTGTCAAATAAATATATTGCGGATATGAGAAAGACAGATGGGGGCATCTGTATCTGTCCGTGTCCATCCCTGGTTCTTTCAGGTACAAAAAACGCTCCCGGTGCGCTCTTTTATTGACTTATCATCAGGGTAAGGGATAATGTCCCTCGGTTTGTCGTAGATATGATAGGCTATTTGTTCAAGAAAATATTCGGGACCAAGAATGACCGCGAAGTGAAGAAGCTCCGCGGTTTGGTCGCTCAAATCAATACCATTGAGGAGTCTTTACAGTCTCTCTCGGATGATGCGTTGCGGGAAAAGACCGCCCAATGGAAAGCTGAGATCTCGGCAATCGAAGATTATGACGAGCGTGCTGCTGCATTGGAAAAGATTCTGCCGGAAGCATTTGCTGTCGTCAAGAATGCCTGCCGCCGTCTGGTAGGTAAGAAGATCATCGTGCGCGAGCAGGAGCTGACTTGGGACATGATCCCCTTTGATGTGCAGCTGATCGGCGGTATCGCCCTGCACCGCGGCATGATCTCTGAAATGGCCACCGGTGAAGGCAAAACCCTGGTCGCCACTCTCCCTCTTTATCTAAACGCCTTGAGCGGACGCGGTTCCCATCTGGTTACAGTTAATGACTACCTGGCTCTGCGTGACAGCGAATGGATGGGTACCATCTTCAAGTTCCTCGGTCTGACCGTGGGATGCATCCTGCACGATCAGCCACCGCAAGAGCGCCGCGCCCAGTATGCCTGTGACATCACCTACGGTACCAACGCGGAATTCGGCTTTGACTATCTGCGCGACAACGGTATGGCAGTGACCGCCTCCGAACAGGTCCAGCGCGGCTATAACTTCGCCATCGTGGACGAAGTCGACTCCATCCTGATCGATGAAGCCCGTGTGCCACTAATCATCAGCGGCCCTTCCGTAATTGCCTTTGACAATAAACTTTACGAGCAATTCAAACCCCGCATTGCCAACCTGGTCGAAGTCCAGCGCCGTCACTGCGCCGGTTATCTGGAACAAGTTCGGAAACTCCAGAAACGTCTGGAGGAGGAGAAACAAAAAGACGCTCATTCCGAGGCTGTTGCGGAGTTGAGACAGGAGATTGGTCTGTTGCTGTACCGTACTAAGATCGGCGCGCCCAAGATGCCGGCCTTCCTCTCCATGATGGAGGATCCCGACAATATGCGCCTGGTCAATGATACCGAGCTGGAACTGCACTCGGATCAGACCAAGAAAGCCCTTTATGCTCAAAAGGAAGAGCTTTACTTTGCCGTGGACGAAAAGGGACACGATGCCGACCTGACCGAAAAAGGCCGCAACTATATGCAGCCCGATGATCCCGATGCCTTTGTGCTGCCGGATACCATCACCGCTTTCCATGACATTGATGTCAACCCGGAATATGACGCGGCCAAGAAGATGCAACTGAAGGGCGCTATCCAGCAGGAGTTTGAGAATAAATCTGCTCAGATCCATGTCATTTCTCAGCTGCTCAAGGCCTACTGCCTCTTCGAGAAAGATGTCCAGTATGTTGTCCAGAACAACAAAGTCATTATCGTGGACGAACATACAGGCCGTTTGATGACAGGCCGCCGCTGGAGCGATGGTCTGCACCAGGCCGTGGAAGCCAAGGAAGGTGTCGAGATCGAGCGCGAGACCCAGACCCTGGCCACCATCACCATTCAGAACTACTTCCGTCTCTACAAGAAACTGGCCGGCATGACCGGTACCGCCGAAACGGAAGCTAACGAATTCTTTGATATTTACAAGCTGAAAGTTCTGGTCATTCCGACCAATCGGACCGTGGCCCGCAAAGATGCCAATGACTCGGTCTATAAGACTCAGCGCGAGAAGTACAACGCCGTGGTCAACGAGATTGTTGAGCTGCACCGTATCGGCCGTCCGATCCTGGTGGGAACACGCTCGGTCGAAAGCAGTGAATTCCTTTCTCATCTGCTCCGCAAGGTCAACATTCCTCACAGCGTTTTGAACGCCAAGCACCACCAGCAGGAAGCCGAGATTGTGGCCCGTGCCGGTCAGCGTGGCGCCGTTACCATCGCCACTAACATGGCAGGCCGTGGTACCGATATCAAACTGGGTGAAGGCGTTGCCGAGCTGGGTGGTCTCCATGTCATTGGCACGGAGCGCCATGAATCCCGCCGTATCGACCGCCAGCTGCGCGGCCGCTGTGCCCGTCAGGGTGATCCGGGTTCCTCTCACTTCTTCATCTCGCTGGAAGACGATGTCATGCGTCTGTTCGGCTCCGACCGCATCATCAAGGTCATGGAAAAGGTCGGTCTGGAAGAAGGTCAGGAATTGAACCATCCGCTGTTGAACCGCTCTATCCAGACGGCTCAGAAACGTGTGGAACAGCACCACTACCAGATCCGCAAACGCACTCTGGAATATGATGATGTAATGAACAAACAGCGTGAGATCGTTTACGGTTTCCGCAATGAGATCATCCACTCCGAGGACGTGCAGGATCGTTTGCTGGATGTGATGGAAGAAGTTCTTATCCTGAAAGTTCAGGAATGCTCCGATCCCGATCAGGACGCTGATCTTTGGAACATGAAAGCCCTGCTGGACTGGGTCAATCTGCATTTCCCGCTGTCCCAGACTCCGGAGAAGATCCTCGAAGTCGCTCGTCAGGGTACCGAAAAGCCCATCAAAGATTCCCTTTACGGGGAACTGAGTGCCCAGCAGTTTGCTGTGGCGGAACATCTGGTGGATGCCATCCGCGACGCTTACATGCTCAAGGCCAGCTTTGAAAACCCGGCTGCTCTCCGCAGCGTGGAGCGCTACACCATCCTGAGCGCCATTGATCGTCTCTGGCAGGAACACCTCTACCACATGGACCACCTGCGCAACGCTATCTCCCTGCGCGCCTATGGTCAG
>Ga0265298_10009462_pt1 | contig 11600 bp, 15 predicted proteins | sample AusTroGonzalo_MG_3_FD_193486 | JGI IMG/M metagenome (GOLD analysis project Ga0265298, IMG submission 193486) | Bovine rumen microbial communities from tropical cattle in Woodstock, Queensland, Australia - Gonzalo_01 | ecosystem: Host-associated > Mammals > Digestive system > Stomach > Rumen ...
CTCTTAACCACCCCGCCCCGGCTCTGGCTCGAATGAATCGCCCCGTCCCCGCGCCCGGTCACAATCCCCATATGCGTCACGTCCCCGATCCCGTCATTCCGGAACTTCGCCGGCGTCTTCGGCCCGACCGCTTCCAGAATGAAAAGAAGCGCACCCTTCGGCACGCTCCCAAACTCCTTCGCACATTCTTCCGGACTCCCGACCCATCCGTGCTTCATGCACTCCCGGTACCAGCTGTTGCTTCCCCCCAGATCCCGCCGGCACCCGACATCCGCCATGCACTTTTCCACAAACGCCTGACAGTCCATCTCCTGATAACTCCGCCCCAGATACTTGTCTCCCGCCTTCGAAAGCTCCAACCCACTGATCTTCAAAAAAACCACTCCTTCCTTTAAATTCCCAAAAGCAACTCATTACCCACGTAACCCGCAGGAAAAAAACTCCAAAACCCGTCAATCCGCTATCAGGATCGACGGGGACGGTTTTGCGCGTCACGGCTCGGACCGGGGGGACGGTTACTTTTGTTCCAGCACTGGAACAAAAGCGGCTGTCCCCTCCGGTCCGTCGCTGCACCCCGCTCTTTACACGCTCCGTATACCTGCAGTAACAGGGAATAGAGCCTTCACAGGAGTCGGCTGCGCTCCTGCCCCGGTGACCGTCACCGTCCCATTCATATTGTCCACCTGGCTTGCTCCTTGCTGAATCTTTGCCACGATAGCCGAAACAGCCTTGTTCGTTCCATTCCATCCCCACTGGATCAGTTTTTTCTGAATGAAATCCCGAAACACCTCATCCGTCACAGTAGCCCCGGCCGAAGTATCCAGCCTGCTCAGTCCTAAACTCGCCGCCAAAGCCTCCAACTGCATCCCTTGAGCACCCTCCGGAGCAAACGCCCCGTTAATCTGCCCAACAACCGCTTGCAGATCCGTCACCTGCTGCAAGACAACTGTTACAATGGCCATAAACCGTTGCTTTTCCCGCGTACTCCCCGGAAAAAGAAAAAGATAATCTTCCAACATCAAACAATCAATTCCTTAAACAAATTTACTCGGGCCGAAGGGGTTTTAGGGGGCGATCGGAAAGCCCCCTAATCTCTATATGTGATACTCAATCCTCCCGAATTGAGTATCGACACCTTCCCATTCCACGGACACGTAATCTCATCCCGCGTCTGCTGGGAATCCCCCTGGGCGTTCCCGTAGATATCCGCCACGGCAAATGTCTTCGCCAATTCCGGATCCGCATTATAAGCCACCGCATACAATCTCGGAATAATCAGCGGTTCCGCCACACCCAATCCATTATTGATATACGCATTCACCGACGCCGTGACCGCCGCTGTCACGGCGCTTTCATCGCACCCCGCCAGCCGCCGGATCGTCATATACAGATACGTCCGTCTCGTCACCGCCCGGCTGAAATACACCCGGTGCTGCTGTCCGCCTTCGTCCGCGATCACTTCGCTGGTACTCCCGTAGGTCCCGATCCCCGGCGCCTTCGTCTCAAAGATCGCCTTTGCCACCGAAGGCCCGTCCCCGCCGTGGATCACCGCCGCCAGCGAATGCGCCGGAATCCCGTTCGCATCCGTAGAATCCGTATCATTCTCATACACCTTCGAGGACCTGACCCACTGGGCACCTCGCACCGCCGCGTTCACCGCGTCCAGGCTCCCGGCCCCCTTCGCCGCCAAAGCCGCCGAGATCCGACCCCGGGCTGCGGCGTCGTCCTCGCCTTCCTGCCGGGTCAGGCCATACATAGGGAGGAGCAGGTCCAGCGCATTCCCGGAAGCGTACAGCGGATTCCGAGAATTATACACCTGCAAAACCAAGCCCGAAGTATCGTCCAGAGCCTTCGCAAATACCGAAAGCAGCTGATAATCCGGCACCGCCTCCGACAGCTCTGCATCAACCCCGAAGATCGACCGGTAAGCCGACACCAGATCCTCCAGCCGCTCCTCGTATGTCGGCATATGCAATCCCGTCCCATCAATATACGGCGCAAAATAACTCACTTTATATCCTTCCTCCTGCAATACAACTATCGCAACCAATGATAAGCCAATGTGCCGCGTGGAACAGCGGGGACGGTTACTTTTGTACCAGCACTGGTACAAAAGTGGCTGTCCCCACCGTTCCACCCCTGCTCGTTAAGCCTCATATTCAACCTCCGCCTTCCCGTATTCCGTAATCACCGTACACCCCCACGAAAACCGCCCGCCGACCAGCCCCCATTTCTCGTCCTGCACTTCCTTCACCCCGGCCGTTCCCCGCACATATATAGCCAGATACGTCGACAGGCTCTGCGCGTCCGCCTCGGTCAGCCTGCCCTCCTGCAGCATTCTCAGGATCTCATTCCCCCAGGAAGGATTCTCCCACCAGTCCCCGGAAAACAGATTCAAACGGTCTTCGACCAGCTTCGCCACAGCAAGGGAGCCGAAAAACAGGTCCGATGCATGCAGTACCGGCAAAACATCCCCGTTCTGATCCACAGGCCGCATCCTCACTCGTCATTCCTCCTTGTTCTGAACCCCACAAACGCAAACCCATCCGACAGCGAATGCATCCGATTGGAGGCCGGTACTTCCGCCTCACCGGTTTCAAACCAGGCGTCGATATCGCAGTCCGCGAAGATTACCAGACAGGCATCCCCAGGATTAACTTCAAAAGAAACAGGCATGAAGACAGGAACGTCACGGAGAAGCGGCAGGGAGATCTCTCCGCTCCCTTCGGTCGGTCGAGATGACACGGGGCGGTGCTTCACTGCCGGCTGGATTACTGCTGTCTGGGATTCGGCATCAAACGACACCACCATCCCCGGCAGTGCGCAGTGCAGCGAAGTCAGAATATCCCGCTTCAGTGCTGTAATCTCACTGTAATCCATCTCCACTCTCCACTCTTCACTCTGCACTCTGAACGATAAGTTCAACACGCCACGGTCCGTCCCCAGTGTCCAAGCTCAGTAAGCGTTCCGAAATCAGTCCCCGGTTCACCGTTCCCCCGTACCGCACCTCAACGCCTTTTCCGAGCGTCCAGCCGGCCGGACCGGTCCGTAGGACCATATCCCCTCCGCAGTTGAATGACGGAACATCCGCAAGATCCTCTTCCGTCAGCACCATACTCACCGGCAGTCCACCCTTCGGCACAACACACAATCCGGAAGGCACCAGGCAGCACCTGGCCCCCGCCTTTCCCAGTGTTTCCTCGATACACTCCGCTGCCCGCCCATAGAAAGCCTGACCGCGTGTGGTCACTTGATCCTCACCCGGAAAACTCAGCAGATGAATTCCTGTCCCGGAAGCCTCCAGCAGTTGCCGAACCGTTTCCGAAACTGCCACACCCGCTTCCACGGACACAGACACCGGTGCCTCCCAAAGCTTCAATCCCGGCGCAATCGCCACATGCACCTCCGTGCCACTTTTTCCCCTGGACCGGAATGCATCTGACACAGTACCCGAAACCAGTACCACATCCTCATGCAATACCGTCACTTCCCGGCACCGTGACAGCGCCAAATAGTCCTCCTCCGCCACATTCCACAAATGCAACATAAACAAACTGGGATACAATCCCATCCGTTCCGCTCCGATCAGCCGTGCCCGGGCATAGCCGGTCACCGGCTCACCGTCCGCCAGGATCGTGAGCCTGCGGTCCATCTGATTTTGCATTGACAGAAAAGCACCTCCGAACCATAATGATAAAGGATTCCTATTCTGTAAATCCGCAGTCCCCAGCAATGATCGACTGTGCCTGGGGACAAAGGAGGTCATCCTTTGAGTGAAAAGAAGAAAAAGGCGAGAATCGAACTAATCGACATCGCGAAAGCCATCACGATCATCCTGGTGATTCTCGGCCATACCACGGGCAATCTGGAAACGCCAATGTACAGGCGGCTGATTTATTCCTTTCATATGCCGCTTTTCTTTTTTCTGGCTGGCATGTCCATCAAGCCGAAAGCGCTGAAGTCATTCAAAGAATGGAAAGGTTTTATTGGGAAAAACCTGCGCGCGTTGATCGTCCCGTATACGATCTTCGCGTTTATCTACGCGCCGTTCTCTTTTGAAAACGTGCCAAAATTCCTGTACGGTTCCTGGCAGGCGCTGGGGGAAGCACACACACTGACCTCCTTGTGGTATCTAACATGCTTTTTCATCGCCAGGATCTATTGTCAGATCCTTACAGACCTTGTGAGCAGAGCAAACCCGAAGAACCTGAATGCAACGCTTGGCCTTCTTGCGATTCCGATGTTTGCCGTAGGTTTTCTGCTTCCGAAACTTGACGGCGGGTATCCCTGGTGCCTCGATATCAGCTTCATAGCATCCGGTTTCATCCTGCTCGGTATCGCCCTGCGGCAGAATATTCTGATTTTTGCCCAGTCGAAGACCTGGGTGCTCGCAATATCCACAGCCGCCGCAGCTGCAATCCTCGCCTGCGGAACAATCCTGCGGGGCGATGCGCTGGAATTATGTCTGATGTGCGGCAGTGACTACGGGAACATCTTCTGGTTTATGCTTAATTCTTTTTCCGGCAGTGCTTTGGTGCTCGGCATGTCCAGGCTCCTATTCCGGGCATCCCGGGAAGGCAAGATAACTTTCAGCACCACGGCAATCACCTATGTCGGACAACATACGCTGGGCATCTTTCTCCTGCATAAAAACCTGCAGTTGGATCTGATCATCCCGTGGATCCATACCTGGCTGGCCGGACCGCAGCTGCTGGTAGCTTGTATCTCCACTTGCCTTTCATTTGCGGGTGCCCTTCTGCTTTGTGCAATCATTGAAAGATTTGTACCGCAGTTGCTGGGGCAATTCCCCAGATACCCGGCATGATTATGATTCATTTACCCAAGTATCCCCAAACAACACCTGAAACTCCGTAAGATTCCCTTTCGCCGGATCAGCCGTCTTCGGCTGATCCGTATTTCGTAGGCAGAACAACGAGCCCATCCCCTTCCCGTCCCGAAGATGACGGAAGGGCAAAAGCAGATCGTTCAGCTGCTCATAGGAACAGATCAGTGGGATCTGGTTCACCAGCATTTCTCCCGCAGCATGATCCCAGATCGAGATATACCACTGATCCGGTGCCGGCAGGTACCGGATCTCAATCTGCGCGTGAAAAGCCTCCCCGTCAATAGAAAGATCCAAGGTAAACACCTGCCACGGATCTTCAGTTAAGGGTAGTATCGCATAAGTCAAAATCTCCACTCTCCACTCTTCACTCTTAACTCTGAAAAAAACTCTCCACTCTTCACTCTCCACTCTGAAAAAAAGCTCTTCACTCTTCACTCTTCACTCTGATCCCGGCCCTTCCCAGCACCGTCGCCAGCGCACCGCTGACGGCGGAAGCGGCAGCGCTGCTAACCGTACTCGCTGCGGCTTTGGTCCCGGTGTTTTTCTTGGTGGAGGAATTGTTCTGCGTTTTCCGGGTGGAAGAAACGCTGCTGCCGGTAGAGGCGCCCCCGCCGCCGGAGGTATCGGTGTAGTACTGCTCGCTCCTCGGGATATACTGCATGAACACAATATCCCCGGCCCAGCCGTACTGGTTTGCCTCGTCCTGGGTGGCGGTGATCTCCGAAAGCAGCATGTTTTCCCAGGAACCCATCGAGGTCACGACCCGGCACAACACCCGGTTCCGCCGGATCGAATCCAAAGCCGCAAGCATGGAGGCCGCCCACCCGGGCTGGGAAGCCACGTCCGTTTCCACCACGGACAGCCGGATCTGGTTCGGAAGCCGCCGGGCGCCGTTGATGATGTCCCCGCCCTGGGAAGTATCCGCGTCAATATTCAGGGCAAAGTTGTACTCGATCTCGGTGACTCCGCAGAAACGATAGGTATAGTCGATGCCGGAGGCGATGATGTAGGCGGTAGACTGGGGCATCAGGAAAAAGCTCCCTTCATGGTACGCAGCAGGTAGCGCTCGGCTGTATTGTAGATGGTTTGGCCAATCGCTTCGGCGTTACTCCCCATCGCATTCACATTAATCGTCACCGGTGCACTCACGTTCTGGTTATTGTAGACTGGAGATCCTTCCACTCCGGTCGGGATGACATGGGTGCCGATCGGGATGGCACTGCCTCCCGTCAGACTTGCCCTGGCCGCGGGGCTCAGTTCCCCAAGCAGCTGCCGCAGCAGCGGCAGGGCCCGGTTCTCCTTCTTGACCGGGATGATATACTCCGCGTCCCCGTCCTCCGCCACCTGCACCGAGGTCGGCCTCGAAAATCTTCCACCTGAACTCATCCGCAAAAACGCCGACCCCACATCGTCCCGGTTTCGGCTGTCGTTCCGGGAATCTTTTTTCCCGTCCCCGTCATCCGTGTTGGTGCTGGCCCGGACGTTGATCGTGAACGTCTCTGAAAACAAACTCCGCACGTTCTCCAGTGCCGTCCGGGCCGCGGACACAATTCCGGAAGCATTCGCCGCCAGCGGGATCTCCTTCTTCGCCTCCGCCGTAAACCCCGCGATCTCCTTTTTCGGTTCCGTCATGTTCAGCCCGATCCTCAGCCCGCCGGCAGACCCGAACAGGTTCTCCGTGACATTCCCGTATCCGCTGCCGAACAGCGAAGGCAGGTCCGTCGAGATGCTCTCCTTGAAAGCCTTCACACCCTCGGCAGCAGCATTGAAAGAAGCCGCCAGGCTGTCCCCCAGCGTCTTGTTTTCCGTCAGGATCTGCTGCAGCCGGCTCACGCCGCTTTCATCAATATCTACCCCGAACGACGCCAGAAATTCCTGATCAGCCATGGCCTTGATCCTCCACAAATGTTTTGTCAAAGTTTATTTTAAAAAATGCTGCCACTCTGTCTGCCCCTTCGTATTAATGTGTGACCGAAGCAAAAAGCTCCGGTGCAACAAAGAAAGCAACGTGAAAGCGCGAAGGGAGGAAACGAAAATGAAGAGCTTTATCATCACCAATGAATCCGTTGCAAAGTTCAACGCTTATGTGGCAGAGAACAAAGAATCCGGAAAAACCATGACCCAGCTCTTTGAGGAATACGCAAAGGCCCAGGGCGCAGACATCAGCGCTGAAGAGGCCTTTGAGCAGCTGAAGACCCTCCCCGCCCGGGAAATCGCTCCGGAAATGCTGGAGCAGGTCGCAGGCGGCTACGGCGGTGGATATGATCCTGATCCCGGCTGCTGCTGGGGAGGTTGCATCACGCCCGATACTCTGATCACCCTGGCGGACGGATCGGAAAAACGGGTAGATGAACTGCAGGATACAGATCGCCTCATGATCTGGGACTTCGACCGGGGCTGCCTGTCCGAAGCCGGGATCACCTTCTTCCATCGCGTGAAGGAGAAGGCGCCGGTCCTGCGCGTCAGCTTCTCAGACGGCATCGACGTGGGTGTCGTTATGGAGCACGCATTCTTTGACCTGACGGACCGCCGGTTCGTGGCGATCCATTCCACAAGCCAGGCGCCGGAACTCATTGGCCACAGGTTTGCCAAACTCGCCGGCGGAAAGCTGACGGAGGTCACCCTCACCGGCATTATGGATGACGGCACGACGGACAGCTATTACAGCCCCGTCACCGAGGCGCACTTCAACTGCTTCGCCAACGGACTGCTGAACATCTCCGGTTTCATGGCCGGACTGTACAACGTGTTCGACCTGGAGGAGAACGAGCTGAAGTACAACGCGGCAAAGAAAGCCGCCGAGATCCGGGCCGTGGGTGAAATCCCCTACGAAGTGTTTGCATCCGTCGCCAGCCGTGAGCTGTACGAACGCAACAACGCCGGATGGTTCAGCGTTTCCATCGCCAAGGGGCTTACCACAGCCCCGGCGCTGGTCAGGCTGTTCGGCCTCTGCCGCCCGTTCTTCGTGAACGAAAAGAGCAGCACTGCGGCCTGAACTCCTTTTTAACCCCGGGCGGCTTCGGCCGCCCTTTCTTCGTTTTCCCTCCTGACTTCCGCAAGCTCCGCGATATCCAGCAGATCATCCAGGGTATAGGTCCCGTCCCAGAGCTCATGCTGTTTCCAGTAGCCAAATGCTACCGGCAGGAACAGAAATTCGTCGATGTTCGGGCAGCTTACGGGGACGTAGTCGCATCGGCGGGCGGAGCATTCCGTCCGCCGTCTCCGAAAAAACCTTCCAGCGCCCAGGTGATCTCCTCGAGCACCAGCTTCATGCAGGAGACAGTATCGTGCTTCAGTTCCGGATATCCCCATTCCGATCCGGCCATGACCGGGTTCGGCCCTGCTGGCAGCAGGACCGACACATGGTTCAGGCAGGATGTCATGACGGAGCGGAGTTCGTCGGCAGACAGAGAAGTGATGAAGTCGAGAACAGATGGGTTCTCGTCAGGCCGCTGATCCTGCAGCCGCAAAAGCAGCCGCAGAATTTCCACGCCGGAAAAGGCGTCCGGTTTTGTCAGGCGGAAGCCCTGCGGGCTGCCGTCGATGGTCAGGGTGATCTCTTTTGAAATTATCCTCATGAGTACCTCCGAAAAACTGACACACAATCCATTTATTGCGTATCAAACAGTGAAAGGTAAGACAGGACCTTCATGGGGACCTCCGAAACCGCGCTGAGCCAGCAGCGCGGTTTCACTATTGCTCCGTAATCGTCGTCGCCAATAAGGTATAGGTCAGATTGGTGCCTGTCCGGTCGAACGTCCGGTCAGGCACTTTTTGCAGGCTGACCCCGGTGCAGACGACCGTGAAGCCGGCGACGGCGTCATAGATCGTCAGCGTCCCCAGGGCGATCCGGTTCGGCGAAGCGGTCGACCGGGCCCATCTCGCCCACCGGCGCAGGAAGTCATCCCCGATAGAGTTCTGCGGCACCTCCAGGGTGATGGTCCCGTTCGTGGTCTTCAGCTTATTCACGACGATATACCCGTCCGCCGTGGTCGTATGGGACGTCAGGTCCCCCGCCGCAGAGACGACGATCTTCCCCATACCGCACTGATGCAGGTTCGCGGTGCCCACGTCCGGATGATACAGGACTGATTTGCAGTCAGGAAGAGAATAGACGTTGTAGGCCATTTGTCAAACCCCCAGTTATTTTTCAAAATATATACATTGCCTCAGCCAGCCCCGGAAAACAATGGCGGACGTTCTCCTTTATGAACGCCGTGTAAAAAAATATTCTCATTTTACTGCCAGCACTTTCAAATGGCGCGTATACCCATGTGCATGCCGCAATGCAGCGAATGCAGAAAAGAAAAATCGTTTTGATTTGAGAAAGGAAATAAAAATCATGAAAAAGATTATTGCCCTGATCCTTGCCCTCGTACTGGCACTGGTTGTATTCTCCTCCTGCGTCAAGAAAGAAGCATCCAAGGAAGAAACCGCCCAAATAAGCATCACCATCGTCAACAAGACCGGTGAAACCGTCAAGGACCTTTCCCTGAAGGAGCGGATCGGTTCCAAGAAGCAGGCATTGGACAACGGCACGCTGGCCGACGGCCAGGAAATCACCTTCACCGGCGAGACCGTAGTGGATAACGGTGCTCCCGCCCTTGACTTCTCCTTCGCATTGGAGAGCGGCAATTCCATGATGACCACCATCACGACCAAGGGAGATAAGATCATTACCCTGAAGGTTGATGCAGATGGCAGCCCCGTAGCCGACATCGCCGAAAAGTAATCACACCATCACATTCACGGTAATGACAATCGACTCAATACTCCCCGCCAGCACCAGCCCGGCCTGGACCGGAACGGCCTTATGCGCCGCCCGGTCCGCGTCGGGCTGGTCGTCGTAGGAGTCCGCCCACAGGGCGAAGCCGTTCTCGACGGTGTCCCCGGCGTGCAGCGGACCGGTATCCGCACCGCGCCAGATTCCGGAGGCCAGGACGCCCCGGTCGGTATAGCCTGAGAGAATCGACGTGAAGCGATTGATGAACTGCGCCGTGCTGTCGTCCGTCTGCGGCATCCGGTCCGGATTCTCCGCCAGCAGCGTCACCGCGGCATTCTGCAGATCGTCCGCGATCTTATCCAGATACAGCATCTCGTCATACCGGGCACCGGAAGAAACGGTGCCTTTTTCCAATAACAGATGGGTGTATCCCCGGGTCAGGTACACGTTCCCGTTCAGCGCCTTAATAGCCGTTGCTTCCGTCTCGGTCAGGCTAGAGGGCTGAACCCCGTTAATCGTCTTGTAGCACAGGGCAAAGGCGGATGCCGGATGCGAAAGCTCCAGGCCCATGGCGGTACCCATCAGGGCGGCGGCATCCGAAACCGCGGCGCAAAAGAACGGAACCGTTCGCTGGCTCTGCCGAGAATACAGCGTCTGCAGGAGACTGCCGGAGGCAACGGCGGCGGACGCCGTCCCGATCACCGGCACAAAGAGCATCAGCGGCCGGTCCAGGCCGGAGATGAATTCCTCCAGCGCCAGGATCCGGGCGTCTGTCTCTTCCTGCCCAAGCGTGACACCGTAGAAGGAAGCCGTCACATCCAGCACGGCCGTCAGGGCTTCCACCAGCGTTTCCGAAGTCGGATAGCAGGACAACAGCAGGCGGGAGGGTGAAGGCGAAGCAGCAAAGTACTTTACCGCGGATTTGTAGGGCTCAGAAGTGGAAGCAAAGCCCCAGGTCGTCAGCTGATCCACGGCGGCGGCGGAATCATCCACTGTCGCCAGACGGCGGGAGTCGGCATAGTTTGTGTCCTTGATCAGGAGCAGCCCGGTATCGAAGGATGCCGGGGAGGCCGAAGTCCGAACCGCATTCACCACAACTCTTGCAATCGGATTTACAGACAGCATAAAAAGAAAACCTCCTTCTCATTACGGTACCCAAAAGCCGCTTGTCACCTTAGTGGATCGGCGGGGACGGTTACTTTTGTTACACGAATGTGGAACAAAAGTGGCTGTCCCCACCGTTCCACCCATGCTCTTTACCACCCCCGCTCTTTACCGATGTATCACCACCGTCGGCGCAGAAGTGATAGCATTGCGGGATGTGCTATAAACCAGTGTGTCTTTAACACGCAGGGAGATTGTGAGATCCGCCCGCCGCCGCCATAACGACCCTTCCGGCTCATACATCACCTGCGGTGCAGGCGGATCCGGGACCGGATAAATCCCGGCTTTCCTCAGAATCCCCCGCGGCAGATTCACCCCGTCGATATACAGAAAGGCCCTGATCTTCCGGGCATTAGCTTCACAGCTGGGGCCATAACAGACAATCAGCAACTGATAAGTCAGAAACCGATGCACTGTCGGCTTATGGCTTCCTGAAGCAGCAGCGGTTTCGTTGTAGGATGCAGGGTCGGTTTCCTGTTCCGGTGAAAGCGACCAGTAAATCACATCCGTATTTCGTGCCGGCTGCGGGTTGTTCTCCGGCTCCGTATAAGCCTGCCGGATCATTCCCAATGCCTGCTCCGAATCCGGTGCCAGCCCAAGGCAAGCGCAAAGCGCCTTATGGATTATAGTGTTCAATTGATTCCCTCCGGTTGGAAGCGGAACCGGGGGACGGATTTTTCTGTTACACGTATGTGGAACATGAAAAGTCCGTCCCCTCTGTTCCGCTCGTCATTCTTGCAATTTAACCGCCAACGCCTGATAATATCCGAACATCGCCCAGTCGCGCACCCGCACAACCCTCCACGTTTCACCGTTCCAATGCACCCTGTCCGGGCCGGTATACGTGTTCCCGTGATCCTTTCCCAG
>Ga0265298_10009463_pt1 | contig 11600 bp, 10 predicted proteins | sample AusTroGonzalo_MG_3_FD_193486 | JGI IMG/M metagenome (GOLD analysis project Ga0265298, IMG submission 193486) | Bovine rumen microbial communities from tropical cattle in Woodstock, Queensland, Australia - Gonzalo_01 | ecosystem: Host-associated > Mammals > Digestive system > Stomach > Rumen ...
TGCTGTCAGGGCTGCGGTTGCAGCTGCGATAACAATCCTCAGAAGGACTTCCCAAATAGTGTTTTTCTTCATAGTGTTGTGTGTTTTTAAAGTGTGAATAAATAGGGTTAATTTGATGATACAAAGGTACAAAAAAATATCGAGATATGCAAATAAAAAGGGCTGAAAATTAGGGTAAAAACAAAGAAAAAAGGGCCTGCTCCGCGTGGTGTGAAGCAAGCCCTTGAGTGGGTTATCGGACCTCACAGAGGGTCTGGCCCGTGTGACATTTCGTGGGGACTTATTTCGACAATGGTTTTGGGATTATTAACATAAAAAAGTATGGGATGATAGAGAATATTTGCTATCTTTGCAGCCCTTTTGGCACCCTAAGTTCGGGGCGGAGTGAAACAATCATTATAATCATAAAAAAAACTACGATAATCAAGATGAAGGACGACGTGAACACTGAGGAACTGAGGGAGGCGGCGCGCGAGGCTTACCGCCAGTTGCAGCACGAGCTTGACAGGAAGATTGACGAGGCCGAGGAATTGAAAACCCAGATGCGCGTGGTGGAGGCTACGCAGGGCCTGCTGGACGAGATTGACCGGCAGAAAGAGGTAATCGAGGCGCAGCAGGAGGAGATTGACGATCTGCATCAGCAAATTGATGACAGGGACAGGCGACTGAAGGAGCTTGGCCAGCTGTCGGCAGGCGTGGCGAAGAAGTCGTCGGCGGACAATGTAGAGAAGGCTATCCGCACCTATCTGAACACGTCGAAGCGTAAGACGCAGAGCAAGCGTGAGGCTGCGAAGACGGTGCTGCTGGAGCTCATCACCGCGGCTAAGCTGGAGATGCCGGAGGACTTCATGGAAACGCTGAGCCACTTCGACGATGAGGAGCTTACCGACCAGCCTCAGCCGGCGGGCACGGTGAACGAAAACGTGGCCGAGCTGCTGACTGCCGAGGCTCAGGTGCTGTGGCAGCGGCTGAGGGATGCGGGATTCATCGTGGCCGGCGGCTACGCGCTGGCTGAAGGGGTGTCGGCCAACCAGGCTGCCTACATCGCCGACCGCATGGCCGAGAAGCTGCACATTAAGAAGAAGTGGAAGCTGTTTCAGCAGTTGTGGGGCATTGCCAATCTGGGTCAGCTGGCAGGCACGTGGCAGCAGACGGTCAAGTTGCCGCCCCGGAGCAGCGACATCGACAAGTTGATGAAGTAGACTGGAAATCAGTCGGTTAGGGTCTTATATAAGTCTTATAGTAGGTCTTATATAAGACCTTTTTTCGTGTCCTTTTGCGTAATTTTGCAGCACCAAACAGCGGGAAAAATGGTCAAGCGTTGGACCGTAGGCCTGTCTCACTTTCCCAGTTGTGCGGAGGGCCCCTTGTGTGAGACCGAGGGTATTCCGGAAAGAACTACAATTATGTTTAAGAACACAAATTTAGGATGTAATGTTAAGACTATTCTTCGCAATGACCGCCGGATGCGGACGGGTAAGGACTACCAGGGCGTGCTGCGACTGGACCATGATGCCTCAATCGACGAGTTCCTCGCCCGTGACGCGCACTACACCTTTATCGAGTCCGAGCCTTGGACGTCGAAGCGCAACCCGCGCGTCTACAAGGGCAAGTTCATTACTATTACGCGTCGTCCAGACGGATCGCTCAAGCCGAACTTCCGACCGATGCCAGCGAATATGAGCGTCGAGCGCTACGCCTTCCAAGTGTACTGTGAACTTCACGGGGCACTGAAGGGCCTGGTAGAGAAGTAAGAGTTAAGAGTTAAGAGTTAAGAAAAATGGCCACAGCTATTACAATTACAGTTATTACAATTAAAAAACGAGGGGGTACATCCTCTTTTAAAAGCTTTATAACTAATTGATATATAGATAGTTATATATATAATAAAGGGAACGGACACACTCAAAAAAACAACTGTAATAACTGTAATCTGTAATACAAGGCAATAATTATTCATCTAAAAAGCAGAAAATCAATGAGATACGACATTTCAAAACCCTCTGTCCCTAAGATGCCGGCACTCGGCCGTGGGACAGAATGCATCAAAATCCTGCTCTCGCAGGTATCAGTAAACATGCAAGAACCTATGGTTCCGATGTTTTTTCCCGTCCTTGGCGCACACATCAGCGGCACGGAATTTCAGTATCCCGACAACAGTTGGAAGGAGATGACTGGTATGATGGTCAACCTTGTGGCCCATTCTGGCGATAACAAGGGGCAATTCAAGGATCTGACGGAAGCCATCTGCCGTGATTTCCGTGAGCACGACAAGGCCGAGGAAGACAAGCTCCTGGAATGGCAGAAGCGGAAGCAGACCGAGCCCGACAACAAGAAAAAGTCGGCCCGTCCGGATGTGTTTTTCCGTTTCCCGCCGACGAATACGACCAACGCAGCCTTTATCCAGAACGCCTTGGCGCTGGAGGCGCAGGGTGGACTCACGCAGTACTTCAACCTGCCCGAGGTGGAGATGGCCGACCGATTGTGTGGCGGTCACAAGCAGGTGTCGGTATTGCTCCGAAACGTCTACGACCGCGACCGTGCAGGAGCCTTGCGTGCCACAGCGGACGGTGTGACGGGCAATCCGACTATCCGCGCCTGCTTCACCATCTCGTCGAACCCGGATTCTACCCGCAAGTTCTATAAGTACGAGCTGACTAACGGCACATTCGGCCGAATGGTGTTCAGCTACAAGCCGCGTGGCGCACACAATGGTAGGATTCCCCGGCTGGGCAAATACCCCGACGAGTTTTACCAGAAACTCGATGAGTACCTGGCACGTCTTGACCTCACGAAGGGACGCTTCATCATCCGCCCCCTGAACAAGCTGACCGACCGCCTGGCTCACGACATGGCCTCGCTGGCCGACTTGACTGACGACGACCTGCTGTTCGAGATATCCCACCGTGCGCTGGTCTCGGCATGGAAGGCTGGCTGCATCCTCTGGGTGCTCAACAATCAGACTTGGACCAAGTCGATGGGTGAACTCGTAGAATGGCTGGTTTACCACGACCTTTGGAGCAAGATGCAACTCTTTGCCGACATGCTGGGCAAGGACACTTTCCAGATGAGCGAGGTTCAGCGCCGTGGCCCCAAGAACATGTTGGACAGTCTGCCCGACACCTTCAACGAGGCACAACTGGAAGCACTCCGCACCAGCCTTGACAAGAGCAAGGAAGGCACCAAGGGGCAGTTGGCTCAATGGGTGTTCCGCAAGTTCATCACCTACTCATGCCAGACGGGACTATACTCTAAAACTGAGGACTATCTGAACGGCAAATGATAATAAAGAACACGAATTGCCACGAATTAAACACGAATTTTTCATTAATGATAATTCATGGGCAATTATATGGTAATTATATGTAAAAAACTTGTATGATGGATAGACTTGAATTGCAAAAGCTTCGCGACCTGCCCATTGAGGGGGTCGCAGAGCGACTTGGACTCCAAGTTACGCGACATAAAGCCTTGTGCCCGTTCCACGACGACCACCATGCCTCGCTGTCGTTCTCTGTGCACCGCAATACCTACCGCTGCTTCGTGTGCGGAGCCTCGGGCGGACCTATCGACCTCGTGATGAAGTATCTGAATAAAGGCTTCCGCGATGCATGCCGCTGGCTAAGCCTCTCCCCCGACCCCTCCCCAAGTAGGGAGGGGTGTGCTGGCGCCACAAAGTCCCCCCTCTACTTGGAGGGGGATAGGGGGAGGCTTTCTTTCGACGCCAGTCGATATGAGCGATTCTTTGAGCGCCCTTGGCTGAACGACGAGGCACGGAAGTTTCTCTTTGATGAGCGTAGGCTTGACCCAAGAGTAGTGCGCTGGTGTCGGCTGACCTCGTGGAAGGATAAGCAGGGCGTGCCTTGGCTGCAGATACCTTACTACGACCGCGAGGGCAAGCTGATAGGCCTGCAGAACCGCAACCTCATCAAGGGTGCCTTGCCCCGCTTCCGATTCCCGCAGGGCGCCGAGTGCAGCATCTACAACCTGCCCGTGCTGAACCTGCTGAAGTCTGGCGAGACGCTCTGGATCACCGAAGGCTGCTCCGACTGCTGGGCCATGCTCTCGGCAGGTCACAAAGCCATCGCCATCCCCTCGGCCACGTTGCTGAAACGCAAGGATGCAGAACAATTATCAATTATCAATTGTCAATTATCAATTAAATTCGCTATGTATCCCGACAGCGACGTGCCCGGCGAACGCCTCTTCCTGCAACTGCGTGAGGTGCTGCCCATGTTGGAGCACCATCAGTTGCCCGTGGGCTGCAAGGACTTCAGCGACTATTACACCACACAAAGGGTCAGACCCTTTGTATGATTTTAGCGTCGCTAAACCCTCGTTTTACCGTCACTAATCCCGCACTTTAGTGGCGGTAAAATTTTTGAAAAATAATGGGGAAAATGTTTGGTAGTTTCAAAAATTTTTCGTACCTTTGTATCGTTAAAGAAAACGTCGGAAAGTGGCGGCCCGACTGACAAGTCCGCCTTAATAATCTAATACCAAAAACACATTATGGCAGTAAGAAAAATTGCAATGGTCGTGAATCTGCGACAGAACAAGAACCAAACGTCTCAAGGCTTCGGCAAGTGGTACCCCGAGGTGGACGAGAAGAAGCCGCTGGACCTGAAGGGTTTCTGTGCCCACATGACGGAGCACGGCAAGCTGGCCGACTACCAGATGGTGGTGCTGGTGGTGCAGCAGGTCGTGGAGTGTCTGAAGGAGCTGGTCGTCCAGGGACAGCCCGTCAAGCTGGAAGGTCTGGGCACGTTCGGTCCCTCGCTGGAGAGCGTGAAGCGTGGTGCCGTGTCGGTGGAGGCAGCTATGGCCACGGGACTGGCCAACCTGATTGAGGGCGTCCACATGAACTTCACTCCTGAGAACACCAAGGGCGAGAAGCTGACCTCGCGTGCCCTGAAGGAGGAGTGCGTGTTCGATGCCGGCTACGTGGTGGAGAGCATCAAGCGCACCATCGACGGCAAGGTGAAGCGCTTCCAGAACAAGACGCCCATCACGTTCATACTGGCGCCAGAGAGTGGAACCTCGTCTAACCCATCGGGCGGTAGTGGAACCTCCCCCGACCCCTCCCAAGGAGGGGAGAACAACGGCGGTGGCGACAACAACGGCGGTGGAGGTGGCGGCGGTGAAGACGGCGATGCCATCTAAAGGTTAGCGGCCTTGCGCCGCAACCTTTAAATGAGGAGTGAGGAATGTGGAATGAGGAATGGTCTTGCCTCGCGGCAAGCCTTCCTTACTAAACTAAACAAAACTGCGTTTAAGCGAGAGTAGACCCAAACTTGTTTGGAGTTTGCCGAGCGTAAGTAGCTTCGACCAAAGGTCAAATACTCTTTATGAATTTTCATTGTACCTGATATGTCTATTGGCTTCGCCTTCTTCCGTCGTGACTCAGCAGAGTCTAAACACGTTTGCCTCTGCCTTCGCTACTCCGTCAGTTGAGCGTGCTTGCAATTAGCGCACCGTCCCTTACGTTCACAGTACCTTTCACACTGTGCACAGATGTCGTAGCCAAGCATTGCTCCGAGGATGAAGTCCTCTTCGGGCGACAGCTCATTGAGCGGACGCGTAACGAATAGACGGATGGCATCGAGACATTCGCGGCGACCGAAATAGACGTTCACGTTCTCCTTGCCAGCTGGCTGCACCACGTAGTCTATCGACTGGCGGCACAGACGATGGCAGGCCTGTTGCTCGAAACGGCGGTTGCAGGTGAAGAGTATCATCCTGCGCACACCTTTCTTATATTCATAGATATGATTCGCAAGCACCTTATCCACTGAGGATGCTGCCATCTGCCTCATTCCCGACGTTTCGTCGCCGACCCGTTGCCTTTCCGTCATCTGCTGCATACACCTGAATGATTTAGAGGTTTGGTGAAATCTCGGCAATCCACGCATCAATACGTGTGTCCGTCTTGTCATCTTCGTTCACGTCGTCGAGGGGCAGACCGATGAACTTACCATCAATAACGGCCTCCGAGTCATCGAAGGTATAGCCGTCGGTATCTACGGCTCCCACGAAACGGGCTCCGCTGGTCTTGAACTCCGTTCGAGCCTGCTCACGCTCTGCAGAGTCCAAGCATGCTTGGCTCTGCCTTCGCTCAATCGCAGCCTTAATACCGTTATACAACTCACCGATGCCACCTACGAAGGTGTCACTATAGCTTTCACAGTCGCCACAGCCGAAGAGGGCGATGGTCTTGCCTGAAAGGTCAGCTCCCTGCAGCACTTTCAAACCGTCGTACCAGTCATCCTGCAATTCACCTGCGCCCCATGTCGAGGTGCCGAGAATCAGGTTCTGGTTGGCATTCACCACATCGGCTGTGAGATCCTGCACGTTGATGGCCTCACAGCCTAATTTCTGGGCTATCTTCTCTGCGATAGCCTCGCACGTTCCTGTCGAGGAACCGTAAACTACAATTGTCGCGTTCATTTCTATTTTATCTAAAATGGCTAAAAATTCTGGGTGCCAAAGTCAGTGCAAACCGAGTGCAGAGAGCTTGCTCTGTGCCGAGGTGCCGCCTGACTTCGCAGTGTGATCAAAATCACGCTGCAAAGGTACGACGAAAATCCCGACAGTGCAATACTCAAAACTGAGGTTTTTGCCGTCGGAATATGCAGTGCTTCTAATGAAACGCGATTAGCAAGAAGTAGGTATTTACCGTTGGAAGATAAACCAAAATGATAATGACCATTATAATAATGGCGGTTATTATTTTACAAGAGTGTACAAAAGTAGCTAAAATAAATTAGAATAACAAAGCGTAATTAAGAACACTTAACACAACAAAGCCCCTCAAAATGAGAGACTTTCTAATAGTTGTTTCAAATTATTATGAGTTGTTTTGAATATTCTACTTTCCCACGCAGAAATTTTTAAAGATATTTCCTAAAACTTCGTTGGGGGTAATTTGGCCGCCAGTGATTTCGGCGAGGGTGTCTAAGGCTTGGCGGAGATCTTCTGCTAACAGGTCTGGTGGCAATTGAGAATTGGTGATTGATAATTGAGAGTTGGCTTCGCCTAAGCCGTCGATGACACGCTGTATATGGTCATGGGCACGGATGAGAGCGTCGTAGTGACGGGCGTTTGTCACAATGACATCGGTTGCACCAAGCGAGGGGATGTCAGCGGCTTGGTAGATGGCCTGTTCCAAGTCGGAGAGATGGAGACCATGCTTGGCAGAAATTTCGATTAAAGGAATTTTAGCTAATATAAACGGCTTATTATCTACTTTGTCTATTTTGTTACGTACAACTATAAGTTTCTTATTATCAGAATATAAACACATTTTGTTTAGTTCTTCCTGCGAAGGTTCCTCATCGACCATCCAGAGCACGATGCGAGCCTTGTCAATAGCAGCATAGGTACGGCTGATGCCAATCTGCTCAACCTCGTCGGTGGTCTGACGGATACCTGCGGTGTCGATGAAGCGGAAGGTGACGCCCTGAATGTCGATCGTGTCCTCAATGGTGTCGCGCGTGGTGCCGTGAATGTTGGAAACAATGGCGCGATCTTCCTTCAAGAGAGCATTTAACAAGGTCGATTTACCCACATTGGTCTTGCCAACAATGGCAACGGGGATACCCTGTTTCAGGGCTTGCCCTGTTTCAAAGCTATGAGCGAGACGAACGAGATGATTGTCAATTTTTTTAGTAAGTTCTAAAAGCTCACTTCGATTAGCAAATTCAAGGTCTTCATGGTCAGAAAAATCGAGTTCGAGTTCTAAGAGTGAGGTAAGTTTGAGCAACTGTTCGCGCAGTTGGGCAAGTTGCGAGGAGAAATATCCTCGCAGCTGACTCATGGCCATCTGGTGGGTGGCACGATTGGTGGAAGCAATCAGATCGGCAACAGCCTCGGCTTGACTGAGGTCGAGCTTGCTGTTGAGGTAGGCGCGCATGGTGAACTCGCCAGGACGGGCCATGCGACAGCCATGCTTGCAGAGCAGTTCCAATACCTTGTTTAATATATAGCGGGAACCGTGGCAGGAAATCTCTACGGAGTCTTCGCCAGTGTAAGAGTGTGGGGCACGGAAAACAGTGACCAATGCTTCGTCGATGACTTCGCCATGACGCTCTGACGCAGCATCATGCTCGATGATGCGAGTGAAATGGACGGTGTTTGCCGCAACGGAGGTGCAGGGCACAGAACAGATGCCAGAGGTTGCCGCTAAGGCTTGGGGGCCTGAGATACGAATAATGCCAAGGGCACCACCTGAGGCAGTGGCAAGGGCACAGATGGTGTCTTCGTGAGTAGTGGGATTAGGGATGTCGCTCATTCAGCAATGGTTTTTAGGGCTGCTGCCAGTTCGTTCATATCTGACTGGGTAGTTGCCCAGCTGGTGACAAAACGACAGAGTGTGTGGTCGTCATCGACAGGTTCCCATGTCTCGAAGGCGATGGTCTGTCGCAGTTGCTGAATCTGTCTTGTCGAGAGGGTTACGAACTGCTGGTTGGTGGGCGAGTCTTTAATACTGAGGTCTGCGTCGACAAACAACTGCCGCATTTGCATAGCCATGTCAATGGCATGATGGGCAATTCGGAAGTAGAGCCCGTCTGTGAAGAGTGTATCGAACTGCATGCCAGCGAGCCGACTCTTGGCCAAGAGTGCGCCATGCTGCTTGACGATGTTAAAGAAATGACGAGGGGCATTGTTCCTGGGGAAAACGACTGCCTCGCCACAGAGAGCACCAACCTTGGTTCCTCCGATATAGAACACGTCGCAGTGTTGTGCCAGCCAGGACAAGTCGAAGTCGCAGGCATCGGAAGCCAATCCGTAGCCCAGCCTCGCTCCATCGATAAAGAGCGGCACTTCGAACTCTTGGCAGAGTGCATATAGGTCGCTGATTTCTTGCTTGGTGTATACCGTTCCCAGTTCAGTGGGGAAGGTGATGTATACGATACCAGGTATAACCATGTGCTCATAGACTGGGTCGGCATAGAACCTGTCATGGAAATCTTTCAGATCGGCTGCGCTCATCTTGCCGTTGTGCGACGGGAGAATAATAATCTTGTGTCCGTTGGCCTCAACAGCTCCCGACTCGTGTACATTGATATGGGCGGTGTCAACGGCAATGACGCCCTCATAGCCTGTCAGCACACCATCGATGACAGTAGCATTGGCCTGGGTGCCGCCTACGAGGAAGTAGATGTCGGCATCGGGGCATTGGCATGCGTTGCGTATTTTCTGGCGTGCCTGCTCACTCCACACGTCATAACCGTAGGAGGCACTTTGTTGGCCGTTATTCTCAACTAAGGAACGGAGCACCTCAGGGTGTGCTCCGTTGTTGTAGTCGCTTTCAAAAGATGTCATATTGGATTAATCTTTGTCTTTGACGATGTTGCCGAGGGCATCGGCAGCCTTGTCGTTAAGGTTGACGTTGCGCGTGGTGACGGCCTCAATGCTGCCAGCCTTCATGATGTCAGCCATATCGACACCAGTAGCCGACTTCAGTACGTCGAAAGCCTGCTTGATAGCCACAGGAACGTTGCCACTAAGCGAACTGACACCACCGCCGTCGGAACTATAGATGTTGACATCCTTGATAGCCGAGATGGGCTTGGCGACATTCTCGACAATCTGTGGCAGTATCTCGATCATCATCTGAGCCACAGCGGCATTGTTATACTTTTTGTATGCCTCGGCTTTCTTGTCCATTGCGAGAGCCTCAGCTTCACCCTTCTTCTGGATAGCGTAGGCCTCGGCCTCACCCTTGGCCTTAATACCGATAGCCTCCTGCTCCAAGCGATAGCGGGCGGCATCGGACTCAGCGTTCTGAGCCAGTGCGCGTTGCTCGGCTTCGTACTTCTGGGCCTCGGCCACACGCTTACGCTGTTCAAGGTCAGCAGCTGCATTCTTTTCAATCTTGTACTTGTCTGCATCGGCCTGTTTCTCGATCTCAGCCGCCAGTTGGTTCTGCTTGATCTCAATCTGCTCCTTCGAGAGAATTTGTTGACGCTTGGTCTTCTCGATTTCAGCCTCGACGGTCTTGATGTTGATGGTCTTTTGCTGTTCCTGTTGCTGAATAGCGTAGGCAGCATCGGCATCAGCCTGGGCAGTATCAGCCTCACGTTTCAGGGCTGCACGCTTCAAGGCCAGGTCGTTGTTCTTGATGGCGATGGCGGTGTCAGCATCTACGCGAGCGTCGTTGGCATCCTTGTCGGCATGGGCTACCTGAATCTTTACGTCACGCTCGGCATTGGCCCGGTTGATGCTGGCATCCTTCTTAATCTTGGCCGTGTTGTCGGCACCAAGATCATGGATAAGTCCCTCTTTGTCTGTAACATTCTGAATATTGCATGAGATAATCTCGATACCCAGCTTGGCCATATCGGGCGATGCTTTCATCATCACCTGGTCGGAGAATCCATCACGATCGGTATTGAGCGAACGCAGGTCGAGCGTACCAATAATTTCACGCATGTTACCCTGCAACGAGTCCTGCAGCTGTTCTGCAATCTCATTAGGTTCCATGTTCAGGAAGTTCTTAGCGGCCAGACGCGTACCCTCCGAGTTGGGCGTCACGCGAATCTTAGCCACAGCGTCCACATCAACATTGATGAAGTCATTGGTGGGAACACTCTCCTCAGTCTTGATATCAACTGTAATCTGTCCGAGATACACCTTGTCGAGGCGCTCAAGGAAGGGTACGCGGAAACCGCCCTTACCAATGAGCACGCGAGGCATCTTCGACAGACCAGAGATGATGTAAGCGAACGAAGGGGGAGCCTTGACGTAGGAGATAAATACAAAGAAAATGAGCAGTAATACTGCCGCTGTGACAATAGCAATAGTTGTCAGGTTGTCGAATTCAAACATTTCAATATAAGTTTTTGGTGATTAAATACGTTCGAGGACTTTTTCGATGAGTGTGTCGATGCTGTTCTTGTACTCAGTGTTCATCTCCTTGGCATAGCGGTTGGCAATGACCATGCAGCAAGTCATGGCACGATGTCCAAGAAGCGAGGCGAGACCTGCGAGGGCCGATGACTCCATCTCGAAATTGCAGATCTTCATGCCTTCATATTCGAACGACTCGATCTTCTCATTCTGTTTGGGGTCTTCAATGTCGGCACGGAGTACACGCCCCTGAGGACCATAGAAACCTCCGCACGAGATGGTATAGCCGCGCACCATGTCGTCCTGGGCAATCTGATCGACAAGTTCCTCGTCGGCCACTGAGATGTAGGGGGCACCCTTGATGGGATTCCATTGCATGTGCTCGCGGAAGGCTTTTTCCATGGGAATATCGCACACAACGTTGCGCCCAGCATAGAAGTTGAGTAGACCGTCGAAGCCGATGCTCTTCACAGAGGCTACGAAACAGCCAGTTGGTGTGAAAGGCTGCAGTCCGCCACAGGTGCCGATACGTACCATCGTCAGCGTGCGATGCTCCTCTTTTTCTTCACGGGTGGCATAGTCGATGTTTGCCAGTGAGTCAAGCTCGTTAGCCACGATGTCGATATTGTCACAGCCTATGCCATGGCTTTGGCAGGTAATGCGCTTGCCTTTATAGGTACCCGTGATGGTGTGGAATTCGCGGCTCGATACTTCACACTCCCTGGTATCAAAGTGGGCAGCAACAGTAT
>Ga0265298_10009464_pt1 | contig 11600 bp, 8 predicted proteins | sample AusTroGonzalo_MG_3_FD_193486 | JGI IMG/M metagenome (GOLD analysis project Ga0265298, IMG submission 193486) | Bovine rumen microbial communities from tropical cattle in Woodstock, Queensland, Australia - Gonzalo_01 | ecosystem: Host-associated > Mammals > Digestive system > Stomach > Rumen ...
TTTACCTTTGCTATTCGAAGCTACAGACTGAAACAGTCTGAACGAGAAATCATTTGTAGCGCGTATGATTTCACGTTCCGATTCGCTTATCTCATAACTCACATCAGTATTTGCCGCCACCTCTTCCACTGTTTCTCTCGCAGCCTTATCCTCTACAGTCGCACTAGTATTATGACAACCACCACACACAGCAGTAATCGCCAGTGTCGACATAACTTTATTTATTCCTCTTGTCATACTATTATGGTTGGTTTATATTATCTCTGACGGAATGCAATTATCTAGAAACTTTAATTTCCTTAATACGCTGTTTAGCAATGCGTTCAATCTCACTGTCACCGCATTGCTCAAGCTTGCTATAATATTTCAGTGCAGCCTCTTTGTCTCTCAAAGTGTAATAAATATGAGCAATGTTTGATGCCACAATTATATCATCAGGATTGTCCTCATATATAGATAGGTAGATTGGCAATGCTTCTGAATAACGCTTAGCGATGGCAAGCAATGACGCTTTGTCTGAACGAAAGATAATGTCAGTAGGATATAGTCGCAACATCCATTCTACTAATTGCGACGCATAATCGCTTTGTCCTGCATCAAACAACTGTGCGAAGTAGTCCTGCATACTATCCTTTAAAATGTATTCACCATCATCTAATGGTTGATTTAAAGTCCAAAGCCATCTGTTCCCGTTTTTCTCCGAACGGTCTAAAACATGACGCAATTCCTGCATGACTTCAGAATATAGTTGTTGTCTAAATAACATTGCCACTTTGCCAAAAGGTAAGTCTAACCTGTCAGGGAAGAGCCTGATGGCAGTATCCAATTTCTGGTAGCCTATCTGTAAGATAGAATCATTATATGACTCAATGCCATACATGTATCCTGCCACAACTCCCGTACTATCCATTAATTGAAGCGCTTCTTGGTTATCTTCTGGGGCTGTTGTGGTGAGGGCTACGACATCGGTCATAGCCAACTTTATATAATAGTTATACCATGCAGCATACACATCTGGTGATTCTGGCTCAGCCTGTTCCCATTGTTCAATTATCGCCTTCCACGCATGTACGTCGCTGTCATTAACACACGATAGATATTTCTCATACCAATCATTTTGAGCACTCGCTACACTATAGTAGTTCGTAAGGATGATAATTAATGTAATTATGCGCCACATATTTATTTTTTTGACTTAACTATTACTTCTTCCTGAATAACTGGAGACCATAGTATCTGACTTCTGTAACGACGGTATCTTTAATGCAGACACCTTCGAGTACCAGCATCAGTGAGTCATTGCGGTAGGTGAGAAGTCTTTCAGGATAATGCAGGAGCGATGTGTCCTGGCGGACAACCTCTCTAATCGGATATTCGAGAACTGTTTTCTCACCCTGTCTGATAGTGACTGTCGTGTCATTATAGTTATATTCGTACGCTTTTTGAGGTAGCATAATCGTGTATTCGCCCAACTCTACGGGCTTTCTTCTATTATAAGTATCGACGTAATTACCATCATCGGAATCCTTAGCTTTGACATAGTAGAAGTTATACTCCGAATGCGACCATTTGCCGTATTTTACCTCAAACTCCTTGTCGCCGATTTCGTCGCGTACATACCTGATGACACTGCATACATCCTTGTATCGCTCGCACAGCATACTGTCTTGCTTGATACTCCAGGTGTCGAGATCATCGTTCAGTTTGCCAGTCTTGGCATCTGTCAGTTTCAGTTCGCTGATAAGCTCTGTGAGTCGCTGCTTCTGACAGTGTAGGCCTATGCTCTTGGCGGATATGCCAGGAATGTAGGTGAAGAGAATGATGGCAGCACCAAAGATGAGCGCCATAAGCTGATAGCGACGGGTGCGAGTACGGAACAGCATCAGTACGAATAGTGTCATCAGCACACCTGCCACCATCAGATAGAAACGACTCTCGGTGAAACTATACAGACGTATGCGATAGATAGAACCAATCCAGTACATAATGAGCGGAGGAATGGCTATAAATGTGAATCGGTTGTAGAACCAGTCATAATATCGCTGGTTGAGTATCGACTGGGCCACACGACCTATCAATGCCACTGTGATGAATCCCATCACCATCCAAGCCACACCACCCTTGGGCAGGTCCCACTCGAATGCTATCTTTATAAAATAGGTATATAGGATGACGGTATAGATGATGACAGCTGGCGAAAGGATAAAGTTGAGGATGATTCGAAGAATCTTGAAGGGTTCCTCGACATCATCCTCATTCTGACGAACCAGCGTACAGCATATTTGTGGAGCAAGTACCAAGAAGATGAAATGGGCGATATGCACGTAGAAATTCTTAGGTTCGTCGATGCCGAAAATATAGAAGAATGATGCACAGATAGCCAACATCGCCATATATAGGAGACCTGATATGAGTAAACCGAAGAATATCTGAGTAGCCACATGTAACGCATGAGCCGCAAATGAGCGGTTGTCTAATCGTCTATTGCCGATAATGAGCAGAATGGCAGCCAAGACGTATGTAAACGTGAACCCGTAAGTCCAAAGGAATGGCTGTAGGTTGAGCATCATCAGAGGCAACAATATGAAAAACGAGGCGAGGTATGCCCAACGATTAACGCGATGGAGCCAGAAAGTCAGCGCCATCAAGGGAACGAAGAAATATAGAATATCACCATTCACAGCACTCTCATACCGTGCAGTAGTCTCACTCCATTCACTGGTCTCAATATCCCAAACGGAAATGATAAAGAATGCAATACCCAGAACCAACTCTACAGGGAATCTCCGCGGACTAAGCAACAACTGCTGCAATAAGGATTTCAGTTTTGTACTCATATTCAATGTTAGATTATTATCAGTTTCTTAAAATCGCTTGACTACTCGATGTTAAGACGGCGGTTCTTGGGATATTTTACCTTGTATTGCAGAATTAGGTCGCGCTGTTCGCCGGGCTGGAGCTGTAGTGGCCACTTGATGATACCAGTCTGCTTATCAAACTGGCCATCACTCAGTTCTTCCATGCTTACCTCGATACTGGTATTACGTGAGATGGGGGCCTGATCGAATACAGTGATGTTGACACTCTCCTGACGATTGTTCTTTACGGTGATACGCCACCTCAAAGTCTGCTCCTGATTGCTGCCAAAGAATCGACGCGTAGAACTCTCACTTACTTTGGTACGCTGTACACGGATGCTCTGGTCGCGCCCCATCGAGAAGTGGAGAGTATCGCTACTTACGTTAGGATCGAGAATACTCTTGCCAACAAACGAATTGTCGAAATATACATTGGCCTCGCCCTCCATCAGATTGAACTTCTGCCAGTCGGTGGCATCGGCCACCAAGAACGACTCTTTGTCGATCTTAGGGATGCCACGATACTCGTATGATGCTGGCAACTGATGGCGAGCTATCTCGGTAGTAGTGGTTTTGCCACCATCGGGCAATGTCAGCAGCTGCTTGATGTCGAACTCATAGCCGAACTGTGCCTGCTGCTGATTGACTGCTATCACTTCGCTTTCGTTCAACTCTTCTACAACTACATCTTCCGTCGCCGGTATGCTCTCTTTCGCTTTCATTATTACGCCTTCAGATTTAGATCTGCGTCCCTTCTTTGATATGCCATAGCCCACAACAGCAACTTCTTGAAGTGCAGCTTGATCCTCTTTCAGGCGTATGTTAAGTGTAGAACCAGGATCTACAGTGTGTGTCTGGCTGAGATAGCCCACATATGAGAACGTAAGCTGGTGACTGTTTTGCGGCAGGACGATGGAATAATGACCATCTATATCGGAAACCGTACCAAGATTGGTACCCTTTACCTTAACAGTTGCTCCAATCACAGGATCACCATCATCAGCCGAAACGATTCTTCCACTAACAACATTACTGCCGTCAGAATCAATATTATAAGCAGGAGCCGACAGCCCATAATCCAGCCAATACGTTTTTAGTTGTGGTGCAACATTCGAGCGATTCGGATTGGCCGACGAGAGCGTTACGGGCACGTTTTTCCATTCTTCCTTAGTGTTCTGATAGATATTGGCCTTGTACGACAGTTGTAATGGTTCCTTAGTGCTGTTAGAACGTATGTCGTAGCTGGGGAACCATCCTGCATTCTTCACATAATAGGTAATGTCGAAATCGGCACGACCGGCTTGTTTGGCATCCACCTTAACATCAATCTCGGTGACGCTCTTCAACTTCAGTTTTGCTATCGAGTCGCACGTATCCTGTTTGCGTTTCAATTCATCATTCAGTTTTTGTAACTGCTCTTCCAGTTCCTGACTGCGTTTCTTAACCGAAAGCACCTGTTGTGCATAGTAGGCATTCAGTTCCTTGATGTTTGCCAATGGTGTGGCCACTGTCCTGCCTGCTACCGAGCAGTTGGTTTTTACCAGCTCCAGCTGTGCGGTCAGCATCTCCTGTTCATCCTTAGTCTGCTGGATACGACGCTCCACTGCCTTTACATCATCCTCTGCATCGTGCAGTTTCTTGATTTGTGCAACCGAGTCAGGATGAGCCGTTCGCTCGCTTACGCCTAATATCGTGAGATGGCCCTTGGCCTTTACCTGCAAGCTCTTCTTGTCCATATATGGTGAAAAGCCAGTAAACGTCACGACTTGCTCGCCTGGCATCAGGTTTACACTCTTAGAACGTTCCACCTGAGCACCATTGGTAAACACAGTAACTTTGTTGATCGAAGCAGTCTGCTTCTCAATAGCCTTAGTCATAACTGCTGCTATCAGGCAAATGACAATCATCATTTTACGCTTTAAATTCATAGTGTATAATATAATTGGTTTTCTTTATGTGATTAATATCTCTGCAAAAGTACGCACTATTTCCCATTCCACCAAATATTTATGCGAGAAAAATGAGAATTGATAACTTTCTCCGTCCCCATGATCAATTGTTAAAATGTCCTTTTAAGGAGAAGAAATACATGTATTTGGGAAAAAAACACTAACTTTGCTTAGGAAAACCATATACCTGATTGTATTATAGGTAAAAAGTGACAAGCAATAGATGACAGACAAACGGGAGTTCGAAAGAATCTTCAGACAGTATTACGGCGGAATGTTCCGACAGGCTCGCAAGATGCTGGGAGATGATCAGGAAAGCAAGGACGTGGTGAGTGACGTGTTCACCCAACTGCTGAATAGCCATGCCGACCTGCATTCTGATACGCTTCAGAGCTATCTGCTGATGAGTGTCCGCAACCGCTGCCTCAATCTGCTGGTGCACAAGCAGAGAGAACAGGCAGCAATTGTAGATCTGCGGACAGGGGAAGATGACAATACGGAGCAAGAGCAGCTGGACACGCTTCATCGCTACATCGACGAGCACATGCCTGAAATGGCACAAAGGATTCTGCTCCTTCGCTACCAGCAAGGAATGAAGTATCGGGAGATAGCCGATGAGTTGAAGGTGAGTGAAGTTACTGTCTTTCATCATCTGTCGCAGTCGCTGAAAGAATTAAAGGACTATTTTAAATCGTTAGGTTATGGAATCAAATGACAAACTGGAACAGCTCCTTAGGCAGATGTATACTGAGGAGACAGATACCTCTGAGATCGTCGACGAGGAATGGAAGAAGTTCGAAGCCAAGCACTTCGGCCCTAAGCGCCGCTCATGGGGATGGATGCAGATAGCAGCCTCAATCATCGGCGTACTGATGCTTTCTGGCATCTCGTATGCAGCTATCAGTCACCTTATCATGATGGACTCGAAGCCGAAGGAAACCATTACTGAACGTAAGCCGGATGTGAAGAAAGTGAAGAAAACCTATGGCATCGAGGCAGCCCCCACGAAGCAGACGCCAGTTATATATAATAATGTGGAACTGCAACAGATCATGCAGTATATCGCCGACGGCTATGGCGTGAAGGTGGAATACAAGAACGAGGCCACCCGCACCCTCCGCTTCTACCTGCAATGGGAGGCCGACGACACCTTGCAAGAAATCATCGACAAGATTAACCACTTCGAGAAAGTTCACTTGACCCTCAACGAAGAAACCATCATTATCGAGTAGCAGCACCATGAAAAGACTCAGTATCCTCTTATTGTGCCTTATTGCCATGAGCGCAAAGGCACAAAGACTGACGCACGACTTCCAGAACGTATCACTCAGCGAGGCACTCATCTGGATAGACAATGCCCAGGATAGCTATAAGCTCAACTTTCTTTTCAACGAGTTGGAGGACTTTACCGTCACCACCCAGTTGAAGAACGTCTCAGTCCGTGATGCCGTCCGTCAGGTGTGCGGCTTCTACCCCATGCACCTCACCTTCGACAATCAGGACATCTATATTGAGTGTATGCAGAAGGCCGACTCAAAACTCTCAGGACACATCATCGACGAAAGTGGCCAGCCCATCTCTTATGCCAGCATCACGCTTCTCTCTCTTGCTGATTCCGTATTCATCACGGGCGGCGTGAGCAATGAGGCTGGCGACTTCGTCATCCCCTGTGCAATACCTAAGGTGATGGTCCGCATCAGCTGCATCGGCTATAAGACCATTGAGGCCACTTATGACATCAGAGATATCGGTACAATACGTATGCTGCCCGATAAATACGCCTTGGAAGGTATCACCGTTAAAGGCAGCAAGAAATTTGTATATGCGACGGACAAGGGACTCGTGGCTAATGTTCAAGGCACGGTTTTGGAACAGTTCGGCTCCGTCAGCGACATGCTTACCCATTTGCCTTTGGTGATGAGCGACGGTAGTGTGGCAGGTCGAGGCAAGCCCGAGATATACATTAATAATAAGAAGGTACGCGATGAATCAGAATTAGAACGCCTTCGTGCAGATGAGATCCTATCGGCGGAGATTATCACCAATCCTGGGGCCGAATATGGCGCGGAAGTCAGGTCAGTCATCCGATTGAAGACTGTCCGCAAGGCTGGTGAGGGCTGGAGCGGCAACTTAGCCGGCACCTACCGTCAGGGCGAACAATGGTACGGCAGACTGAACGCAGCCCTGAACTACCGCACCCGCAACGGCATGGACTTCTTTGCCAAAGGCAACATAACGGAAAGCAACTCGCTGATGACCTATCCCGCTCAGACCGAACTAATAGCCTCCAGCACATGGAATTACGAAAGGAACATGAACTGGCATAATAGGAACATTTATTATTATGCCGACTTTGGATGGAACTGGGAGATTATCGAACATCATTCCGTTGGTGTTACTTATACGCTTAACAGTTATATCAATGGCAGTCGTTCCAATAGTGAACAGGATGAGATAGTCTGGCAGGATGGGCAATTGATAGATAATGTCCACACCTCTACCATCACAAACTGGAAGCCCAAAATGTCGCATAGTATAAACGCTTATTATGTCGGCGAGATAGGTAAATGGAAGTTTGACTTCAGCGGTGACTATTACGGGAATCATGACCTTAGCGAGATGAGTGGTTTTGACAACGGGCAACTTTGTGCAACCAGCAACACCCACGACAAGAGCAGACTTTTGGCGGAAAAGCTGACCATCACGGCTCCCGTTCCCAAGGGAAGTCTGACCTTTGGCGAAGAGGTGTCGAATGTGGATCGTACTAGTGACTTTATACAGAACGGATTCTCAGCCGACAACTATACCCGCCAACAGACAACCACATGGTCGCTTTACGCCAGCTATAGTCTGAACATCAAGAAGTTCACACTTAATGCAAGTCTGCGATGGCAGAATGAGCACAACCGCTATGAGCAGAACGGACAATACAAAGCCGAGATGAGTCCCGACTACCATGTGCTCGTTCCGAGAGTTTCGCTCAATTATGCGACAGGGAATTGGAACCATACATTGGCCTATGAAGGGGCTCGTATGAATCCTCCATACAACTGGTTATCCACATCCGTCACCTATGCAGGCAAATATGAATACCGTACAGGAAATCCCTTCCTACCACCCCAAACCCATAGTGCCATCTCTTGGGAATCGCAATGGAAATGGCTACATGTGGGCTTGTGCTACGATAATGTCAGGAACCGTTACAACGATTTCAAGAGCGCCTTCGACGACATCAACCACCCAGGCGTCATCTTAATGGATTTCAGGGCTACACCAAGGATACAATTCTATCAATTAATACTGAATGCTTCACCAAAGATAGGCATCTGGCAGATGAACTATACAGCGTATTTCAGCTTAGCCGATGCCGACTTGGAGCCGATGGGTATTACCCACAACTTCAAAGGGATATGCTCTAATTTCAGCCTCGACAACACCCTCACCCTACCACACGACTGGTTGGTGAATATACAAGCCAGTATAAAGCCTTATCATAAAAGTGAGTTTGATATACAAAAGACAGAGGGTAGTCTTGATTTCCGCATCAGCAAACAGTTCTTGAAAAGCAAGAGTCTCAGAATGGCCTTAGTGGCAAGTGACATCCTTCATACCTGCAATAGGAGGTTGATACAATACAATGGTATTGGCTATCGTAATGAAATCAACGTCTATCGCGACCAGCGTCGTGTGGGTTTTGACCTCTCTTGGAAGTTCAACGCCACCAAGAGCCGCTACAAGGGAAGCCATGCCGGCCAAAGCGAGCGCGATCGACTATAAATTCTCTCTTGATAGGGGCAGATGTCAGACTTTTGAAATTTCAGGGGGCCGCTGCCACTGGTCTTGATTCCAGAGGTGGGGTCGCTGACAAATTTTGCCATAATCGCTATCTTTTTTTCTTGTGCTTAGTGCTATTATTTACTCCTCTATTGAGTGGTCTATGTTTCAGGCCTTGGAATATATATACCAAGCCTTGGGATAAATATTCCAAGTCCTGAAATATTATCCAGTTGCAAAGGTAAGCAAATTCCTCCAACCAGGCAAATGTTTTTAGGATTAAAATAGTAAATTGAATAGTGACATGGGACGGTTCTTGTGATAACCCAGCCTTATTTTCCGATAACCCTGCCTTATTGCGCAATAAGGCAGGGTTTTGAAATTCCACCACTACGGAAATCTGTCTACGAGGCTTCGTAACACTTTTTTGAAGGCCATGGGAAAAGTGTTAGAAGGCCTTCTAAAAAAAGGAGGGGTAAATGCGTACTTTGAAGCGCAGTTACAATGCTTTTATCTCCTCTTTTGAAAGACCTGTATATTTTGAAATAAGTTCGAATGATATTCCATCAGTTTTCATCTTACGGGCATTCTCGCGTTTGTTTTCTTCTATGCCTTCAGCTCGACCCTCAGCCCGACCTTTTGCTTCGCCTTCTGCGATGCCTTTAGCCCTTGCTGCCATAAAGGCACCGACGTTGTCATAGAAGATTTTCTCGCTCTCCCAGTATTTCGCGTACTCCTCCTTCGACAGGGCTGCGATTTCGGCCACGTCGAAGAATTTCCTGAAGATGCGTTCCTGAAGAGCCTTGGGACGTTCCAGCAGATCAGGCAGATGCTTCAGGGCATAGAGCCACTTGTCGGTCATCGTAACCAGCTCGTCCTCCGTCTTGCGGAACTTGGGCATCTCTAAATAGATGTAGGTGAGCTTGTCGTAGAAGACGGTCTTCTTCTCAACATCCATCAGCTGTACCACGTGATGATAGTATTCCTCGTCATCCTTGTCATCGTCGAATACGAAATTCAGGATGCCGATGGTATAGACAGCCTTCAGCCCGAACAGCCACTTCCCCTTTTCTCCCTGCGAACGGATGGGGAAAGAAGAGTAGTACACGCTACGGTCCTTGAACCAGGGCTGGTCGGCTTTCTGCATCTCGATGATGATCTTGTCGCCCTGCTCGTTCTCGCAATAGACATCGAATACGGAACGGCGGTCATCCTGGGTGTCGCCGAGCTGTTCGGTGGGAATGAGGGTGAGCGAGCGGATGTGCTCACGCCCCTGCAACAGGGCATTGACCAACTCAAGGGTGTTCTCCTTGTTGGGCTCCGTACCAAAAAGGTACTTGAAACCGAAGTCGGTGTAGGGGTTGATGTAGCGGCCACTCATATCGCTGCAAATTTAGATAAAATTTTCGAGATTATAAGCCAGTCGAGATAAAAATGTGATCAAATTGCCCCGAAAAGTTAGAAATCAAGGCTCACATACGCTCAATCCTACTCTTTCCGTGCTCTAAGTCACAAATCTTTTGTATCTTTGAGGTGTGCTGTTTATAGCATGCAACTATATGTTTAATCCTCAAATTGTTAGGCTTATGAGAGCTGTATGTGGCCTTGACGTGCACAAAGATAGTGTATTTCTTTGTATCTTATGCGAAACGGGCGAGATTTTTGAGAAAGTTTACGGAGTTTTAACGCATGAACTCCAGAGTATGTGCCGTGACATGAAAAGTCGTGGCGTAACCGAGGTGTCGATGGAGAGTACCAGCGTGTACTGGATTCCCATCTGGCGTGTTCTTGAGCCGCACTTCCGGCTGAAGCTGGTCAATCCCTATTTCATCAGGCAGTTGCCTGGCCGCAAGAGCGACGTGAAGGATGCCCAGTGGATAGCGGAGTGTACACTGAAGGACCTGGTTCGCGGCAGCTTCGTTCCGCCGGAGCGCATCCAGCAGCTGCGCCAGTACGACCGCCGCATCTTCGACCTTGACGCGGAGATAGTGCGCAAGCTGTCGAAGCTCGACGCCGTGATGCAGCGCTGCAACATCCGCCTGAGCAACTACGTGTCGAACACGGACACCAAGAGCTACAAGGAGGTTGTGAGGAAACTCTGCGAGGGCGTCACCGACCCTGAGGAGCTTATCAAGGTGATTTATAGCCGTATCATCAACCGACACGGACGGGAAACCATCCTGGCAGCACTGACGGGAGTAGTCTCGGATGCGGAGAAGGATGCGATGCGCCAGCTCAGGGACGAGCTTGACCTCGCGGAGAAGCACAAGCAGGAGTGTCAGGACAGGATGCTCCATATCTGCAAGACCTACTATCCCGATGAACTCAGGAGGCTGATGACCATCCCCGGCATCAAGGAACGCGCTGCCACATCATTGATCGCAGAGATCGGAGTCGACATGACCAAATTCCCCACTGCGGCGCACCTTGCATCATGGAGCGGGCTGAAGCCCAGGAACGACGAGTCCAACAAGAAGATCAAGTCGCGCAGGATTACTCATGGTAACGTGTTCCTCCGCAAGACCATCATCGAGTGCGCATGGGGAGCAAGCCGGACGAAGGACTGCTTCTTCAGCCGCTTCTCCTTCCATCAGACGCAAGTCCGGAAGAAGAACAAGATGAAGGTCCTCGTGGCTGTGGCACGCAAGCTGCTCATCGCAGTATGGCATGTGCTTCACGACGAGACAGACTACAAGGACTTCGGAGCAAACGATTGTGACACATCCGCTGTCGAAAACAACGGGTGACACAATATACCGCCCATGGTAAGGCTATTATCTTTGTGGTGGCAATACATCTTCCCAAAAGGAAGGGGGTAACCCCGTCTGCAAATTAACCGACAACATGGGCGGCAATGAAAGCCTGTCTATAGCTTAGAGCTTGAAGAGGAAAGTATTACAATAAACGCGGAAATCGAAAGATGGCCGTGTATAGATTGTCATGTGCCTAATTCTTTTGTCTTCAAGGATACTATTACTTTGGCGGGGCAATTTGTTTCCCATTTATAGAGGAAAGATAC